>OJHG01000895.1_pt1 | contig 11243 bp, 8 predicted proteins | sample 1594761 | NCBI WGS metagenome assembly OJHG01 (sample SAMN05416786, study PRJEB24817) | seawater metagenome | isolation source: Sea water | place: Canada:Atlantic | collected 2013-07 | reverse complement strand
GAGATGCTCAGGAGTCTCGTGGGCTCGGAGATGTGTATAAGAGACAGGGCATGGGCATGGGCATGGGCATGGGCACCATGATCATAACCGTCGAGCGGCCTACTTCCACGTACTCGCCGATGCCTTAACTTCGGTATTGGCGATTGCTGCCTTGCTGGCCGGAAAGTATGCGGGCTGGAACTGGATGGACCCAATCATGGGTATCGTCGGTGCGTTACTTATTACCCGCTGGTCATGGCATCTATTGAAGGACACTTCCTGCGTGCTGCTTGATAAACAGCGCAGCGACTTGGAGCACGACGTCAGGCAATCCATCGAGAATGGCGATGCCCGAATTAGCGATCTGCACCTCTGGGCCATTGGACCAAATATTCACGCCGCCATTGTCTCGATCGTTTCGCATGCTCCTGATTCGCCTGCCGTTTATAGGCAACGCATTCAGGCTAGGTGCCCGTCATTAGTACACGTTACTGTCGAGCCCCAGCGTTGTATTAATGAAACGAGGGAAACCAACGCCGGATAAAGAGATTTCGTGGCTCCAGCCCATTGTGGAGCCTCGAAAAAAAACTTACAGTTGACCGTATAAAATCCATGCGCCCACTGCAATCAGCGTTAGTCCGCCAAAAATTTCTGCTCTGTGTCCCATGACCGACCCTATAGCACGCCCTAGCATTATGCCAATAGTCACCATGAGGGTCGTTGCAAGCCCAATCAAAGCTGAAGCTATCCATATGTTGACATTGATGAAGGCCAGACTAACACCCACCGCCATAGCATCAATACTGGTACTAAATGCCGTTAGACAGGTCCGGAGCAAAGACATTTTTTGGGCCTTATGCTCCTCACTACCCCCATCAGGCCTTGTACCCTCATAAATCATGTGAAGACCCAGGACCGTCAGGAGTGAAAAAGCAATCCAGTGATCCCAGGCCTCCACATAGCTTGCTGCTGATTTTCCAATTAGCCAGCCTACAAGCGGCGTAATTGCTTCGATAGAACCAAAGATGATTCCTATTCTGAAAGCTTCAGTGAGGCGTGGTTTTTTAAGGATTGCGCCTTTACCAATCGCAGCAGCGAAAGCATCTGTGGACATGGCAAAGGCAAGCAAAAGAAGGGCTATTGGGTTCATCTAACTGACTCCGGTCGGGCATATCGAGTCCACGATATATCCACACGCCCGACCTTAGGCATGGATATATCGATGGTCTCGCCAACCGAGAGGTGTTCGCACCATGGCATCTGGCCAATTATGTTGACACGAACTCTTCCGAGTTTCGGAAGCAGGCTACTCCCCAAAGAGGGTGCAATATAACAACTATCCTGAACGATCACAAATGTTTGATAGTTGACGTGTATATTCTCTGATCTATAAAGCGCCCTAGGGTGGTGCCACGTTTGCCGGAATATGCAAACGTCCCAGCCATCATTAAATCCGCATCCATCAATCCAGGAAATCGTCATTTCCCAACTTGACAGACACCTTAATCGTATTGGGGCACATCAACCAATAAATCCGTTGAGATGAGGGATTGCGACCTCCCCACAATACCTAGAGATCAACCAGATTTTCCGGTTACCCCCTTTAATTAAAGACGATCAACTTCGAGCAGATGTAGAAGGCTTTATTCGTCAGGAAGCCGTGCACTCGCGTGCCCACAGCAAAGCGCAGATGTATCTTGAGCGTCATGGCTTACGTGTGGCCCCCTTCCTGAATAAAGTGGAATGGTTGTTTGGAACGGCTTTGGCAGATGCGCCCTTCGGTTTAACACTGCTACAGCGCAAGCCCCTGAAAAAAAACTGGCTGGTATTGCGTGTTGGCATCATCGCCGCCATCGAGCACTTCACTGGTGTGCTTGGCCAATGGGCCATGGATAACGAAAGCTGGGAACAAAACGGCGACGCCACCATGGTCAATCTATTCAAGTGGCACTTGGCCGAAGAAGTAGAGCACCGCACTGTTGCCTACGACCTGTTTGAACATCTGTGCAAGACTCAACTAGGCTTTTACGTCAGCCGCCAGGCATTAATGGCACTGGTATTCCCCTTGTTCATTTATTTCATTGCGGAAGGCGGCAGGAGCCTGGCAGGTCAAGACCCAGATAAAGAAACCCGTAAGTTAGCTCGCAAGCTGCTTCCTCAGCTCCTCATTCAACTGCAGCAAGTCGGCCAGAAAACACAAAACGTGCCCACCTTTAGTTTCTTATTCAACGCCACCCTGCGTTGGGTATCGCCGCGGTTTCACCCAATCAATGAAGGCGATACTCAACAGGCCCTAGATTATCTGGCACGCTCTCCGGCAGCCCAGGCAGCTGCCGTTTTGTAACGGGAGTATTAGTCTCCAGCTTCCAAGAGAGAGGCTGTCGCGCAATAGTAAAACGGCATGGCGAATTCCTTCACCATGCCGTTTTATTTTCAATCTCACGACGACACTTGAGTGCAGCCCAGTTTTCGGAACATCACTTAGAAGGTCGCTTGCAGACCCACCCAGAAGTTACGACGGGCATCCTTATTGTTGTAGTCATCGTAGTACTCCACATCATAGCCACCGCTACCGTCATCCACGAAGCCCACATCATAGGAAGTAAAGTCTTCATCCAGCAGGTTGTTAATCCGGGCATGCAAGGTAACAGATTTGTTGAGCGCCAAACGGGCACCAAGGTGATAAATCTCATAGTCCTTCCAGTATTCACCACCGCTGGCATCTGTACTGCCAAAGCCCCGGAAGCGATCTTGGCGCCCTTCTACCGTCAGAAACATGGCAAACGCCTGGGTGGTTTGCCAATCCAGCGTGCCGTTAAACATATGCCGTGCTGTACCGGTGAGGGGGTAGCCTTTCTCTTCCCCGCTTTTCTGTTCACTGTCGATATAGGTGTAATTGGCACGTAGCGACCAACGCGGAGAGATCTGGTAGCGCCCTGCCACTTCCACACCTTGAATCACCGCTTCATCCACATTCATTGGCTGGGTAACAATACCGCCCACCGTGTCATAGTCCCCTAGGTCCACACAGGGCGTTTGTCCACCAGTGGCTGAACACAACGCGCTGTCTTGGCGAACAATCTTGTCTTTAAAGTCGTTATGGAACACCGTCAGGTTAGCGCTATGTCGGTTCGGACTTTCCCAATAAAGAGCGATTTCAGAATTGACGCTGGTTTCCGGCTCCAAATCCGGGTTGCCCACCCAGGGGCGTGTGCCCTGCCCGCCAAAGCCGGTAATGCCGTCGTATAAGTCAGTGGTTTTGGGGGTCTTATAGCCCGTGCTGACACCGCCTTTCACTGTCCAGCTTGGTGAAAGCGTATAAACACCATAGAGGCGCGGGCTAATCTGATCGCCAAAGGTTTCATGGTTGTCGTAACGCACACCCGCTGTCAGCGTAAACGGCTCCACCGGCGTCCAGTTATCTTCGGCATACAGCGCCCATAAATTATTCTCAAACACCTCGCCCGCGTCACCACTCTCTAGGCCGAACACGCCATCTTCCAACTCACCGCGAAGAATCTGGGTACCTACCACCACAAAGTGCTGATCATTGATGGGCAGGTCCAGCTTACCGTCCAGGCGCAGCTCGCTGCTTTCCAAAGTCCGCTCCGGGCGTGGTAAGAAAGTGGAGCCTAGCACGGCAAGGCAGGCGTCACTGCCGGCATCCGCAACACAATCCGCATTGGTCGCAACGATGTCGTCATATTGCTGACGCTCATCCGCGGTTAGTGGCAAGGTGCGCCCTTCATTATTGGTGGACAAATAGGTCAACGAAACATTGCTCAAACCAAAGCCCCACTCGCCCTCGTGAGTCAGCGCTATTTGCTCACGGGTGAATTCCTGGTCTTGTGCATAGCCCGCCCGAGGTAGGCGGTCAGCGCTATCATGGGTACCCAACTGGCTCTCTGAGTTGTCGTAGGTTTGCACGGAATCATCATAATCGAGCGAGATACGCTGATTATCCGTGGGGGTCCATCTCAAAGTGAAACCCAGAGCCGTGTCCTCATTGTCTACAGTACGACCACCACTGCCGAAACCCAGTTCTCGCTCCTGAAGTACCCCACTAGGATCGGTCACCGGATCGTATTCCGGGCTAGATGCATCCTGGTCGTAGAGACTGCCTCGCAACGCCAGGCCAAACTGATCGCCCAACGGGCCAGACACGGAGAAATCCGTTGAGGTCGCATCACCGTACTGGTCATATTCCTGAATAGTGCGACTCACGTTGATGCTGCCGCCCCATTTTTCATACTCTTTTTTGGTGATGATATTAATCACCCCACCAATGGCATCCGCACCATAAAGAGTGGACGACGGCCCACGGATAACTTCGATGCGCTCAATGGCTTCTAGCGGCGGCATATGATTAAACTGGTTGCCGCCAAAATTGTTGGGGTAGATATCACCGTGGTTATTTTGCCGGCGGCCATCAATGAGGATTAGCGTATAGTCCGCCCCCATGCCGCGCATGGAGATAGTGGACTGGCCCGTCTTGTCACGGGTTTCCCCCACGTCGACCCCTTCCAGCTCACGCACCGCATCCACCACGGAGGTGAAAGGCCGGCTATGCAGTTCCTGTTGGCTAATTACCGAAATACTGGCTGGGGCATCGGTAATTTTCTGCTCGAAACCAGCGGCAGAAACTACCGTGACCGCACCCAGTTCATGGACCGTATTCTCTTGCGCAACCGCCGGCATAGCTAAGCCGTTAGCCACAACACCTACCAGAATTGGCATTCCCAAAGACCGCTTCATCCTCTACCCCCGTATTGCCATATCAATCAAAACGGGGGAGAGTATTCCCTAAACAATAACCATTATCAAATGCGAACAATATTTATTTCGTGATGTTTGTAAGCTTTCCTCTGATTGTTGACCAACGAGGAGAGCAACATTCGGGAACCTTGCGAACCATCTCTTGCGATACGTTCCGACAGGGCATTACATCGGCACCTTATTGAACCACGGAGCCGCCTCTTCCAGTTGCGCCGCCAGCGCCAGCAGCTTGCCTTCATCCCCATGGCCACCAACAAACTGGGAACCCAGCGGCAGGCCCACGTTTCCTGAAGAAGAATCACACCAGTGCAGTGGCACCGACATGGCAGGCACACCAATGACATTGGCAAACTGGGTGAACGGCATGTATTTGAAGTTCTCTATGGCCACCTGCTCAATCATGCCGGTCTTCATTAACAGCTTTTCCCCGCCGACCTTGAGCAACACCTTCAGAGCGGTCTGCTGCCACGGCGGTGTCGCCATAGCGCCGATACCGACAGGGGGGGACGCCAGAGTAGGGGTCAACCAGAAATCGTACTGCTCCAAGAAGGTATCCATGGCGATCATGTATAACTGCCAACGGGTCTGGCACTTCACATATTCATGGGCCGGGGTAGCACGGCCAAAAGCGGCAATGGCCAAGGTATCCAGCTCAAAGCCCTCATCACCGCAACCGGTCATAGTTTTCACCTCATCCACCTCGGCAGCACACTGGCCAAACCAAACCGATAGCCAATCCATGCACATCTGTTTGGCGTCCATCTGTGGCTCAGCCTCTTCCACTTCGTGGCCCAAGTCCCGTAACAACGCCACGGTTTTCTCCACCGCCCGGATCGCCTCCGAATCCACATCGGTGCCTAGCGGCGAGCGAGTAGAAAAACCGATACGCAGCTTGCCGGGGCGGCTAGCCGCAGACAGGGCGTAAGCTTGCTCCGGCGGAGCAATCTGAAACAGACTACCGCGCTCGTCACCCTGGGTAATATCCAACAGCAACGCACTGTCACGCACGCTGCGGGTCAGCGCGTGGTTTACCGCTATTCCATGCATGGCCTCAGTGAATTCGGGCCCCCAGGGGGTGCGCCCACGGCCCGGCTTGAGCCCGAACAGACCACAACAGGCAGCGGGAATCCGGATACTACCGCCACCATCATTAGCGCCGGCCACCGGTACCACACCTGCAGCCACCATAGCCGCCGAGCCCCCGGACGAACCACCGGGAGTGTGATCTACGTTCCAGGGATTACGCGCCGGCCCGAACGAATCCGGCTCGGTAACGCCCTTGGCGCCAAACTCCGGGGTATTGGTGCGGCCGAATGGTACCAGCCCGCCCTGTTTCCAGCGTGCCACCAGGGTAGAATCTCTTTGCGCATGGACATCACGAGCCTTGCGCGCTTTATTGCCCTGATAGTTGGGCGCACCGCCGATTTCCTGAAAAAGATCTTTTACCAGCATGGGCACACCCGCCAACGGTCCGCTCAATGGCCCCGCGGCGCGTTTTCGGGCCATGTCATACAATGGAATAATCAAACCATTTAATTGCGGGTTCACCGCATCGGCACGGGCAATCGCCAGCTCCAGCAATTCCATTGCCGTGACCTCCCCCCGCGCCACCAGCTCGGCAAGCCCGATGGCATCAAACTGGCGGTATTCTGCAAACTTCATTGTGCTCTCCCTTTCACTATCCCGAAGCGCAGGAATGGCCTGCTACCAGACGATCAATCCATACTGTGGCATAGTCTGCGCAGCCAAGTATGCTTAATCATTGTGAACAGCATTTGAAAGAATACGTTAGCGATCCACGAGGGAGCCAGAATGAAAGCCATTGGATTCAATCGGCCCAGAGCCATAGAAGATGTACACGCCCTGGAGGACATCCAGCTGGACCTTCCCTCGCCCGCCCCCCGGGACCTACTGGTGGCCGTACACGCTATCTCGGTCAACCCCATTGATACCAAGCTTCGCCAACGCCCCCTGGAGCAGCCCGGTTACCGGGTACTGGGGTTTGATGCTGCCGGCGTGGTGGAAGCGGTGGGCGAGGAAGTGGAAAACTTCAACGTCGGCGACCGGGTCTGGTATGCCGGCGCCGTGCAACGCCAGGGCAGCAATGCCCAGTACCAGTGTGTTGATGAACGGCTAGTGGCAAAAAAACCGAATAGCCTGGGCATGCAAGAAGCGGTTGCACTCCCCCTCACCACACTAACCGCCTGGGAGGCCCTGGAAGATCAGCTCGGTTTTCGAGCCGGAGAGTGTGAGGGGAAAAGTGTGCTGGTGATCGGTGGCGCAGGAGGAGTGGGGTCCATCGCTATCCAGCTAGCCGCCCACTATTTTGGTCTTAAGGTGATCACCACTGCGGGTCGCGAAACCTCTGCCAACTGGTGTCAAAGCCTCGGCGCTCATCATATCGTGGACTACCGCAAGCCATTACTAGCGCAGCTGGACGCCATTGGTTACCCGCAGATTGACGGCATCTTCATTACCCAAAATCTGGACGACTATTGGGCCACTGCCTGCCAAGCCGTCGCACCGCTGGGAGGCATCTGCGCTATCGTCGACGCCCGTGCGCCTCTCGACCTGAACCCCCTTAAGGCCAAGAGTGCGCGCTTCAGCTGGGAATTCATGTTCACCCGCGCCATGTTCGCTACCGACATGCAGCATCAAGGCGACATCCTTTCCCGGCTCAGCGAACTAGTGGATCAAGACACAGTCCAGACCACCGTCAGCGAAGGCCTGGGCACCATTAATGCCGCCAACCTGAAAGAAGCCCACCGGCGGCTGGAGTCTGGCAACACAGTGGGGAAACTGGTTCTTGCTGGCTGGGACTAACCCCGATAATGCCCGGATTGAATGGCTCTGCCACCATCACCAGCGACGAAAGAAACCGTTACAGCCGCATCCATGAGCGCCTTTACTGTGCGATTAACGGCAACCGCGACCATCCACCGCCGCTGACAAGGTAGACAAACACAACCCCGGCGGGCGCGACAGGGTGCGAGACAACAGTGCCGGCCAGGCCTGCGGATGTGTCATCGGTCGAAGTACCCGGCGGGTGGCCATTAAGGGCTGCCACTCTGCCCCTTGGCGGGTAGCCAAAACAAACTGGAATGGATGCAGCCCAGGTAGCCCAAGACGAATATCCGTGGCCAGCAGCTCATCACCATGCACCTCTACCGCCACAAAACTTCGGGTAAAGTGCAATAGAGTTTGCCCCGCGGGAAGCGCCTCAATCGCTGCCAACCGTGACGCATCGCGGGGAAATGATTCCACCTGCAACGGCACATCCTGATCGAGAAGGCCGGTGAGAATTTCTAGCCTCTGTTGCTCACCCAGCACGGTGATCCGCCACAGCAAAGTGGAGAACGGCATTGGCTGCACTAATCGTGGCGCCTCTGAAAGTCCGCGTTCAGCCAGAGCCGGCATGACTCGCTGGGTCATCGCATACTGGGCAACCAGGCTCCAGACCAGATACAACGAGGACAGCACCAAGCCGCCGATCAGCACCCGTGACGACGACGGTTTTGCTATCGTCCACAGCACGCCAATCAGCAGCGGCAAGGTATAAAACGGATCGATAATGAAGACACTACTAATGGCCACCGGGTCACCTAGAGGCCAGAATAGTTGCGTGCCATAGGTAGTGAATGTATCCAGCAACGGATGGGTTATCAGGCACAAGCCGGTGAATAACCACCAACGCCATAGGGAAATCCGCGTCTGCCAGCGAGCGAGGCAAACGGCCAGTAAAAAAGAGACGGGCAGCAACACCAACAGGGAATGACTGAAGCCGCGATGTTCAGTGAAATTAACCACCGCATCGCCGTAGTCAATCAACACATCCAGATCGGGTAAGGTCCCCAGCAGTGCACCACCGAGTAAAGCCCAGCGACCCAGAGGCCGGGAAAGAACGGCGCCGCCCACAGAGGCGCCCAGCACGGCCTGTGACAATGAATCCATGAATTACTCAACAACGCAGACAAGGCGAAAGTCCCCACCCTGCCTGCCAACAGCCCGTCAATACGGCATAAGGCGCCGCTCAATCACACCTTAACCTGCCACACCCCACACACCTTTCAGGCTGTTCAAGGCAGTGGCACCAACGCCTTCCCCATCCAGAAAGCCGAGAATTTTCGGTGCGAACTGGGAGATCATTTCCGGGCTCAAGCCTAGGGCGCTAAAGGCTGTGGATACGCCCTGCAAGGACGAAATATTACCCAGCATGGAAGACGCCATGCCATCGCCGCCACCCAGCAGCGAATCCAAACCGGGCACCTTGTTCATGATGCCGCTGAACTGATCACCAGACAGGTTGTTCTGGGCCATAGCCAGTAAGGCACCGGCACCGCCTGCCGCCTGTTGCTGCGTGACACCCAGGTCGGTTGAGAGAGAATCCACTAATGCCTTGGCTTCACCGGTCACTGCCATCTGACTGTTGGCGCTATCCATGGCACCGGTGGCCGCTTCGTTGGCCTGATTCACGCTGGAGTTGGCCTTGTTAGAGGCGTCGGTCACGGCCTTGTTCGCCGAGTCAGTCATGGACTTCAGATCAAACGCCTGGGCCGGCGCACTCAAAACCAAACACAAAGAGGCCCCCATCAGGCCAAAACGGAAAGCATTCATCGTTACTCCTTAATTATCATCAATCGTCTCTACTCAGAGAGGAACAGTATGGCAAACCTTACCCATGCAAAAAGGCGAGAGCCATCACTTTGTGCCAGTGCTTCTGCGCTTATCTCTGCCGCTACAGCGCCTACAGCATAATCATCGTCCCGGCCTCACAGGTAGCTCCATGGCTACTTTGATTCAAAAATGGAAACCATTATCATTTGCGTTAAGTGATTCTCGCCAGGCTCCCCCCAGCCATCACCTTCCCGATGTCCGTACACCCTGCGTGCATCGCTACTGCATACTATTCATTCCTGGGGGAACCATGCTTGATTTCCGTTTTTCCGCCCTGGCCAGCCTTATGCTGGCATCCGGCGCGGCATATTCCGACACCACAACCGATAGCGAGGCACATACACTGGGCAATATCCATGTCACCACCAGTGGCATGGATAAGCATGATGCCAGTATGACCACCGAAGGCACCGATCGATATGGCACCAACGCCACCAATACCGCGACCCGCATGGTGCTGTCACCCCGTGAAACACCGCAATCCGTTTCCGTGCTAACCCGCCAGCAAATGGACGACTTCAACCTCAACAGTGTGGCGGATGTCATGCGACGTACCCCGGGGGTGACCGTAAAAACACAGGACACAGAACGCCTGCAACTGTCTGCCCGTGGCTTTGACATCACCAATTTCCTCTATGACGGTATTCCCTCCACGCGGGCCGGCCAGGCGAAACAAGCCGTCCTTTCCGATACGTTCATCTACGACCGCATCGAAGTATTGCGCGGCGCCAGCGGGCTGCTCAACGGCATTGGCGAGCCCTCTGCCACCGTGAACCTGGTGCGCAAAAAACCTACCCGTGATTTTACTGGCCAAGTGGGTGTGGAGCTAAACAGCTGGGATGGTTATCGCGGAGAATTCGATGCCAGCGGGTCACTGTCCAACAATGGCCGGGTTCGGGGCCGCTTCGTCAGCGCCTACGAACAGGGCGACTCTTTTTTGGATCACTACGAAAACGACAAACAGATCTTCTATGGGGTGATCGAAGCTGACCTGTTCGACAACACCTTGCTCACCGTGGGCATGGACTACATGGATCATGACCCCAGGGGCTCCACCTGGGGCGGCATCCCGCTGTTCTACAGCGACGGCGGCATCGCCGACCTGGACCGCGACCTGAACCCGGCCACCGACTGGAGCCGTTGGGCCCGGGATACCCAGACGATTTTCCTGAACCTGGAGCACCATTTCGAAAACGGCTGGTACAGCAAGTTTGCCTACAATAATCAGCAGAGCAACTACGACGCTCAGCTAGCCTCCGCCGGTGGCGGCCAGCTTAATCGCGATGGCAGCGGCAAGACACTATGGGCCGGACGCTATGTAGAAGACAAAACCCAGGACACTTTCGATGTCTACGCCAACGGGCCCTTCGCACTGTTTGGCCGCCAACATGAACTGGTGGTGGGTGCCAGTTATTCGGACGCCGAGAGTGATTACACCGGCCAGTCACCGGTCAGTATCAATAACGTGGTACCGGACCTGCTTAATTGGAATGGCGACATTCCAAAACCGGCCTGGGCCGCGCCAACCACCGTGGAGGACCAGAGCAGCAGCCAAACAAGCCTGTACGCCACCGCCCGCTTCAAACCCACTGATCGTCTTGCTGTTATTGCCGGCGGGCAAGTTGTGGACTGGAAACAAGAAACCACAGGCTTTAACGGGCGAGGCCCGATTGACGACGAATCCTATCAGGAAAATGGCGAAGTGGTTCCCTACCTGGGGGTGGTCTATGACCTAACCGATCACCACTCGGTGTACGCCAGCTACACCCTGTCTCTTATACACATCTCCGAGCCCACGAGACTCCTGAGCATCT
>OJHG01000892.1_pt1 | contig 11271 bp, 9 predicted proteins | sample 1594761 | NCBI WGS metagenome assembly OJHG01 (sample SAMN05416786, study PRJEB24817) | seawater metagenome | isolation source: Sea water | place: Canada:Atlantic | collected 2013-07 | reverse complement strand
GGGTTGACCGGTTTGGAGCTTGTCTATAATTAAAGCTGTCTCCCTAGTTGCTGTTGTTACGTGGGTTGGGAGGCTAGGTATTTCCAATGAAGCTAGTGGCTATTTAATTGAAAAGTTGTTTGACGATAGTCAGTTCTTCTTGCGCATTTTCCAACACATCAAGCGAATCGTTAGGGTCTCGGAGCAACTTGGTCAGCCGATTATAAGCAGGTACAGAAGATGCTTCTGGGTAGTGACTTTTGTGAGGGGTGTTTTTAAAACTGAGTAATTGGGCAACAATGACTAAGTCCGTATAGTTAGCGGGTTGATCATTTTTGCGCTCCCAGTTTTCAGCATTAACGGCTAACTCAACGAAGTCTTCAGTGAAATTCCACTTTTCTAATACCATCTTGCCGATAACAGGGGAGAGCTTTTCAAGCGTCTGTTGTACTTCGGTTTTGTTATGTATTAAATTTGGGTGTTTGTCTGCATGAGTTAAAATAGGTATGGATCCGATATCGTGTATCAAGCCGGCTAACATAGCCTTGTCAGTATCAAATCCCTTAAGCTTTTTTGCCATGACAGCGCAAATTCCTGAGACATCTCGGCTATGTAACCATAACGCTGAGATCAAATCCTTTACGTCTTTTGTTTTAGCTGTGAAAACCATCCTCATGGTAAAAGTGGTAATGAGGTTGCTGATGGCTTTTATTCCTAATCGAGTGATCGCAAGCGGGAGGGCTTCGATTTTTTCTCGTCCCCTAAATAAGGGACTATTTGCAACTTTGATTAGCTGAGCGGTAATAGCGGGGTCTTGTTGGGTGATTTTTGCAATCGTGTCTGACGTTGCATGAGGGTCTGTGATAGCAGCGCGAACTTTTACCGCCGTTTCTGGAATAGATGGCAATATTAGTTTACCCGCTTGCATTTCTTGGGTAACTTCAAAGTAAAGTTGGTTATACAGTAAGGAGTCCTGACTATTATCAAGAATCTCAACGTTGTTATTGGGCAGGACCTCGTTTAATAAATCATCTAATGTGTTGCGCTTAACAGATAAAACGGTGACATCTCCAAGTGCAACGGCTGTGGCTTGGTGAGGAGATGTATTATCAATGGGAAAGCGGGCTTCCATTTGACCACCTTCTATAATTCTTTCTTTTTTGTTACTAAACGTTAGCTGTATTTTACCTTCTAATAAGTAAGTTTGTTTGTCATCACTACTACCCTCAGAAAACAATATGCTATTGGAATCATATTGTTCCGTTTTCACCATTTCTTTAAGTTGCTGCTTGCTATTATCAGAGAAGTTTCTGATAGGAAATAAGGTGTTAACTTCTTCGTTTGTTAAGCTTCTAATGGACATTTTTTATACTGCTTTTTTAAACTGCTTTGTAAGTTATGATTTGAGTTAAAATTATCATTAATCACCAATCATCCTATTATTCAGTTAAATATAGCCCTTTCTATGCCCTTATGACAATTAAAATACAAAAAATAAAGACAATTAATGAACTCATTACTGAGGGCGCTAATTTATTTGCTGATGCAGGGCTTTATTTTGGCCATGGGACAGATAATACACTAGATGAAGCCAGTTATATTGTGCTGGGCATCACAAAGAATTTACCGTTAGATAATGAGCAGATATTATCTTCAGAGGTGAGTGTTGATGAACAGCAAAAAGTTTTAGATGCTTTTGAGCGTAGAATAGTAGAAAGAATTCCTGCTGCCTATTTAGTGGGTGAAGCGTGGTTTGCTGGCCTACCTTTTTTTGTTGATAATAATGTTCTTGTCCCTCGTTCGCCATTCGCAGAACTTATTGAAGACCGGTTTGCTCCTTGGGTGGATAGCTCAAAAATAAATAGTATTCTAGATTTATGTACCGGCAGCGGTTGCATAGGGATTGCTAGTGCGTTTAGCTTTCCTGAGGCAAAGGTTGATTTGGCAGATATTTCAGCGTTGGCGTTAAATGTTGCTAATAAAAATATACAGCGGCATAAGCTTGCAGACAGGATAGAGGCTATAGAGTCAGATTTATTTGAAGGCTTGGCGAATCGGCAATATGATCTGATTATTAGTAACCCGCCATATGTTGGGCATGAGGAGCTTTCTAATTTACCTGACGAGTTTTATAAAGAACCTCAACTTGGTTTGGATGGTGGAGTATCGGGTTTAGAATTGGTGCATAACATTCTTGTGAAGGCTCCAGAATATTTAAAAGAAGGTGGGGTGCTTTATGTTGAAGTTGGAAACACAGATGAGGCTTTGCAACAATGTTACCCAGTAGTCCCCTTTCTATGGCAAGAGTTTGAGTATGGTGGACATGGTGTTTTCATGTTAACGAAAGAACAATTATTAAAATATCACACGCTATTTCAAGCTAAACTAGCGTAATTAATTAACAGTAATAATACGAATATGTCAGGAAATTCAATAGGAAAAATTTTTACGGTGACTAGTTTTGGAGAAAGTCATGGTCCGGCTATTGGCTGTATTGTAGATGGCTGTCCTCCGGGATTAGAGCTATGCGAGGCAGACTTACAAGGTGATCTTGATTTAAGAAAACCTGGTACATCAAGACACACAACACAACGACGTGAAGCTGATGAAGTAAAAATTTTATCGGGTGTGTTCGAGGGGAAAACAACAGGGACTTCTATTGGGCTGTTGATACAAAATACAGACCAGCGTTCTAAGGATTATTCGAATATCAAAGAAACCTTTAGACCTGGGCATGCAGATTATAGCTACCAGCATAAGTATGGTTTTCGTGACTATCGTGGTGGTGGGCGTTCTTCTGCCCGTGAAACGGCAATGAGAGTAGCCGCTGGCGGTATTGCAAAAAAATATTTGCGAGAGAAATTTGGTGTTGAAATTAAAGGGTATTTGGCTCAATTAGGACCAATTAAAATTGATGTGGTTGATATGGCCTATGTCCATGAAAATCCATTTTTTTGTCCAGATCCCAGTAAAGTAGGTGAATTAGAAAACTATATGGATGCATTGAGAAAATCAGGCGATTCTGTTGGTGCACGGGTCAATGTTAGTGCAACAGGTGTCCCTGTAGGGTTGGGTGAGCCGATTTTTGATCGCCTTGATGCCGAACTGGCGCATGCTTTAATGAGTATTAATGCCGTCAAAGGTGTTGAAATTGGAGGGGGCTTTGGCTGTGTGGAGGCGCTAGGTACGGCGTTTCGAGATGAAATAACGCCAGAAGGATTCCTCAGTAATCATGCCGGCGGTATTTTAGGAGGTATTTCTACTGGTCAGGCGATTTCGGCCAGTATCGCCTTGAAACCCACATCCAGTTTACGAATTCCTGGTCAGTCTGTCGATATACATGGGCAGCCCATAGAGGTTGTTACTAAAGGACGACATGATCCTTGTGTAGGCATTAGAGCAACCCCCATTGCAGAAGCGATGATGGCCATTACGTTAATGGATCATATGCTAAGACACACAGGACAAAACAGTGATGTGAAATCAGCGGCACCTATTATTCCAGCGGGAGACAGCTCGTTATAGTGTTCACTAATAGTCTGGCATAAGGTTTATTTCGTTGGCTAATCAAAAATTGCCTTATTGGCGGTTATCTGGGTTCTATTTTTTTTATTTTGCATCCTTAGGTGCACTCACGCCGTATTTAGGCCTGTATTTAAATTCTATTGGCTATATGGCTGTGCAAGTAGGTTTGGTTTTTGCTGTGATGCAAGGAACTAAGCTGGTTTCGCCGAGTATTTTAGCTTGGATATCTTCAGGGTTTAATGACCGAATGAGACTGATCCAGTTGGCCTCTTTTGTATCCGCGGCGGCTTATACCTGTGTGCTATTTGAGCAAGAATTTGTTGCTATCTTGTTGATATTTTTTGTTTTTAGTTTTTTTTGGAATGCCATGTTGCCGCAGTTTGAGGCAGTGACATTAACTAAATTGGCGCAGCGAACAAACCTATATAGCGGAATAAGGTTATGGGGTTCGGTGGGGTTTGTTGTGACGGTGTTGGGTGTTGGCTATGTGCTGACAGTCATCGGTTTAGATGAATGGCCGCTCTTGGTCAGTCTGTGCTTGGTGATGATTTTTTTATCTAGCTTGCTGCTGAGTGAAAAAGGGCGAAAAAAACATCCAACAAAGGGACCTACGATTTATTCCATTTTGAGCAAAAAGGCAATAGTCGCATTTTTTATGGTGGTTTTTTTAATGCAAGCCTCACATGGAGCCTATTACGCATTTTTTTCGATATTACTCGATAAGTTAGATTACAACGAAACTGAAATAGGCCTGTTATGGTCGTTAGGCGTCTTTGCTGAAATTGCGATATTTATCATAATTCAGAAGCTTTTTCATCATCTTCAATTACGGTTTGTTTTATTGTTAAGTATATTTTTAACCATTATTAGATGGTTAATTATTGCTTGGCTAGCAGAAAGTTTGGTCGCGCTGTTAGTGGCGCAACTATTACATGCCGCATCTTTTGGCTCATTTCATGTTGTTTGCATACAGTTAACACATCACTACTTTAAAGGTGCGGCGCAAGATAAAGGCCAGGCTTTATATACGAGTATTGGTTATGGGGCAGGTGGCATGTTTGGTGGGCTGCTAGCGGGCTTTCTTTGGGATGCGTTTGGTTCGCAATGGGTATTTACTATGGCCTCTTTCTTGAGTGCAATAGCATTTTTTGTTGCATGGAACTGGGTGGAACGAGGTAATTCTGAGGACTTAGCAGCCACAGGCGAAGGCATTAGTTCTGTCTAATTAAGCGCTGATCTGATTTCAACAGATGAACAAATAAACTAGCAGTTAGTTTATGCTTATATGAGTTATTGATAGAGGCTTTATAAACAACTAATATCGTCAGTACTGCTTGAATCTTCAACTAGTTGTACATGGCAAAGGGCTTCTTTTATGGGGCTTATCTACATGATTTAATATGGACGAGCGAAATAGGGGTATTCATCATGCAATCATCAGGTTCTAAAAAATTAACGATTGGGATCTCTTCAATGGCATTATTTGATTTAGTCGAATCGAATAAAGTGTTTGAAACAGAAGGCAAAGCAGCGTACTGCGCTTATCAAATTGCTAGGGAGGATGAGAGTTTAAACCCCGGGGTGGCTTACCCTTTAGTGAAAAAGCTTTTGGGCTTGAACAAACGATTACCTGAGGCATCAGTTGAGGTGATTTTATTATCAAGAAATAGCGCCGATACTGGACTTAGGGTATTTAACTCAATACGCGAACATGATTTAGATATAAAGCGTGCTGCTTTTACCAGTGGTAATAGCCCGTTTGGTTATATCTCAGCCTTTGAAGTGGACTTGTTTCTCTCAACCTCTCCAGAAGATGTACGTAAGGCGTTGGAGGTAGGGCATGCTGCAGCGACTATTTTGTCTGGTAAAGGCACGGATGCTGCTAATGATCAGTTACGGATAGCCTTTGATGGTGATGCGGTTATTTTTTCTGATGAATCGGAGAGAATATATAAGGAAAAAGGGCTGGATGCGTTTACTGAAAATGAGCAGGTATCAGCTAAAGAACCGATGTCTGGCGGTCCCTTTAAATCCTTTTTATCTGCCTTACATAATTTACAAAGTCAGTTTGCTGAAGAAATATCCCCTGTGCGCACAGCGTTGGTAACGGCTCGTTCAGCGCCAGCCCACGAGCGTGTTGTTCGAACACTTCGTTCTTGGGATATTAGAATTGATGAGGCGCTTTTTTTAGGTGGGCTAGCAAAAGGTGAGTTTTTAAAATCATTTGGTGCTGATATTTTCTTTGATGATCAAGCAGCGCACTGCGAGTCTGCTCAACTACACGTTGCTACTGGACATGTGCCTCATGGCGTGGCAAATGAAGATTAGTTGTTAAGGTCAAAGTCAAAACGCATGATGTCGGAGGGTTCTTGTAAGAAATAGCCCTGTACTGCGTCAATACCAAGGTTCCAAAGCAGCGCGAGTGTATTTGCATTCTCAACCGACTTTGCAATTGTTTTTACGTTATTTCTGCGAGTGACTTGAATAAGATCTTTAATGGTTTGTTGTGACTCTTCATTGTTAAGTAAGTTTTGACTAAACGTACCGTCTATTTTTAAGTAATCAACATGGTACTCTTTTAATATGCTGTCAGTGATTTGACTAAAACCAATCTGGTCAAAAGCGATTTGACAACCACACTCTTTTTTAATGACGGTGATGAAATTCTTTAAAACAGTGGGTTCAATTTTTACATCGGAAAAGCTGATTTGGAAAACCAATAAACTGGCATCTATATTATAGAACTTTAATTCACTCACAAGCGTTTCTATGAACGGTGTATTTCGGTAGGTAATATTAGAGATAGAAATAAAGAATTTTCTTTTAATCCCTTGGCGAGAGGCTTCTTTGATTTGTTCTAGGGTGCTTTTCAATACCCACTCATCAAGCTGGCTGATTAAGCCGGTTTTTTCGGCTGTTAAAATAAAATGATCGGGTGGGATATGTGCATTCTTGCTATCAAGAATTCTAAGTAGCACCGCATAATTTTCAGTTTTTTTCTGGGATAGTTCCACAATGGGTTGGTATAACGGGTGAAGTCTGTCTTGTTCTAAAGCAGATTGTATCAAATGCGTGTTTTTTGCCTCATCGATGATAACGGTTAAGGGTGTCGTGACAGAATCAAAGACATGAATTTGGTTGCCACCATGAGAACTGGCTTTGTCACAGGCTTTATCAGCCTGTGAGGTGAGTTGTTTAGAGGTGGTGACTCGCGGGTCAATAAAACTAACACCAATACTTAAGGTTAATTTAATGTATTGGCTATCATCGCCAAAGAGGGTGTTGTTAACTTGGGTTAGTATTTTTTGACAGCTTAACAAAAACTCAGAGCGCCCAAGCTCATCTGAAAACAAGGTGAAGACAGCATCACCATAGCGCGCAAGAATATCATTTTGCGAGCAGGTTTCGTTAATCGTGCGGCTTAGGGAGCGAATAACGTCGTCGGTATAATTAATACCATGCTGTTCTCGAATAGTGCGGAAGTCATCAATCAGAATAATGGCCAGCGAGCCATGTGCTTCTTCACTGGCTATCTCTTTATCAATATATTCAGTCACAAATCTTTTGTTGTACAAGCCAGTTTCATGGTCAAAGGTTCGTAGGTCGGTGAAGCCTTTTTCTACGCTACTCCATGCATCGGGGTTATGAATTAAGATTTGTGTGCAAAGCTGCTCTTTAACAAAGCAATGCGTTTTATAGAGAGTGGTGATAAATGAGTCGCCATCTCGAGTTTGTATAAGAACTGATAAGACGGTTTCATCAGGTAACGATTCTAGCGACGTATTGAAGTTTCTTTTAGATGGATTACCATGGACAGGGCAAGATGTTGGGGTGCTGAACTCCATAACGGGTGTGCAAATAATGTTCTCATCATCAGGGATGCTAAAAATACGTTTATAGGCTGAGTTGGTCGCCCAATATTGCCCATCGTAGATAAGCGCGACACCGTCTTCGGTATGTTTTAGAAAAGACTCGAATCGGTAAGATTCATTTTTAAACTGTGAATTAACCTGGTGTAATAAATATTTATTATGTTGTAGGGTTACTTCACGGGCGATAGACTTAGCGACCAAAAGAACAGGGTTAAAGCTGCGAATATCGATAATGTTGTTAGCATCGTAACGCTTGACTTCATCACTGCTTAAGTGTTTTTCTGTCAATAGAATGACGGGGAAGTGAAGAAAGTATTGTTTTACTTTTCGTATTAAATCTTCGTTTTTAGAGTCATCATCGTTTAATTTTACAACGACTAGGTTCGCATCAGAGTATGACTCCGGTTTTAGACGGTTAATAGTTGTTGGCGTTAAAGTGACATCGGTTTTTGTTGTGTTCAATGCAAGTTCTAAAGCCTTAATTTCTTTTGTTGAAAAATCAACAGTTAGTACAGTCCTCTTAGTCATCTATTAGCCAAGTATTATGTTATTGCATACCTTAATCTAGATTCGTTTCTTTTAACACTGTGTAATGGTTAAAAACTTGATTTGTTTCAATTGCTGTACCAATACGATAATAATCGGTGTTGCCCTTTGTTATTAACGCGATATTTTTAGTAGTGTTGTCTAGTAAAAATGGGGTGATAATTGAGTCAGGCTGATGAATATTGGGAATGCTTTGGAGGAAAATGACGGGTTTTGGGTGGAGCTCCTTATCATGGAAATTGATATTAGCAATTTTAAGGCTAGGTGACATCATTTCTACGCCCACAGAAATATCGCCGTCATCAAGTTTGTTGATACGTCTAATAATCGCTAATTGGAGTAACCCATTTTTTGATTTAAGACAGATAATATCGCAAGCTTTCAAAAGAGGTTTGTTATTAGAAGTGATATTAAACCTTAAGCCTTGTAAGCTACTATCTCCAATGTGCGCGGTTACTTTTTCGCCTTTTTCACCTGGGTTTAGAGCATATTGGGCTTTCCAGATTTTTTCTGCAGAAAGAGAGTATTTGTTAGTCTCTTTGAGCGTGCTCTCGGCAGTCGCTTTAAGAGCTTTATTCACGAGGGCATTACTAGATTTATGGTAATTTCTTTGGTGTAACTCCATTGGTATTATTTCTAGATTCTCGACATTAAAGTTGATCGAGTTCTTTTGTTGCTGTGCTGATTTATTATTGAAGTGTTCGGGGTTTTGCTCAATAACTAAAGCTCTAATGATACTGTCAAAGCCAGGGTAGACAAGAACCTCTTCAATTTTTTCATGCCTTACTGACCGTCGGTTTTGAAAAGTACTCCAGCTAGGAAGTAATCTTTGGATTGTTATTTTTGATAAGGTAGGTTTGTCAGACATAAGTGAAATTGAGTCATACCTTTTGGGGGACATGATGTGATCACTACAAATGAATTTTAAAAGCTTCTCATTATCTATAAATCTACAATGATCATTTATATTTAAGTTGATCAAGTGAGAAGCGGGCTTAGGTAATGAAATGTCAATATAAAAGGTCGCTGATGCTTGTGGTTTTGATGATATTAAAATGTTATTAGCCTGTATAGACAAAATACGCTGAATAGTTTTTATGTCGTGTCGGTTAAACCTATTCGGACTGGCTAAATGGAAAAAGTGATTTTTTTTAAATTCATTTTCTATGGTTGTGTGTTTTCTTTTATCTATTGTCAAATATTCTAACTGATGAATGTTTAACCCTTCAGCAAGCATATATAGGGCATTTAAGTTATTCCAGAAGTTATGGTCAGTGGGTCTGTAGACTAGAGCATCAAAAAGCTGAATAATGCCCTGAAGTTCTATGGCTCTAAAGACAATAAGGCCTTTTTCATGTTCAGAAAAAACAGATTTATTGTTATTGTTTTTATCAAAATTGTTTTCAATAAAACATGTTGAACGAACAATATTTTGATATACATTTTGGGTGTTGGTTAAGATATTTAAAATTTGTGTTGATAACTTAGCTTGTTTTTGGCTTAACGGAAGGTTGGAGTTTTCTATCGTTTTGAGACTAAGGATAGTTAGTTTTATAACATAAGGGCTAACTACCTCAGAAATTTTGAATTTAGTGTAGGGGGCAACGGTCGTTGATAATAGCCCTTGCGTTGCTGTCAACATTATTCCTGCTGTCGATGCAGCGTCTAAGATCGGCAAGTCGTCTACCCACTCTTGGCAGGATCTTGTATTAGGCTCAAAAGGCAAATCTACGTGAGATTTAGTTGCGAAAGGCCCAATTCTATCCGTGAATTTTTTGTGCATATCCATGTGGTGTTTCTTAAGTCAGTATTTATTTAAGGTGTGTTTAAAATCATTTTTTATAAGTTAGGTTTGATTATGCGCCTTATTTTAAGGAAAGTTAATATTTGTAGATAATAATGTTTTATAAGGCTTGCCGGCTTCTTCGCGTACCAGCTTAGGTACCAAATAACCAGGGAGTTTTTTTTGAAGGTGTTGGTATACATCAAACACATGCTCCATCTGTGTGTCGAAATGCATAGCACCGTTTACCTTGTCAAGAACGTGTAAGTAATAGGGGAGTGTGTCGCAATGGAATAGACGGTGGCTTAACTTAGTTAAGGTTTTTGCATTATCATTTATGCCCCGTAATAATACCGTTTGATTGAGTAAAGTAAGCCCCGCTTTTTTTATAGCAAACAAAGTGTTAGAAACACTATCATCTAACTCGTTTGGGTGGTTGGCGTGAATAACCATAATGACTTTTTTATTTGTTGAGGAAAGTATTTCCAATAATTTTTTGCTTATTCGGCTAGGCAACACAATGGGTATTCTTGAATGAATTCGAATACGCTCAATTTGTGGCAGCTGTTCAAACAAGTCAAATAAGTGCTGAAGTCTGGTATCACTTAGCGTTAACGGGTCGCCACCACTGAGAATGACCTCGGTTACCTCTGGGTGTTCAATGAGGTACTGTTTAATAGAGTCAAGCTGTGAGCGGTTTGCACTATTGTCAGTATATGGAAACTCACGACGAAAACAGTAACGACAATGTATTGCGCAGGCCCCCGTGCTAACCAGTAAAATACGACCATAATATTTATGTAACAAGCCGGGCAAGACACTGGCTTGGCTGTCACCAACTGGGTCATTTAAATAATCTGGGTTTGTTAAAAGCTCACTAGGGTCGGGGAGAATTTGCCGAAGCAGCGGATCACCCCAATCAGACTTTTTAATGCGCTGTGCGTAACTTTTTGTGACCAGAAGTGGAAAATCTTTAGCTGCTTCAGTATGAAGGCTAAGGTCGTCAATATTAAGGTTTAAAAAACACAATAAGTCATTGATGTTTGTAAAGGCCGATTGGAGTTCTTGCTGCCAGCTCGGAATTAAAGAAGTTTTTTCTGTGTTCATCATATTAGCCATTATAATGACCATTAATTGAAGAACTTTATAATTTAACTATATTAATTAACGAGAATTTACATGGCCACTTACAGTACAAATGAATTTAAAGGCGGATTAAAAATTATGTTGGATAATTCGCCATGCACGATTGTTGAAAATGAATTCGTGAGACCCGGTAAGGGGCCTGCGTTTAGTCGAGTAAAGATTCGTAATTTAAAAACAGGTAGGGTCATTGACCGCACGTTTAAGTCGGGCGAAACCGTTGAAGCGGCTGACGTAATGGAAACTGAAATGTCTTATTTATATAACGATGGGGATTTTTGGTACTTCATGGATGATGAAACGTTCGAACAAGTATCCGGTGATGCAACCGCAGTTGGCGATGCTGCAAAGTGGATAAAAGAACAAGATAAATGTCTGTCTCTTATACACATCTGACGCTGCCGACGAATAGAGAGGTGTAGA
>OJHG01000888.1_pt1 | contig 11307 bp, 8 predicted proteins | sample 1594761 | NCBI WGS metagenome assembly OJHG01 (sample SAMN05416786, study PRJEB24817) | seawater metagenome | isolation source: Sea water | place: Canada:Atlantic | collected 2013-07 | reverse complement strand
GTTTCTTCTGCAGATACATGAACCGCTAAATTACCTTGAGCCTTCACAAAAAGAATAGATGCGCTAAATGCTATAATGTAAATGTATTTCATGAGAATTTGATTTAAAGCAGATAAGTGTAGCTTGAAAGGATTAAAGCCCAGAAGTTAAACTACTTTAAAATAATCTCTGTTCTACGGTTAACAGCTCTACTCTTGTTATTGTCATTAGGGAGCATCGGACTTTTTAAGCCTTCATGCATGGTAGTAAGACGTGATGCAGAGATACCTTGATCAGTTAGCCAATTTTTCACAGCATTTGCACGCGATAAAGACAATGTCTCGTTGAACTCTACAGCACCGGAGTTATCGGTATGTCCAATTATTTCAGCCTGTAGTTTTGGATTGGTTTTAAGGAGGTTCATAAGCGAAGTAAGTTCAGCGATGTCAGACTGCTTGATAGTACTTTGGTTCAAGTCGAAGTGAATGCTTTGCAAGATATATTTAGGCTTATCTCCTAGGCCTTCTTTTGCGGTTGCTAGTGAAAGTTCGGCTTGACGTAACTTATTTTCTAATTCGGCTTTTTGTGCTGCAGCATTAATCGACGCCACTTCTGACGATCTCGTTAATGCGTCCCAGTCATTTTGCATTGCAACTGCCTTTTCTTCAGCTTCAGCAAGTAGTGTTTTTGTTTTGGCGCTTTGGCCAAGATTTACCCTGATTGCAGTAAAGAAACGAGCCATTTGATCATTTCCTGATCCTTCAATAATTGTTGCATCAACATAATCATTAATAAAAAAGGTATGTCGGTATCCGAAAGTGAGCAAACCTAAATTTTTAAATGGAATATCTAGAGAAGCTCCCAAATTAGCATTTTCAGTAAAAGCGAAATTACCTGCTGCGCCAGCTGTGGAAAAGTTGTTACTTCTAGCACTGACTAGAGCGCTACCTACGCCAAAATCAGCATTGAATTTATATGGAGAGTCATCATTTAGTAAGGTTAGTACATTGTAGTGTCCTATTATCTCAACCGGTACAATTTTAGTATACCAAGTATTCGGACGTGAGGATCCTGTAACACCCAGCGTGGCCTCTGCAGAGAACTGGTCATTAAAAGTGTAGTGAAGTCCACCTCTCAAACCAGCGTTAGATGACAAGTTCTGAAGATTTGCGAAGTTAAATGAGCTCCGTGAATCGCCAAAGACAATGGTTTCTTCTGCAGATACATGAACCGCTAAATTACCTTGAGCCTTCACAAAAAGAACAGATGCGCTTAATGCTATAATGTAGATGTATTTCATAAGATTATAATTTAAAGCATAATTAACTTAATTATGCTGAGATAATAAATGTTTTTTGTCTTCAACAAAGGTCCTTTTTAGATAACTTTTATCTTCATTGAGTGATAACAAGGTTAAGGTACATATTTTACATTTTTAATCTGCGTACTAAAAAAAACTTTTTTTTTACATAACAGGTTGGTTATCAAGCACTCTCATAATAGCTCACTCTGCTCCAATGGCTCTCGGTTTGGAATGAATACTCGTGCTGTGTGCTTTCCCTTGAGAATCATTGAAGCCCCGTTCACTCTTATCCAAGAGCCTTCTCTCAAACCAATAACTGGGTGGGTATTAAATTTATGGAATTCTCTAATACGCGTTTCACGTGTTTCACCCATATGCTCGATTCCCTCAATAGGGTCTAAGTAATGAGGGTTGAAGTTAAAAGGCACCCATCCAAAGGCCTCAAAGCTTGAGGGGTATATAATAGGCATGTCGTTGGTCGTAGAAATGGATATACCCGTCATATTGCAACCCGCAGAAGTACCCATATAGGGTTTCCCCTCTCTTACATGTTTATCTATAAGATCAAAATAGCCACTCATTCTGAGCTCATTGGCCAAAACAAAAGTATTCCCTCCGCCTATGAAGAAACTCTCTGCCCAATTGCATCCGTCTTCTGGATTCCCGAATTCATGAGCACCTTTAAATTCAAAACCCAAATCTTCAAAAAACACTTTTGCCTTAGAGGTATACTCGTCATGGGATATTCCTCCAGGACGTGCAAAAGGGATGAATAGAATCTTCTTGGATTGTTTGAAGAAATCAGCACACTCATCTTTTAGATAGCTGAGGTAGGGTTTTCCAAAAACAGTTGAAGTGCTCACAATAAGTAATCTCATGTTAATAGGTTTCATTATACAAGTACGTCCAAACTGACTTTTTGCTGTCTTTAAGCTCAGTCCAAATAGGTCTTACAACACCACCATAAGCAGATATATGATTGTAGTCACCCATAAAAACCGCATTAGAAGGGGAAAACGGCACATCGTTGATTTGTTGCTCTGTCCAGCTGCTACCTCCATCTTTACTTATCGCTAAGTAAGTGTTCGTTTCAGTCTTTTCCGTGGTGTTCCTGCGGTCGTAAAAGACAGCGTATAGAAACCCAGAGGTTGGGTCAATGGTGATCCATGGAAGAAATTGATCAGAAGATCCGCCATTATTTGAAATGCCCATTGGCTTTGACCAATTTTCACCTGCATTATCACTGTAACTCATATACACTTCACCACCGGTTTGCTCAGAGTTATCTCCCCAGCACATGAATATCCGGCCATAAAAAGGGCTACTTGGACATTGATCAACTACGGTGATAGGCATTCCATTACATCGTGAAAATCCATCGTAAGATTGGGTCCACCCAGCTTTTTGAGTAGCGACCTCAAATTCCTCCCAGACCATGCCATCCAGACTACGGTTAAAGTAAATTGTCTGATCTAATGCCCATCCAACGTATCGCTCATTATTGAGGCCGAATGCCGGTACTGCTCCTTCAGCAGTTTTGTCATCATCTACACAATCGCCTGTCCGCTCTGAGATGATCGTAGGAGACGACCAAGTATCGCCCCTGTCAATACTTTCGCTGTAGAGAATGGTACTTGTGCAGGAAGGGTCTGTTGTTCCATACGAGTCAAACTGCGTCCAACTGAGTCCAATCGTTCCATTGGATGGATGCACTGCTGCCCACTCTTTGTCGTGTTTCTTGCCATTTATTTGGGTGAAGCTACCTTCGTTAAATTGGTCTTCTGGTCCATCCTTACTTTGACAAACCATTCTGTCAAGTATCCGATCACTTTGCCAATTTGTCCCTTCAGGATCGCTTAAATGAAAATAATAAGTACGTCCACTGTAGTCAGTGATGATACAGGGGTCACCCCAAACTCCATGAGGACTTGTGATAGTAGAGCTGGTCCAAGTCGCTCCGGCATCTGTACTCTGGTAGAAGTTGTTTAATATGCTACCCGCATAGATGTTGTTCTTGTTCGTGGGGTCCACGGAGATGCTGGGTTCGCAAATACCAGATTTGAAAGCTGTGCCCTCATGAATTTTAACGGCTTGGGCATGCGTTGATTTTGACATTAGTAATGTCGAGATAAGGGCTACTAATGCTATAAATTGGTTTAATTTCACAGTCATGAATTTACTATTGGTCCTTTTTACTTCATTCCCGGTTTTACTTGGTAACGTATCCCCTAAGATACAGCACGAGTTTTATGTGAGCATCACTGAACTAAGGGTTGATTTAGAACAAGATCGCGTTACTGCATCTATGCAGTTTTTCCCAGATGATTGGGAACGGGCCATGAATGCATTAGTGACGGAGAAGGACGTAAGATACCATGCGATGTCGGAGCTAAAAAAGGACTCACTTCATGCCTATGAGCTGGCACGAACATTTAATATTCAATGCAGTAGGGAGGATGTAAGGACTGAACTTATGTTCTCGTTTGTTGGCAGTGAGACAGATAATGAATATGTAAAGCTTTTTTTTACTTTTTCAGGACTACCAAAAGAATTGGATGACTCTAACTGGATCATACAGTGCTCAACTTTAAGTGATGTCTTTTCTAGCCAAGAGAACATCATCACGTTTTACAACGAATTGGGCCGTCGTGCAACAAGTAGCTGCAGGGTTGAAAACGAGTATTACACGAGTTTCTTTTAAATATGTTTTACGTAAATCTCGGCATTCGCCATATCACCGATCTTCAAGGTTTCGATCATATGTTGTTTCTTATAGCCCTCACTCTGCCTTTAAGCGTGAGAAATTGGAAACCAATTTTAAGCTGGGTTACAGCGTTTACAATAGGCCATAGTATTGCCCTTGCCCTTACAGCGTCGGAGCTATTAATTGTGCCTTCGAGCCTTATTGAACTGGCAATCGCTTTGAGTATAGGTATTACTGCAGCGTTACACCTTTTTTTAGGATTTAAAGTGAACCGCATGGGTATGTGGATAGCAGGTTCTTTTGGACTGGTGCATGGTTTTGGGTTTGGCTCCTATTATTCTTTTATAGCTCAAAGCGATTCTTTTTGGTGGGCTTGGATTCCTTTTAATTTAGGTATTGAACTGGGTCAATTCATTGTAGTGTTGGCCGTGATTTTAGTATATTGGTTTTTAGATAGAATCAATATAAAACCTCAGGTATACCGATTGGTCATATCTGGTGGTATTTTAGTATTGAGTTTTCAAATGATCTTAGAGAGAATACCTACTTAATTGACTTAACAATCGCTTAAATGAAGAAGATTTTATTCCTAGTGGCAACAATATTTAGCTGCTCTTTACTTGCGCAAAACGTGAATAACACTAAGTTCAAGCAACTTGGTGAAGAATTACCCACGCCAAACGTGTACCGAACAGCTTCAGGTGCACCTGGCCATCAGTACTTCCAGCAACAGGCAGATTACGATATGGAAATCACTCTGGATGACCAGACCCAGCGCATTTATGGTAAGGAAACCATCACTTATACGAATAACAGCCCGGATGAATTACGATACCTATGGGTGCAGTTAGATCAAAATATGCGAGCAAAGAACAGCACCACTCAAGAAATTAATACTGATGGTATTTTTTCTCAAAGAGGCAATACTGCTCAGACCGCTTTTAACCAACTGAAGAAGAACCAGTTCTATGACTTCGATGGTGGTTTTAAGATTGACTATGTGCAATCCACTGGAGGTGCCAACCTCAGGTATACTGTAAATAATACGATGATGCGTGTTGATCTACCAACTCCCCTTGCGAAGGGTCAGAAGTTCAGTTTCAATATAAAATGGTGGTTCAATGTAAATGACCGCATGGATATTGGTGGTCGTTCAGGTTATGAATATTTTGAAGAAGAGGACAACTATTTATATACAATTGCTCAATTTTTCCCTAGAATGGCTGTCTACGATGATATCGTAGGATGGCAAAACAAACAATTTTTAGGTCAAGGAGAATTCACCTTGCCGTTTGGAGATTATAAAGTAAGTATTACTGTTCCTAGTGATCATGTTGTGGCGTCTACAGGAGAATTGACGAATGAAAGTAGAGTTCTGACCTCTTCCCAACGTGCGAGATTAGCTAAGGCGAAGAAAAGTTATCAGGATCCAGTCATTATAGTGACTCAAGCCGAGGCCGAAGCTGCGGAAATAAAGAAAAATTCAACCACAAAGACCTGGATATTTGAAGCAGAGAATGTTCGAGACTTTGCTTTCGCATCGTCAAGAAAATTCATTTGGGATGCTATGGCTGTGAATATCAACGGAAAGACAACGATGGCCATGAGCTACTATCCGAAGGAGGGCAATCCACTTTGGGAGCAATATTCCACCAGAGTTGTAGCACATACGCTTGAAGTCTACAGTAAGTTCACTATTGACTATCCGTACCATAAAGCCATCTCAGTACACACAAAGTGGATTGGAATGGAGTATCCTATGATTTGTTTTAACGGTGGCCGCCCTGAATCAGATGGCACCTATAGTGAAGGGACTAAATATGGGATGATAGGTGTTATTATCCATGAAGTAGGTCATAATTTCTTTCCTATGATCATCAACTCCGATGAGCGTCAATGGACCTGGATGGATGAGGGGTTAAACACTTTTGTACAGTATCTCACTGAACAAGAATGGGACCATGACTATCCATCGAGAAGAGGCCCAGCGCATAAGATAGTTCCCTACATGAGTGGGCCTAAAGATAGAATGGTTCCGATCATGACTAATTCCGAAAGTATTCTCCAGTTTGGAAATAATGCATACAGTAAACCGGCAACTGCACTGAATATTTTGCGTGAAACAGTGATGGGCAGAGAGCTGTTTGATTATGCTTTTAAAGAATATAGCAGACGCTGGGCTTTTAAGCATCCATCTCCCGCAGACTTTTTTCGTACCATGGAAGATGCATCAGCAGTTGATTTAGATTGGTTTTGGAGGGGATGGTTCTACACTACGGACCATGTAGATATTGCGATGACGGATGTCAAGTGGTATCAGATGTCCAGTAAGAACCCGGACGTAGAAAACCCGATCAAAGAAGACCAATTCTTAAAGGCAGATGCCCATGTGGGTAAATCGCGAAATAGTGTAATCCGTACAGTCGTGGATGAAGTTCCCGCATCTCGCGATTTCTACAATGCCTACAATCAGTTTGACGTAAGCGACGCTGATAGAGAAGAATACCAGCAATACAGAAGCCGTTTGTCTCCGGATGAGGCCGCTATGTTAGACGCGGGTTACCATTTCTACGGAATATCTTTTGAAAATAAAGGTGGGTTGTTGATGCCTTTGGTATTGAGGTTTACACTAGAAGATGGAACACAGGAAATAAAAAGAGTTCCCGTGGAGGTATGGGTGAAGCATGAAGAGTCGTTTACTAAATGGTTCAACTTTAGTCAGCCTGTGGTTCAAATCACACTAGATCCTTTCCTAGAGATGGCAGATACAGATAGAAGAAACAACTATTGGCCAGCTCAAGTTGAGCCTAGTAAGTTTGATGTGTATTCTAAAAATGCAACAAGCAGATGGCAGCGCAATGGGCAAAGTAACCCAATGCGCGAAGCAAGCGCTATTTCAAAATAACAGAGCTAAAAAAGCCGACTCATTTCGAGTCGGCTTTTTACATGATCTATTTCAGAAAAATCTTAACCCTTTATCATGTCAAGGTATTGGCTAAGCTTTGCTTTTAATTTTTTGCGTTCTACAATGAAATCTAAGAAGCCGTGTTCCAGTAAAAACTCAGATTTTTGGAATCCCTGTGGAAGATCTTTACCTATGGTTTCTCTGACTACTCGCGGACCAGCGAATGCAATAAGTGCGTTAGGTTCCGCAATATTAATATCCCCTAGCATTGCATAAGATGCCGTTACACCACCTGTAGTAGGATCTGTCAGGAAAGATATGTATGGAATTTTTTTATCGTCCAGTAAGGCGATTTTAGCTGCTGTTTTTGCCATTTGCATAAGCGAAAAAGCAGCTTCCATCATTCTGGCACCACCTGATTTTGAAATCATGATAAAGGGAGCGCCTGTGGCCAAACTTCTGTCCATCGCGCGAGCAATTTTCTCACCTACTACGGACCCCATAGAGCCACCAATAAAGTTGAAGTTCATACATGCAATCACCACTTGATGTCCATTCATTTCTCCGTAACCTGTTGTTATGGCATCCTTAAGACCTGATTTTTTCTGACCAGCTTTTAGACGATCATTATAGGGTTTAGTATCCTTGAATTTTAATGGATCTATAGACTCCATTTTAGGATCTAATTCAGTAAATACTCCTTCATCAAATAAAATCTCAAAGTATTCTTTTGCGTTGATACGGTCATGGTGCCCGCAGTTACCACATGTCCACATCTCAGCAGCATGGTCTTCAACGCTCACAATCACCTTACACTTAGGGCATTTGTGCCATAAGCCATCCGGCGTTTCTTTTTTATCCTTAGTCTGCGTGGTAATACCAGCAGTTGTTCTTTTAAACCAACCCATACGTGTTGTTTGTCCTGTTTATAGCGTGCTAATGTACTAAAAAAGGGCACTCTTCGGTAGAAGAATGCCCTTTAGATAATAGTCTGTATTGTGCTTTAAGCAAGCGTAATATCGTCATTCAAGTAGACATCTTGTACAGAACGCAATAGAGCGATACCGTCCTTGTAGTCTTTCTGGAATGCTTTACGGCCTAGGATCAAGCCTTGGCCACCTGCACGCTTATTAACCACGGCAGTTAATACAGCTTCTTTTAAATCATCAGCATCATTACCAGTGGAAGCACCACCTGAATTAATGACACCAATACGACCGTTGTAGCTATTTAAAACTTGATAACGAGTTAGGTCGATTGGATTGTCAGTAGTCAATTCAGAGTAAACTTTTGGGTGAGTTTTCCCATGACCGGTAGCATTATAACCACCATTATTAGTTGGGAGTTTTTGCTTAATGATATCAGCTTGTATGGTTACACCTAAGTGTATTGCTTGAGAAGATAAATCTGCAGAAGAATGATAATCTACACCATCAACTTTAAATGCATTGTTACGCGTGTAACACCATAATATGGTCGCCATTCCAAGCTCATGAGCACGCTCAAAGGCCATTGCAACCTGTTCGATCATTTCACGGCTTTGTTCGTGGCCAAAGTAGATTGTCGCACCAACTGCAACGGCTCCCATGTTCCAAGCATCTTCCACGGAGCCGTAAGGGCTCTGTAAGAACGTGTTTGGGTAAGAAAGAAATTCGTTGTGGTTGATTTTAACTACAAATGGAATTTTGTGTGCATACTTACGTGCTACAGTAGCTAATACCCCAAAGGTGGATGCAACAGCATTACACTCAGCGTCAATGGCCATTTTAACAATGTTTTCCGGATCGAAGAACATTGGATTTGGCGCAAAAGAACCTCCTGCACTGTGCTCAATACCCTGGTCAATGGGCAGAATACTTAAATAACCGGTTCCACCTAAACGGCCTGCGCCGTAAAGAGTTTGGAGCGAACGCATCACGGGGATGCTGCGGTTAGAGTCTGTGAAAGATTCCGTGACAAAGTTGCCGCTTGGTGTGTGTGCCAAAGAATCTACAGGAATAGTCGTAGAAGTGTGGTTCAACAAAGCATCGGCTTGATCACCGAGCAACTCTCTAATTTTGTCAATGGACATCATAGTTTCTGATAGTATTAGTGAACGGCTAAAATAAGATGAATTTATATAGCGTCCGCCTAATAATTAAAAGGGATATCCAATACCTATATTAATATTCAAATCTCGTAGTTTAGGATCACTAATCACCCAGTTAGAGCGGTCCACAGCACCAGGGTGGTGAATTTTCAATCCGAGATCTGCACGCAGAATAAAGAATTCAATGTCATACCTGAGACCGATTCCTGTATTCAAGCCAAGTTGTTTGAAGAAAGTATCCCAATAAAACTGGCCCAACGCGATTGCTTCTTGTTGCGCAGCATTGAATACGCCACCATAGTCCTTTGCGTAAAGCCACATGTTGCCAGCATCAATGAATATAGCACCCTTGAGTGCCTCTTGAATGGTATATCTGTATTCTCCTGAGAGGATTAGTTTTATAGGTGCTGCAGTAAAAAATCCGTCAGATTGTAACAGGTTTTCAGGTGTTGCTCCAGGTCCAAAGTGGTAAGCTGTCCAGCCTCTCATGTCATTAGACCCACCCATGAAATAAGATTTCTCGAATGGGGTAAATACAGAGGCTTCACCCCAAGACTGACTTAAACCAAGAAAGCTTCGGAAAGCCAATTCCCTCTTTCGTACTAAGGGTTGGTAAAATCGAAAGTCAATAGAAGTTTTTACAAATCTGGATATGGGTAAGGAAACAAAACGGTCTGTATCTAGTGCATGCCATAGATGTCCTCCGGACTCAAGATCTGCAGCAAGGAAGTATCTGCGGTTAGCTTTACTCCATGTTTCACTAAATCTATAAGCAGTTGAAGCGAAGACAAGATCTTGAAACCCCACAAATAAAAATGGTGTGGACTGTGATACGGCATTAAGGTCAATGCGAATCAATGATAATTGAGCAGGGGTAAGGGTGTGCTTCGTTTTACCGATTTTCCAGTGATAATCCAGTCTATTGGTCAGGTTTAGACGGTTAAATTCATTCGCCCTGAATTGATACGAAACCTTACTTATAATCTCTGTCCTAGGAGACCATTTTTTTGATTTTATAGGAATCCAAGCGCCTGGTAGAAGTAGTTTGGGTATACGGAGCGTCGCAGAACTATTGAGTTCACGTGCGTCAATCAGCCAAGTATTGTTGGTAGAATTTCTTTGCTCTGTTACAGAACCACCTATGGACAGTCTAAGAAGTTCTCCTCCCTTAAATAGGTTGCGGTTATCCCAACTGAAATTCCCGCCAATTCCTAAGCTACCATTGTTACCAAGTCCTTCAATAGCAGCTGTAACGGCACGTTTAGGAAGAGGCACAAGTTTAATACGAGCCGTCAGAGTGCTGTCCAGGTCTTTAATATCGAGTTCGATATTTTTAAATACACCAAGTGCGGTCAGGTTCTTGAAGGTGCTGCGAAGTTCTGAATTATTGTAATAGGCACCACGAGCCAGGAATATTTGGTCATCCAGAAAACCAGGTCTAAAACTGCGTGAATGCTGTAAAATGTCCATGCCATTTAAGGTGCGCACGCTGTCTCGAACGGCTAGAGTATTTGTGTAACTGTAATTTGGTTCTACAGTTATTTTACTCAAGGTTTTTCGCTCAATACTCCCACCGTATATGTATGGATCCACGATACAAGCAATTTGACTCTGGGAAGGACCTCCGGTTGTGTCAACTTCAAAGTATACCCATCCCAACTTTGCCTGGTAGTAGCCATGGTTCTTTAAGAAATTAAGAACGCTTAATTGCTCGTTTTCTAAAGTTTCAGCAACGATGGCATCACCAGTAGCTAATAAAGGGGCGTGAAAAGCAAGTGCAGAGTCTATAAATCTACTAGTGGAGGTAATGCTATACTTACTGATTGTGTATTCTGGTCCCGTATTTATACGGTAATGAGCAATGACTTTTTTTCGTTTGACCGTTTCATAGGTGGTTACCTCAGTCTTGTAAAAGCCTAGGTTGAAATAATGCAAGCCTAATTGTGCTGCACTATTGACTCTTGCTACACTATCGTAAACTGCTGGGGCTTCGCCAATAGACTTGAGCCATTGACCAAAGACATTCTCACCAATTGATGTACCAATCTGGTGGAGTGAAAGAAATATTCTAATGTTTCCAATTCCCCTGTTCGGACGTTGGCGCATAATATCAAAGTCGTCGTCGGATTTTGTTGTCTTACCATTGACTTGAATATTGTTCTCCACCAGTAATGGAGCGACCTCATCCACCGCTCTGAGTCCACTGCAACTAGCTGCGGTAAATAATACACCAAGCACCATAATGATGTGCGTAGATTTAGCGTGTATTTTAGCCTTAAAATGTATCACAGTGGTTACTAACTGTCTCTTATACACATCTGACGCTG
>OJHG01000887.1_pt1 | contig 11313 bp, 9 predicted proteins | sample 1594761 | NCBI WGS metagenome assembly OJHG01 (sample SAMN05416786, study PRJEB24817) | seawater metagenome | isolation source: Sea water | place: Canada:Atlantic | collected 2013-07 | reverse complement strand
CTCTCTATTCGTCGGCAGCGTCAGATGTGTATAAGAGACAGGGATAAACTCCATCACGATTAAAAAATAGCCCGCGAAGCCCATCTGATTAATAATCTTCAGCTCGAACTCTAGTCGTTCCCAATAGAGCGCTATTCCGTCCCGCGTCGCATAGTCCTCACCGTATAAATTGGCCAGCCTAACCTTTAAACCATCGGCGCTTATTTGGGAGAAAAAATCCTCCATTGTTAGCCCGTCTGGAACCGGGTAATTGGGTAGGCGTGGAGTGCCGAGGTCTAGTGACAAACTGCAGCGTTTTGCGATTTCTAAGCTATTTTCCAGTGCCGAAGGAATGTCTTCGAATAGCGCAAGCATTGCTGCCGAATCTTTCAAGTACTGCTGATCGGTGTACTCGCGCGACCGGCGCGGATCGTCAAGTGTGCGCCTGTCGTTGATACAAACTCTTACCTCGTGCGCTTCGAAGTCATCTTGTTTGATAAATCGAACGTCGTTGGTTGCAACTACAGGTGTTCTCGTTTCAGCGGCAAGGTCGAGGGCTGCATCGATATAATCCTCTTCGCGATCGCGACCTACTCGCTGTAACTCAAGATAAAAAGAGCCGGGGAAAATAGCCTCCCATCGAGCCAAGCACTCCACTGCTTTAGCATGATCACCCTCTAAGAGCGACGCGCCAATGTCACTGAATTGACCACCCGACAGCGCGATAACACCCTCGCTATACGCTGCCAATTGATCAAATCGAAGACTCGCGTCGCTGCGGTTTGGGTTTTCTGTGTAAATTGTTGAGATTAACCGTGAGATATTCAGATATCCCTCGCGATCTTTTGCAAGTAACAACAAGCGTGTGTCCGCGGCTCCCTCTTCTCCCTTGACCAGCACATCACAGCCACAGATCGGCTTAATCCCTTCTTTGATCGCACCACTGTAAAACTTGATCAGACCAAACATATTGGCAAGGTCGGTCACTGCAATCGCGGGCATCGCCAATTCGCGTGCGCGCGCAAGCAGCGGCTTTATCCTGACGAGTCCGTCGACTATCGAGAATTCGGTATGCAGTCGCAGGTGCACGAAGCCCAGCGTTGAGTCGCTAGCGAGAGGGTGTTGTTTGGGTGACTCAGGTGAATCAGACATTGAATTAGTTTCGGCAGTTGCTAGGGCAAATCAGGCATTTAGAGTCGCGGCGGATACGACTAAAACGAGAATTGAATATACCGTGTTTGCCTACAAAAGTTTAGCCTGAATAGGGGCATTAAGAACCGGGAGAAATACTCGACCCCTGTATGAGCCTCTGAGCAACTGGCGCAAAAGTACGCCTGTGAGCTGGCGTCGGCCCTAAGCGCTCTAGCGCGGCGAAATGCGCAGCTGTAGGGTAGCCCTTGTGCTGAGCAAAGCCATACTCAGGATACTGCTGATCAAGCAGGAGTAACTCGCGGTCACGTACTACTTTGGCAACAATCGATGCTGCGGATATGCTCGCCACTTTCGCATCGCCCTTCACCACAGCAAGGCTGGCAAAAGACCATTGGGGACAACGGTTGCCATCAACAAAAACAAAATCAGGCCTGATGGGAAGAGCGTCGACCGCGCGAGTCATGGCGAGAAGGCTTGCCTGCAAAATATTGATTTCATCAATTTCTTGCGGCGACGCACTTCCCACGCCAACGGCGATCGCATTGCTAAGAATGGTCTCGTACAGCGCTTCTCTTTTTTTCTGGCTGAGCTTCTTCGAGTCAGCTAGCCCTTCGATCAGATTACGATGATCTAGAATGACTGCAGCGGCGATCACATTACCCGCAAGGGGCCCACGTCCAGCCTCGTCACATCCGGCCGCTTTGTCGGGGGCTACTCTGACACGCTCCCACGCCTCAGTCACCATTAGGACACAAGCTCCGCGATCGCGGCGGCCGCTCGCTCAGAGGCATTCAATCGAATTGAGGCGTGAATGCGATCGAAAGCTTTCAACATGTCTGCAGTCTCTTTCTCCCCTGCAAAAAATGCCGTTATCTCGGAAACCAAGGCGGCTTCTGTGAGGTTATGTTGAATGTATTCGGGCACTAAACGTGTACCGGCGAGCAGATTGGGTAGCGCCACAAAAGGAATTTTTACGAGCCGGGACGCGATAAAATGCGTCACCGGCGCTAGCTTGTATCCTACGACCATCGGCCGCCTTAGCAGCATCGCTTCGAGTGTCGCAGTGCCCGAGGCTAAGACAACCAGATTCGCCGCCCGCATGGCAAGCTGCGAATCGTCCACAAGCCTAAAGGGCGTCCCATCAACCAAACCATAGCTACGCAACAATGCTTCGAGGCGCGCACGCGATTCGGGCCCGCTTGCAGGGATTAGAAACCTAAGTGATGGATCAATCTCTAACGCAGCGACGGCGCTGGCAAGGAAAACCGGGCCTAAACGTGATATTTCACCGCCGCGACTACCAGGGAGTAACGCGACAACCCGATCCGCAGGCTGCAGGTCGAACAGAGTGCGAGCAAGGCTCGCCTGCTCGCTCGTATCTTCGAGCTTGTCTGCGAGCGGATGGCCGACGCAGCAAACGGGAATGGCGTGCTGATTATAGATCTCAGTTTCGAAGGGAAAAAGCGTAAGCATTAAGTCTACTGCGCGCGCTATTTTATGAATGCGCTTTTTCCGATAGGCCCACACACTAGGACTCACGTAGTGAACGGTTTTCACGCCAAGGTCGTGAAGCTCGCCTTCGAGTCGCAGATTAAAATCGGGGGAATCGATGCCAATGAAAGCATCCACTTTTCGCGCAACCATAAGCTCTCGTAGCGCCTTTTTTAGGCGAAAAAGCTCAGGCAGCCTGCCTAACGGCTCAACAAAACCCATCACTGCCAATCGGTCCATCGGCGTGATGCTCTCACAGCCCTCGCTCAGCATCTCTGGGCCGCCAACGCCGATAAAGTGTGCGTCAGGAAAGCGTGATTTGAGGCTTCGAATAAGCCCTGCACCGAGTATATCGCCGGACTTCTCGCCGGCGACAATACCGAAACACTTAGGCATAACGCCTCCCGCTTTCTTAGCGTTGTATACCTTTGGTAGACGATTCAATCGAAGCGATTAGAGCGGCAACTTCGGGGCAGCGAGCGAGCATTCCGCGGAGTTCTTCAAGCGCCTCACTCAGACTAAGGCCTCGCCGGTAAAGCACTTTAAATGCGGTACGCAAGTCTTTAATCGCCTCGTCACTAAAACCACGGCGAGAAAGGCCGACGGTGTTAATACTTCGCACAGCCGCGGGTTGTCCACTCACTAGCATGTAGGCCGGAACATCCTGTCCTACGTGAGTAACACCCCCAACCATTGCGTGAGCACCGATTTTAACGAACTGGTTAACGCCTGCAAATCCGCCGAGAATAGCCCAGTCATCGACTTCAACATGGCCAGACAAGCCTGCATTATTAGCAAACACAGTGTTATTACCCACCACGCAATCGTGGGCGATATGCACATAAGGCATCAGCAAATTATCATTGCCGATTTTCGTCAACCCACCTCCGAAGCCCGTTCCTCTGTGAAGAGTTACGCCCTCGCGAAAGACATTATTATCACCAATGTCGAGCCATGCCTCCTCGCCCTCGAACTTTTTATCCGACGGATCTTCGCCGATCGAGGAAAACTGAAAGAAGCGATTATTCTTTCCGATACGAGTGTGGCTTCTAATCACCACGTGTGATTCGATGACACTGCCCGCCCCGATAGAAACCGCGGGGCCAACAATACACCAAGGGCCGATGGTCACGCCGTCTTCAATTACCGCGCTCGGATCGATCCGAGAACTAGGATCAATCGACATCCACTTTCCTCTCAGCGCACATAATTGTCATAGACGCAGCTAACTCTTCGCCCACAAAAGCGGTTCCCTTAAATTTGTATATTCCACGGCGATTGGTGATCACCTCCGCTTTTAAGATTAACTGGTCTCCAGGCACGACTGGGCGCCTAAGTCGCAAATCATCTGCGCCAACGAAGTAATACAGAAAACCGTCTTTGGGCTTTTTTTCTTGCGTTTTAAATCCAAGAATCCCTGCAGCCTGAGCGATAGCCTCGATAATCAGCACGCCTGGCATAATGGGATTATCAGGGAAATGGCCTTCGAAGAAAGGCTCGTTATTCGTCACATTCTTATAGGCTACGATCGATTTACCTAGCTCCATCTCCAGCACCCTATCCACCAGCAGGAAAGGGTAGCGTTGAGGCAGGTATTCCTTTATCTCGTTAATGTCTAGAAGCATCTTAGTCTCAATTGTAGTGTCATCATTTATTTGCGATTAGTAGTCGGCCTTGCGCTCGAGATTCTTGAGCCGCTTGGCAATACTGTCCAATTGTTGAAAACGAAGCGCGTTGCGCTTCCATTCGGGCGTGGGCGATGCCAGAGTGCCTGAGGAAATCATTCCCGCCTCTGTGACCGATTTACTAAGCAGCGCCATAGCACTTACTTGCACGCGGTCGGCGACGGTAATATGACCCACTGCACCCGATCCGCCACCAAAAATGCAGTACTCGCCGACCGTGACACTGCCAGCTAGCGCAGCACAACCACAGATAATCGTATGCTTACCGATGACGCAGTTATGACCAATCTGCACTTGATTGTCGATCTTTACGCCATCGCCAATAATGGTGTCTAACATCGCGCCGCGGTCTATCGTCGACGCCGCGCCGATTTCGACATCATTACCGATACGCACGCCGCCTAGCTGCGCTATTTTAACACTACGCTCGCCGTCAAACGCGAAACCGAAGCCGTCTGCACCAATGACACTCGTTGAGTGAATGATCACTCGATCGCCGAGGGTGACGTCGTGATAAAGCACAACATTCGGGTGGATACGCACACTCTCGCCAAGTTGACAGTCACGTCCAATAAAAGCGCCAGCCCCAATCCTCGAGCCCGCACCGATCGTTGCTCCCTCACCAATCACCACGTTCGCCTCGATGCTCACATTATCGGCAAGCGTCGCCGACGCAGCGATACTGGCGGTTGGGTGGATACCGGCTACGGCAGCGTCTTCGCGCGCGAATAGCTGCGTCGCGTAAGCAAAAGTCACGTAGGGGTTTTGTGCGATAAGTCGATTACCCGAAAACGAATTGGCGGATTTTTCGGCAAGAATAACCGCGCTAGCTTGGCAGTCAGCGAGTTGGGAGGTATAGGTTGGATTGCTAAGAAAGCTCAGCTGACCTTCGCCGGCCGAGCTTAAAGGCGACAGTCCGGAGATGATGATGTCTCCATCTCCCTCCAGCTTCGCCCCAAGAAGTTCAGCGATTTCGGCAAGTCTGAATTGCTTAGCTTGCGGCAAGGCTGCTCTCCTTAGGTAGAGCGATCACTACTCAAAAAGAATCTGCGACCCGGCTCGCTCGAGCCGGGTGCAACGTCCTAGTTAGCGGCTGCGGTGTTCTGATTTAGTTTCGCTGTCACTTTAGCAGTGATATCAAGTACAGGTGCGAAATAAGGTGCGCTATCAACATTGAGAATAAGGTCATAGCCTCCCTCAGCGACAACATCAGATACTGCCTCGGCTAAAGTACCCTGCATGCTTTGCAAGAACTGCTGGTTCTTTTCCTGAAGCGCTTTCTGAACACGCTCTTGGATTAGTTGCAGCTGTACCTGCAGGTCTTGTGCGTTCGAATTCATGCGACGAATTTCGTCCTGCGTCATCACTGCCTCGTCCTGCTGAAACTTCTCGCTGAGCGCAGTAAGCTGCTCAGATAATTCCTCTGCGCGAGTCTCATCGGCATTGAACTCTTGCTCGAGTTCCTCTTGCACAATACGCGCTGCATCGGAATTAAATAGCGCCTGCAAAGCATTTAAAACACCGATTTTTGTGTCTTGTGCCATCGCAGCTTGAGATGCGGTAACCAAACACACTACGGCAATTAAGGTCTTCAATGTTTTCACTTATGTTCTCCAAATCTAACAAAACTTCGTAAAGAGAGGCTGGCCACACGCCTCTACTCAGTTGATGATTTATCGGCGCAATAGCCGACGACTAAAATTCTTTTCTCTAGAAACCTTGGCCTACCGTAAAATCGAACGTCCTCGTGTCATCGCCGTCTTTTCCGAATGGCTGGGCAAGATAGAAAGTCAAAGGGCCGAAAGGCGAAAGATAAGTAACACTAACACCGACCGAATAACGAATCTCGGCTAGGTCGAAGTCCGAACAATTCTTCAGGAGTCGCCTTCTCTCCGAACAGCTAGACGAGAACACATTGCCCGCATCGATAAAGAAAGCAGAGCGCACCCTACTCCTGTCCTCTACGAAAGGCAGCGGGAATAAAAGCTCCAACGTCGCTGTTGCTAATATGTTACCACCAAAGCTGTCGAAATCCTCATCTAGGAAGAAGTTTTCCACCGCAAGCGCGACCTCAGGGTTGCCATTCTCGTCGAAGAGTCGGTTGCCATTAGCATCGAAAACAGGCGCTGTGCTGTAGCCGAACTCGTTACTGAGACCCACTGCAGACCCGTCTTCTCTCTTGATGATATTACCTTCATCATCCTTGAGCAGACTGATGCCGCCTTGTGTCAGATATCTCGCGCCAGGCGTACTCTCAGGGCCTAAGCTATTCTCTTCGAATCCACGCAAGACACCAGCCGCGCTAAGACCACCTGCAAAGAAGTTATTAAAGAACGGAAGCTCATCAGTATCGCCATAACCGATACCGTAACCGAGGTTGGTTCGCAACGAGACAACCCACTCTCTGTTCTGTGAGACCGGCCAATAGAACTGTCCATTATAATTTATTCGAGCATATTCGAGATCAGACCCAGGCAGCGTGACTTCAATCCCGAGGCTATGGAGAAAGCCCGCGTTCGGGAGTTGACCGCGATTGAGGGTGTTGCGGAAATAGTTGCCTGTGATCGTAAAGTTATCGAACTCATCACCAAATTTGTCGACAAACCCTTGCTCATTCGGACTACGCAACTGCTGCGGTGTTAGGTCTGCCACATTGCCTAGCACTGAGTCGACGACGGGGCCGTCGAAGGCATTGCCGTTCGCTGGCGTGATGATGTATTTATCGACGCCCTCGAACAGTATCGGGCTTGCCATAATTTCTTGCACAGAGCCCATACCTGCGCTCAATTCAGTGTGCGTAAAACCAAGGTCAAAGCCAAGCATTTCAATTTCGCTCAGCGGATAGCTAAAGCTCGCAGAACCCCCATAGGAGCTCGTATTAAATGCCGAGACGTTAAACGGAGATTCCATTTTTTGCGCAAACATATTGAATCCACGACTCACGCCATCGGGGGTAAAATACGGATCGACATACTGGAAATTTAGCCCTTGCTGGAAACGGCTTCTGTTCACACCGACTCCGATGGTTCGGCCCGTTCCGAGGAAATTTTGCGCCTGGAGGCTAGAGCTTATAAAGAAGTTACCGCCGCCGCCAGTACCTACTTGAAAACTTACAGCACCGAAATTTTGTTCGATTACGTCATAGTTCACATCAATCTGATCTTCGATCCCTGCTACTTCTGCAGTGTCGACCTCAACCGATTCGAAATAACCAAGACGCTCCAATCTAACCTTAGACTGCTCTATCTGCAGACTTGAGGCAGGCGCACTTTCGAGCTGTCTCATCTCGCGCCTTAACACGTCGTCTGCGGTCGATACGTTGCCAGCAAAGCTAATGCGGTTGACGTAAGTTCGATTGCCCGGTTCGATAAAGAACGTCACGTCGACCGTTTGTTCATCATCATTAACCTCGGGCACGCCGGTCGCCTCGGCGAACGCATAGCCGAGATTGCCGAGAAACTGAACCATGATTTCTTCAGTCCCAGTAACTAAGCCTTGCGAATAGATTTGGCCCGAGCGTACAAAAAGTGCCGCTCGCAGCAAGTCCTCGGCGTCGACTAAGTCGCCTGCAAGCTCGACATTACGGATCGCATACTGTTTGCCCTCAGAGATATTGATCGTAATGTAAACTTCTTGCCTGTCTGGCGTAATTGCAATGGGCGTAGAATCAATGCTGAACTCGACATAGCCGTTGTCGAGATAAAAAGATTCGAGACGCTCGAGGTCCCCAGACAACTGCTCGCGAGAGTATCTGTCGCGACGACTCATAATTAGATAGAACGGTTTTGTGCCGAGCTCGAAAAGCTGCAAGAGGTCTTCTTCAGCGTAAGAATCGTTACCTACGATATTAATGTGACGGATGCGAGACTCTTCGCCCTCATTGATATCTAGTTTGATGCTAACTCGGTTTCGCGGCAGCTCTTCAACTTCAATTTCTACAGCCGCACCATAGCGACCGCGCGAAGAATAGACGTCTTGTATTCCTTGCCGGATGACCTCTAGCGCGGCCCGCGTAAATATCTGTCCTTCGGCAATATCTGCCGATCCCATGTTTTCAATTATGTCCTCTGTCTTGAGAACACTATTACCTTCGATAGTAATCTCGGCAACCGATGGCCGCTCCAACACGGTGACAACAAGAATATTCCCCTCGCGCGACACTTCGATTTCATCGAAGTATTCAGAACGCGAAAGTTCGCGAATTATTTGAGCTGAGGTCAGCGCGTTAACCTCATCTCCAATACCAACAGGCAGCAGGTTATAGATTATTCCGGGCGAAATACGCTGATAGCCGTCGACGATGATGTCGGCGACTATAAAATTTTGCGCGTGGAGCGGGCTAGCAAAGCCAAAGGCCAGCAGGAAACAACAGAGCAGTTTCTTCATTCGTAATGCTTTCTCGGGTTATTCATTTGAGGAACGCATACACGCTCCCGCACGCCACAACTTCTTTTGCAGCCGTGTAGTCTTTGTCTGAACCGTTTGAACTCAACCTCAGGCGTGAAGTTGCGCCTTTTAGAGCAAACGGGTTACATCGTTATAAACGGCCAACACCATGATGCCCGAGATCAGTAATAGTCCAATTTGCAATCCGAAAGCCTGCACCTTCTCCGGCACGGGTCGTCGCGTGACGATCTCGATCAAATTGTACAAAATATGCCCCCCATCCAAGATAGGGATTGGCATTAAGTTCATGACGCCAAGCGAGATGCTGAGAAGCGCCAAGAAACCAAGATAGACATTCAGGCCATAGGACGCGGTCTCTCCCGCGACTTGAGCGATAGTAATAGGCCCATTAATATTCTTAACCGATATCAACCCGACGATCATTTTCTTGATCGAGGCCAGCACAAAAACCGATTTTTCATAGGTTTCGGTGATGGCAGGCATAACCGCCGACGCAGCATTGTACTTTACTTCGCGCCGCATCTCCCGCGGAACGAGCGCATCGTAGTCTACTTGCTGCACATAAGCGCCGATAATGCCGATTTTGCTGCCATCGGGAAGTTCGGTTAGCGCGGGAGTGAGGCTTAACTCTATTAATTGGTCTCCCCGTTCGACCGCCACAATGAGCGCTAGTTCCGGACTGGCGCGGATTATTTCGACCCATTGGCTCCAGCCATCAACCCTCTGGCCAGCAACGCTCACTATGCGGTCGCCGGCTAACAGGCCCGCTTGGTCACCCGCTTGCCCCTCAGCCAATTTGTCGATAACCGCAGGGATGTCTATTTGCGTTATGCCCAAGGCCTTGAGTGGACGGGGCTCAGTCGAATCCGCCATAAATCCCAAAATGGGCACGCTGACGTCTCGTGCAGCAGAAGACTCCGCGCCTTTTACCGAAAAAGTAACGCTACCACTCTCGCCCATACGGCCAATCAACTGCAGAGCAACTTGTTGCCAAATAAGCGTCGGTTCACCATCGACCGCGAGAATTTCATCTCCTGACTCAAGCCCTGCGCGCTCGGCAACAGAACCTTCAACCACCGAGCTTATAATCGGTGCAACGCCCGATGTGCCGTAAGCGATATTAATAATCCAAAAAATGACTATTGCGAGCAGAAAATTAGCCGCGGGGCCAGCAGCAGAGATAGCCATCCGCTGCCAGACGCTTTTTGCCGCGAAAGACTTCGAGCGATCCTCTGCGGGCACAGCCTCAGCGTCTGGCAACGAAGTGTCTTCTTGCCCGAGCATGCGCACATACCCACCGAGCGGAATGGGTGCGATAACGTATTCAACCCCGTCTTTGCCTACCCATGTTTTGACGGCCTTACCAAAGCCAATAGAGAATTTGAGGACTTTAACGCCACAGCGCCTTGCCACCCAAAAATGGCCGAATTCGTGAACGGTCACGAGTATTCCAAGCGTGACTAAAAGGGCCAGCACGCTGGTGGTGATTTCGATGATATTCTCAATCATTACAGCCTCTTCTGACGCTGGCGCCAGTAGCGATAAGTTAAATTAACTATTATTAATCAGGGTATTAGCTAGTGCCCGAGCGCGTGAATCCGCATCATAGATGATATCGAGACTAGAGGCAGATTCACAAGGTATTTGTGCCATGACGTCGGCGTTGACCGCCGCGATGCGACTAAAGCTAAGACGCCCCGCTAAGAACGCTTCGACGGCCTCTTCGTTGGCAGCATTCAATAACGCCGGCGCAGTGCCTCGGACTCGCGCGGCCTCCATGCCTAATTCGAGGCAGCGAAACCGTGCGAGGTCAGGTTCGCGAAATTCCAATGTTTGCCCTGTAGCAAGATCGAGCCTAGGGGCTTCGGTTGTGATCCGCTGCGGCCAGGCAATACAGTGTGCGATAGGCACCCGCATGTCTGGACTCGCCATTTGTGCGAGCACAGACCCATCGCTGTAATGAACCATCGAATGGATAATCGACTGCGGGTGGATGATGACCTCAATCTGATCAGCAGCTAGGCCGAACAGGAAGCACGCCTCAATAAACTCCAATCCCTTATTCATCATGGTCCCCGAATCAACAGAGATCTTACTCCCCATAGACCACACAGGATGTGCGCAGGCTTGCGCCGGTGTTATGGAGGCAAACTGATCTAACGGCGTGTCGAGAAACGGGCCACCGGACGCCGTGAGGACGATTTTTTCGACAAACGTAAACTGCGAAGCACTAATTCCGTCTTTAACCGTCGGCAAACACTGGAAAATCGCGTTGTGTTCGCTGTCGATAGGTAGCAGAGTGGAACCGTTATGCCGCGCCGCATCCATAAGGATGTCGCCTGTCATAACAAGGGCCTCTTTGTTGGCGAGAAGCAGTCGTTTCCCGGCCTTTGCTGCGGCTAACGTTGCTGCAAGCCCTACCGCACCGACAATCGCTGCCATAACCATGTCGACTTCCGCATCCGCAGCAACCTGATCGAGCGCGTCCGGCCCAACCAACAACTCTGTGTTACACCCTGCCGCGCGGAGCGCTTTAGCGAGCTGATCTGCCCCCGCTGAATCTGTCTCTTATACACATCTGACGCTGCCGACGAATAGA
>OJHG01000878.1_pt1 | contig 11431 bp, 10 predicted proteins | sample 1594761 | NCBI WGS metagenome assembly OJHG01 (sample SAMN05416786, study PRJEB24817) | seawater metagenome | isolation source: Sea water | place: Canada:Atlantic | collected 2013-07 | reverse complement strand
CGTCTTTCATCAGCTTCTTCCAACGGAACAACAGACTTGCTGATATACCATGACGTCGTGCGACAAGCGATACCGACATACCAGGCCGCTCACACTCGGCGACCATGAATGCCTTCTCCTGCGCGGAATACCGGCGACGACGCCGCACTCCGGTTATGACTTCGATTTTCTCCACCTTGGACACTCCTTTGCACTAGGTCTATGCTTAGGCCTTTGCTTCTACCAAGGTGTCCGGTTTAAATGGGGGCTACTACAATTATCGGGATTAAAAAATGCACAAAGGGCGGCGATTCAGGGCATCATTAAGCGACATGACGCACGCTGGGATAGCATCGTTCTGTCATCTCCTCATCTGCAGAGATGAAGATCTTGTGATGAAGGCGGCGGCTGCTTACGAGTATCTGGGAGTAGGTACAAAATTTTACACTACAAAGCTAACCAATAGTTCCAGCTCTCCAAACATGCTTATGGAAGTTCTGACCAAAACTCCTCTAGCCAGGCTTGCAAATCTTCCTGTGAATCGAAATCTTCTTCAGTTAATTCTTCGTATTCTTCCGGCGAGATAAGCCTATTGTCGATTGCTTCCCGCAACTGGGTCTTAAACAAGCTCACGTCGTACGGGAATCCCTTTCCAGTGCTAATTGCTTCTCTTATCAACTGAGGGTCGTAGCACTCAACGTGGCAATATTTTCTCAATACCGTTTTCAATGGTTCTTTGATGCTTATTTCAGTCTCTAAGGTTTTGGATTCGGGCATAAAGTATGTAACCTGACGTTTCCATCTTGATCAAGTACTTAACGCCTTCAAAGCTCGATGGTACTTTTCAGCCCTTTGCAAGTCTTTTTCAGTGATATCATTGAGCCTAGTTAAATCCAAATTATCTTTTATGTCTTCTATTTTGATTTTCCTAGCCAAACTATTTTTAGATGCTCGCAATATGAATCTCTCGTAGTCCTCATTCTCTCGCTTAGTTAAACAGTCAAGCGCCTCCATCACATCATTTGAAAAGCCAATGTTTTTAAGATCTTCATAGGTAAAGTCACTATCTTCAATTACGTCATGCATTACTGCCACTATCATTTCAACTTCAGCTTCAAACCGAAACATCAACCGAAGCGGATGTAAAATATATGGCTGACCAGATTTATCAACTTGTCCAAAGTGTGCCTTTGTCGCAACGCTTATTGCCTGATCTAGCTTACTCAACACTTTTACCTTCTAAATACTCTTCATAAGTAATTTCCTTGCCAGACAACAAGGCCTCATTAAACAAGCGATTATCGTGAGGGATAGGATCTGGCTTTTCATCTTCACCATAAAACTTAACGTGAATTTTCTCTGCTTTATGATCCCAGCGATACATAACTTCCTCAAACGAATAATCTATGTACACATCTTTTTCAGAAAACAGCTTCCCTTTATTAATAGCCATTAGCTTTCCTTATCGCTTCATAGTACTCTTGGCTTTGTTCAGAAACTGACTGCGCTTGAGTACTACTTGGACTCAGCACCCGCCATTCCTCGTAGAATTTGTGGCCCTGACCACCAGGAATTCCGGATTTAGATGCAATGGAAGTATATAAATCATCACCGAGCAATACCCTTGCCACTGACTCTGATTCCTTCGCGTAGATCATCGCAGGTGTATTTACTTGAACCTCACCAAAGATTCCAGCTTGGGTTTTAATCGTAGAATTAACACCACTGTAGCCTAATGGATCAGTTGTCCCATTTATTACCTTGACGTTTGCACCTCGCTTGGCTAACTCCGCTGCTACAGCGTCCATTTTTTCTGGAGAGACTATGATGGTATTCCTCGCCAAGTCTTTGATCTTCGTCGCATCGCCATCGTAATCATTCATGATTTTCTGGGTAGCTCGATCTTGAGATTTGATTGGTGCTTTTGCAACTTGGCCACCGAACATTTCGGCGATTTCGTCTGCGATTGTATCGATTTCCAATTTAGCTGCTGGAGCCTTAGCGTACACCTCACCAAACTTGTTTGGAACATTCTTGGCAGGCTTCAACTCCTGACCTTCAACCCGCTTGGAGGCCCTGGCTTCCAGATGGTTTTTCTTCTTTAGGTCAGTACTCCGCCAGAGATACCTCAGGCGCTGTCTGCGTACGGCGGCACAATAGGCCTTAACGGTCTTGCCCAAAGACGCTAACAGGCCCGCGTGACGAATCCTGCCTGCGGCTGCCCCCACTGCGGCAGCACCGCCGGTTGCCACGGCCAGCACCGCCATCAATATCAGGTCAAAGGCCACGGCCCCGGTTAAGTAAGTAACCTCGGTGTGGTGCTGGATACTGGCGTATTCGGCCACAAAGTCGTTGAGGCTTTCCCGGAGTATGGGGTCTGCCATCACCAGGTTGGTCAGCTCATACGCTTCGGCCACGTCCTCACGGGAGATGTCCGTGGGATTGAAGCCCAGGGCCTCGACCCAGCGTTTGTGGCGGGTCTCGTTGTAGTTCGCCCGATAGGACTCGTACCAGGAGGCGTCTGAACTGTTCTCACTGGCGATCCAGGCTGCCTTCAGTCCGTCCATCAGGGACTGGGAGGGGGAAGCCAGGTCTGCCATGCTGTCAACGAACTGCAAGAGCCCAATACCGGCGTCCGCACCCCCCTGGAAGGCAGCACCGGTGCTGACGGCCATACGCTGATGCCAAGGCATCTGTTGGTATTCCCGCTCCAGGGCATCGGCCTCTCGTTGTTCATGCTTCAGTACTTCTGTCAGGGCATGCTGAATCGCCCGGCGTTGCTGACCCACTTCGTCGTCAGAAGCGTCCGAGCTCAGGCGGACGAAGGCGAACCGACCGTTAAGCCCCTCAATGTGGGCTTCGCCGTTTGGGTCCAACGTGCCTGTTATTTCCTCATCGTCCGTTGCCAGGGTAAAGGGAAGACCGGCCACGCCGGTTCCATCTAACCAACGATAGGCCAGGGTGACACGGTAAGGGCCGGCGCCCGGCACGGGGGCTGCTGGCGCAGGGGGCTCTGGTGAAGGAGCGGATGATTCATTGGCCGGTGCCAGGGAGTCAGAGCGGGCAGCGGTGGCACCGCCCCGTGATCGGCCCGGCCAGTGTTGCTGGAGGCGTTGCCGGAGTGTGGGCGGCAAGTCGCTACGCAGGGTGTCTGGGTTGGCCTGGGTTTCGGTGAACAGGTCAAAGCCCGGCTCATAACGGCTGGACAGCACCAGGCGCCCCTCTTGCAGGTCCTCCAGCAGGGTTTGTTTCTGTGTGTCGGTCAGGTTGCCGGTATGGGAAACATCTGCATCCGGAGGCAGGTCGATATGCTGGCCCTGGTAACCACGGGTAAAATAGTCCCGGGCAATATCCACGGCATTTGAGGGGTGCAGCAGCGTCGGCAGGATGGCTTCGGTAAAACCATAGCCGCCCGTCACGTAGAGCTGGTAGGACATTGTTCCTTCTTCCTTGTCCGGTGTTGTCCTTAGTCCTTTACAACCTTTTGGATGCTATGGGGTTATCGGGAGGATGGCAAGGATTTGGTGCAAGTTTTCCCAAAAGGAAAAGCTGGACGACGCCTACTAACCTTTTCTTCCAGACGGCGTTCGTTAGTTCGTCAACCGGCCCCCGTTTCTTGTGGTTTTACCGGCGCTTGCCGCCATACTGAAAGGATCGGAAGAGGGCGGTTATCGGCTGAAAGCCTGGGCACCATGCCCAAGTACCTGCTCAAGCCCGAAGTGCTGGGCCTGCTGGAAAGCGAATCGCACCCGATGCACCAACGATTTAGCTCTAGGCCTGTTTACAGATTGCGATACAGCACGACGAGATAACACAAAAGCCCAGTCGTCATCAGAGACAAAGAAACAATTGATTCAGGAACGGTGTGCGATTGCAAAAAACCGACCAATCCAGAGATGGACAGTGTTGAACTGGAAGACAGTGCTTGAGGTGGTGGCATAGGGTACGGGAGTGTCGAGTCTGGGCTCAGCGTGTTGGACGACCACAGAAAGCACTAAATCTCTGTAACGCTAAATCATGAACTTACGGCACGATTTCCACAGAAAGTGCTAAACAAACTTAAAGTAAATTCTAGAATATCGAGCTGATTTCAGTTTCCACGCAAAGTGCTAAATTCGTCGTCCGGCGCAGGAACCGAATTTTACTGACAATGAGCGGTAGTAAAACGGGGGGCCAGACCATGTAAGTCTATAGTCCCGCTTTGCTCTTATCTGCCCTAACCAAAGGCAAATTCACTGTTTTGGGCCTTTTCACCTTCATCAAGTAATCCTTTAGCCGTCCTTGCTGTTCTAGGGTTAATTCACTCGCTCTATCATGCTTGACTGCTTAAAGGATTTCGTGCTCCTCGCTGGTTTGCAATACTTTCACTAGCTCTTGGTAGTGGGGGCGTTCTAAAAGTTTTTCATATTGTTTTCTGCTCATGAGGTCCCTAATTATTATAGATATGTGTTTAATGAAGTGGGGGGGAGCCCAGGGTCAGATTGTAGCGCTAAGCAGATAGTTCTGTAGATTTAATCTCTCTCAATCCTCGTCACCGTGCTCATACCGGTCGGATTCAATATATTTCACTGCATCAGCGATCTCGTCTTCACTGTAGATAGGGACAACTGCATCCATGCCATTTACCTGAATCAGTGACTTTGCAGGCCAGTATACTCCGCAAAGCGCCATCGGCGCTAACGGGAGCCATCACTTGGTCAAAAGCAGGTTGATAATGCCGGAACGTGCAGTCTGACGTCGATCAGCGGCCAAATTTGGGCGCGTTTTGATCAACTTCTGGTCGTCAGGCAATAGCGGGTTGCCCCGGGCTGGTTTTCCGGGTGGCTTTAAGGTAGCGGCTGTTGTCGGACTTGCTTAACCGGAGGCGGCAAGGCTTCCATAGAGGTCGCGGTAAACGGCAAAGCCCGGACAGTGCCGACCAAAGCGCAGAATCCACTGCCGGCCGCTGTGCACCAGGCGGCAGGCCATGGTCATCAGTTCCTGCATCACCGTTCTCAGGCGGCGGCGCTTGGCCGGATGGCGCACTGGCGCATCTGGGGCGGTCAGTCTCAGGCCCATCCAGCGCAGCACGTTGTAACCCATGGTGGCGAAGGCCATGACCAGGTTGTTGGTGTCGAACTTGCCGGAGGGCAGGCGCTCCAGGTCCAGGTCGGTCTTGAACTCGCTGTGAAATTGTTCACTGGTGGCATGGTCGCTGTACAGCGCCATGATGTGTTGCTCACTGGCCACGTCAGCGGGCAAGGAGGTAATCCAGCCTTCGATGCTAACTTCTGGCTCCAGGTACAGCTGACCGGAGGCATCGCTGGTGCGAACGGTGACCTTGACGATGCGACGCAGGCCGGGTTCATCGGGAAGGTCTTCTGACAGAACCGCTTCCATCTTGCCGTCGCGGTCCAGCGACCAGACTTCCTTGGCCTGGGCCTTGTTTGCCCAAGCCAAGGGATCCTGCTTGCGAGGGTTCCACTTGATCAGGAAGTCGATCTGGTCCTGCTCGCGCAGGAAGTCGCGATTGTCACGGGCATCGTGTGCACTGTCCAGACGCAGCAGGATGGGCTTGTCCGTCAGTGACCGGGCCCGGGGCAAAACCCGTTTGAGGGTATCCAGAAAACCGTTATTGGCGTGCTGGCTGCCAGGGCGTAGCTCGCAACCCAGGCACCAGCCTTCCTGGCCCAGATACGCGGCAATGGGTGCATAGCCGTCGTAACCCTTGTAGGTGTAGCTGACACCCTCTTTATGGGTCTGGCTGTTGTCCATGGGAAAGACATCCATATCCAGGGCAACATGGCCCATCGCCAGTGGTGACACCGGCGCTTCGACGGACTGAAGAAATTCAACGCTGGCATCCTCCAGCAATGGCGTCAGGGCTTGGGCATCTTCATCAAATCGCTGGCGCAAACGGGCTGAAGATGGCGACTGCTTGATGCCCATCGCCGATTTGAAGAACGGATCTGTTCGTACCGGCTCGGCCGCCTCGAAATCGCTCTTGCCCAGCGTGATCAGGCCCAGGTAGGTGCGGATCAGCTCAATGTTCGGAATACCGTGCCGCTTGACGACTGTGCGAGCGGTTTTGATCAGCGACGTGTGCCGGTTCAGGCAGTGGCCCACCAGGGCCAGTCCGCCGTGGGGTGTATAGACTTCGGTTCGGGATTGCTGGAGAGTGAAAGTACGCATGAGCTAAATGCACTGACTGGGTGAATGGATGTCAGGTGCTATTATATCGCCCAAGGCTTTGTTATTGCAGGCTTTGGATACAGTTTCAGCCGGTTGAACTCACGGATTCAGGGTAGAGTTCACTGGCTTCAAGAAAGAAAACTGAAGCTAAGCGTCTACTAATAAGGCCCTGCGAGGAAAATATCGAGGATATTAAAGCGTTATCGCTCACGAAAGATGCGATAACGGCCCAAAAATGCCATAGTTCTCATAGCTGAATAGTTACAACAGAATCCCGGAGTAGATACGTTTGGAGCTGACAAAGGACGTCGCGTACAAGGCAATCGCGGAATTTTTCTCAGTTGAGAAACCGTTCGTTCTATTTGGAACAGGTACCTCTTGTGCGCTGGACCTTTCATTTGGGATGCCTGCCCTGGAAGCGCATTTGCGAACTGAGCTTTCAACAGGTCTGAACAGCGACCAAGCTGCTCAGTGGCAGCACGTCACCGATGCCCTTGACGATCGAACCCATGACTTCGAGTCGGCGATGGATTTTATTAAAGATGAAGACCTGACCAATAGAATTGTAGAAACCACAGCGAAATTTGTGGCCCATTACGATTCAAAATATGCCTATCAAATAATCTCTGGAGCTATTGAATGGCCGGCAGGCCGATTAATTAAAAAGCTCGTTGAAACCTTGCCAGAAACGGATCGCCAACTACATCTGGCGACACCCAATTACGACCTACTTGCTGAGTATTCATTGGTCAGAGACTCTATCCCCTATTTGACGGGTTTTTCTGGCGGCTTTTGCCGACAGTTTGATTGGACTGAAGCAAAAAAAGCGGTCCGGTTCACTGGTAAAAGTCTCGCAAAGACCAAGCAGCCGCCAAGGCTTATTGAGAAAAAGCATATTCGTCTGCATAAGCCCCATGGTTCATTAAACACCTTCGATATCGAGAGTCGGATGGTCGAGTGTGACGCTTGGATAGTCAACAAACCGGATGGTGTAACAAGGGCGATGATTACCCCGGGAACGGCAAAGTATCAGCGACTACATCAGGACCGCTCAAGGCTGGCAGAGTATGATCGAGCAGTTTCAGATCACTCCAGTTTTCTGTTCCTGGGTTTCGGATTCAATGACTCGCAGCTAGTCAACAATACGTTCCGGCACAAACTAGAACAAAATCAGTGCCCAGGGCTTGTAATCACAAGAGATTTTAGCCCGCAAATAGGTCGCTGGTTAAATTCCTGCCCCAACATGTGGGTCGTGTGTAAGCAGGAAACAAGTGACTACACCAGGGTATTCAATTCAAAGTTCGATGATTGGCTACTGATCAACGACAAGGAACTGTGGCGATTCGATCGTTTCACGCTGGAGTTTTTAGGAGGGTAATTTATGGCTCTGTTTGAGTTTAATGATGACAGCTACACCCTGGGTAACATTCGGGAGGTCGACACCAGAAAAATCACCGTGCTTGTGAACAGCGATAAAGATCTTCGAAAAGCACGAGTAGGACAGCTGATCGCTGTTCAGCTAAGCGGTGCGTCGGAATCTTGGTTAATTGGAATGATCGACAAGGTTATCAAAGCTGTTGTCGCACAAACACCGCTCCAAGAAACAGAGGAGGGGGAGTTAGAAGATTTAGAACCCATGGGTGATACAGTTGTTAACACAGTCAAAATCACTCTCATGGGTGCCGCCAAATGGAACGCTCTCGATCAGAGGTTCACTTTTTCACGCTCGCTTGACCATGTCCCAGAGATCGACTCCGTTTGTTATGTTCTCAAAGATGCGCACCTGGAAGATTTCATGCGCGTCATATCAGAATCCGGTGATGATGAGCACTCTCTAGAGTTGGGCGTCTACAAACTCAATGAGAGCGCCAAAGCTTATGTCGATGGCAACAAACTTTTTCAACGCCATGCGGCTTTGCTTGGCAGCACAGGGTCTGGCAAATCCTGGACCGTTGCCTCCATCCTTGAACGAAGCGCGACGCTCCCTTCATCCAATCTCGTAGTATTTGACCTCCACGGCGAATACAAAGAGCTTGGCTACGCACGTCAGTTGCGTATTCCAGGACCTGATGAGGTCGATGCCGACGATGATTCTCTCCTCTTTCTCCCTTATTGGCTTCTGAACTCCGAGGAAATTCAATCTCTATTCGTCGATCGTAGTGAGTTCAGTGCGCACAACCAGGTAGTCGTTGTTCAAGACTCCATAACTGACCAAAAAAAGGCATTTTTAAAATCCAACGGGCGGGACGATCTCTTAGAGTCTTTTACGCTTGATAGTCCGATCCCTTATTCGCTCGATGACGTCGTCGGCCACTTGCGTCATCTCAACGAAGAAAAGGTCCCCGGTGCAAACAATAAGCCTAAAAATGGCCCCTTTAATGGTGAGTTTTCCCGGCTACTCGTGAGAATAGCCAGCAGGTTAAATGACAGGCGGTACGGTTTTCTATTTCAAAGTCCAGATCGGTATCACCAGTATGACTCTCTTGCTTCGATAGCCGAGAAGCTCATGGGCTATGGTCAAAAAAAGCCCAGCATCAAAGTCATCGATTTTTCGGAGGTGCCGGCAGACATACTTCCTGTCATCGTCGGTCTAGTGGCTCGAATCATATATCAGGTTCAGTTTTGGACAGCTGCGGTCGATAGGCGACCTGTAGCGTTTGTCTGCGATGAAGCACATCTTTATCTCCCAAGAAAAGAGGGCAATCCTGTCGAACGCAGAGCTGTCGAAGCGTTTGAAAAAATTGCCAAAGAAGGGCGCAAATACGGAGTTGCACTCATGATAATCAGTCAACGACCGTCGGACGTTAGTGCAACGATCCTCAGCCAATGCAACAACATAATATCACTAAGGCTTACCAACGCTGATGATCAAGCTACTGTACGTAAGCTGCTGCCAGAGAGTCTCGAAAGTCTTTTGGAAGCACTCCCGATTATGGATGTCGGTGAAGCGATGGTTGTAGGAGACTCCGTTCTTTTACCCAGTCGTATCAAGATTGAGCCACCCAAAGAAAAGCCTTTGAGTGCGACCATCGATTTTTGGTCCCGCTGGCAAGAGGACAAGACGAATCCGGATTTTTCGATCGCCGTCGAGAATATGCGCCGACAGAGTAGGGCGAAGCAACAATCTTAAGTCGAATATTTCCGAGAACGGATAATGCAGATGACTCCCGAAGATGATGAGCTTACCGACGACGATGAAAAGTGGGTCTGTTTCCACTGTATCGATGAGCCGTGCCTGAGTTCCCAAATCCAAATATGCCCCTCGCATTCGTGTAGTTATTGCGGAAAATTTGCACCTGCATGGACACTGCAAGCGGTTGCAGAAGCGATTTTTTTGGTTGTAGAGGAACACTTTCGTCAAGTCTCGTGGGATTCATCACCATTCAATCAAGAAATAGGCAGCGAGGTTGCCTGGGTCATAGGGTCTACAGCCGAAATATCCGATGACGCCCTGATTGAGGACGTCCGTGAGTTGTGCGAGGAAATGGCGACTTCGGAGATGGAATATTATGAGATTCCTGATCCGGCACCTTACTCACGGGGGTCCGAATATATTGAAACGCCCACTGACACTTATTCTTGGAGTTCAAAATGGCGAGATTTTCAGACCATATTGAAAGAACAAAGTAGGTTTTTCAATCAGGAAGCGAGGAGCATACTCGAAGAGATCTTTGCCGATATCGACACCTTGGTTTCAAAAGAAGGTGAGCCTGTCCTAACTCACGCTGGTCCTAATACAAGTATTCCAGAGCTTTTCCGGGCTCGTAATTTCTATGATATCGATGAACTTGCACGAGCTTTGGGTACGCCTGACGAAGATCTGGGGCCACCCCCATCCAAATATGCTTCTGCGGGTCGAATGAATGCACAAGGTATATCTGCATTCTATGGCTCTGATTCACCGAAAGTTTGCCTCGCTGAAGTACGTCCGCCAGTGGGGAGCTGGGTTGCAATAGCCGCCTTTGAATTGATACGACCGCTAAATCTATTAAACCTGCCTCTTCTTCAACAACTTGAATATCCAGAGGGAAGCCTTTTCGAGCCAGGTTATTCGAATAAGCTGGCGAGATTTGAGTTTTTGCGCGCTTTGACTGACGTAATCGCACGACCTGTAATGCCACAGGACGAGAACACTGACTACCTAACGACACAAGCAGTAGCAGACTTTTTGAGCATGAACGGGAAAACGAACGTAGATGGAATAATTTTTCCCTCGGTACAAAGCCCCAGCGAAGGGCGCAATATCGTTCTTTTCCACAAATCATCGCTTGTAGAGAAAAGAAAACTGCCCAAAGGCACAGACATTTACTGCCAGTCCAGGAGTTTTGAAGATGATCAGTGGATAACAGAGTTCCATGTTTTTGAAGAGCTGCCAGAACAATCGAAAGATGACACCCCGAATTCAATACACTCGTTCGGTCTATTTCCCGTCCACCACGGATTTCCAACGGATCGAGTCGAAACACGCGAGCCAACTTTACGCGTGAAGATGAAAGAACTTTCGGTCCATCAGATCAAAGCCGCAAGCTTTACAGAGCAGAGATTCGATGTTGAACGAACACAAACCACCGGGAATAAAAGATTCGAGGAATTTTAACGAAGTAAGGTTCACCAGTTAATAGGTCTTTTACCCAGTGCGTCGCCAATGAGATTTTCACCTTCCAGGTAAACAGTTCACTCCGTCCCATTTTCATTTTGAGGGAAGGCTATCGCACCCTTGAATTCAGCGCCTGAGGGTTCGCGAGCAGAGAGGCGGAACGTCTCATCAGTTTTCAACTGATGCTTTTGGCAATCAAGGTAGTTTCGAGACAGGCGTAGTTCTGGTTCAGACCTATGGCCGATCAGATGTAACGGGTGGCTAGCTAGAATTTCGAGCTGAAGCGGAATAAAAAGCCTTGTTAAAAGGAAAACCTCAAAATCGTTCTGATTCATTAAGATACAGTGGTAGGCGACGAATTTAGCGGTTGCTGTGAAAATTTAGCGCTTTCTGTGACTATTCTTTAGCACTTTCTGTGGTCGTCCACGTGTATGTTACTTTCTTAACACTCTACTCTACTATACTGCGCATAATGTATATTATGTTAAATGGTGTACGTAGCTCTTTATAAGGTAGGAACAGCAGCCCCGGCCAAATTCCCCTCTCTTCCCATAAGCCACCCTCTTCAAACCATTGACTCTGCATCTACTAGAGGGTCGGCAACGATTCTGACGAAATCCTCCAAAATTTGCCTTAACCTATTGTATTTAAATTATTTTGGCGTTGTAGCTCATGGGTGAAACC
>OJHG01000876.1_pt1 | contig 11455 bp, 6 predicted proteins | sample 1594761 | NCBI WGS metagenome assembly OJHG01 (sample SAMN05416786, study PRJEB24817) | seawater metagenome | isolation source: Sea water | place: Canada:Atlantic | collected 2013-07 | reverse complement strand
CGAGATGCTCAGGAGTCTCGTGGGCTCGGAGATGTGTATAAGAGACAGGGCCGATGCCTTCGGCACCGAAAGCTACTGCCTGTTTCGCCATCGCTGGCGTGTCGGCATTGGTGCGAACATTGAGTGTACGGTGCTTGTCGGCCCAGCTCATTACCGTCTGGAACAGCTCGTAGGTGTAGCTCTTATTGGCTTTGAGGCCGCCTTCGAGCACGCGCTTCACTTCAGAATCGGCGCTTTCGATCATGCCTTTGTAAATAAGGCCAGTGCTGCCGTCTATCGAGATGTAATCGCCTTCTTTGAGAACAACTTTACCCGCGGTGAGGGTCTTTTTCTCGTAGTTGATTACCACTTCGCTAGCACCGCAGATACACACTTTGCCCAACTGGCGAGCGACAAGGGCCGCATGTGACGAGACGCCGCCGCGAGATGTCAGTATTCCCTGAGAGTGCAGCATGCCTTTGAGGTCATCAGGCGAGGTTTCATTGCGGCACAGGACTACCTTATTGCCCTTGCGCGTTTCAGCTTCGGCAGTCGCTGCGGTAAAGGCTATGCGACCTGTCGCAGCGCCTGGGCCTGCAGGGAGGCCTTTACCAATAATTGGCGCTGCTTTGAGCGCTTTAGGGTCGAAAACGGGGACAAGCAGTGAGTCGATAGACTCTGCAGGGATTTTCAAGAGCGCAGTTTCTTGGCTCATGAGACGCTCGCGCTGCATTTCGACGGCGATACGGACGGCGGCTAGGCCGGTTCGCTTGCCATTTCGAGTTTGCAGAATGAACAGACGACCCCCTTCGATTGTGAACTCGAAGTCTTGCATGTCTTTGAAGTGCTTCTCTAATTTGTTGCGTACTTTTTCGAGATCGCGGTAGCTCTGTGGCAGTTCGTCCGCGAGCTTTGCGATCGCGTTTGGCGTTCGCACGCCTGCGACAACGTCTTCGCCTTGGGCGTTGATGAGGTATTCACCGTAAAACACTTTCTCGCCATTGGCTGGATCGCGGGTAAAGGCGACGCCCGTTGCGCTGTCGTCTCCTGCATTACCAAACACCATGGCTTGAATGTTTACTGCGGTGCCCCACTCGGCAGGAATTGCGTATTGCTGGCGGTAGAGAATCGCACGTTCATTGCGCCATGAGCTAAACACGGCGCTCGTCGCGCCCCAAAGTTGTTCGAACACATCCTGCGGGAAAGCAGAACGGGTGCGTTTGCGAATCAAGACCTTGTACTGGTCGACGAGCGCTTTCAGGTTTTCGGTGCTCAAGTCGCTATCGGTCTCAACTTTGAGTTTACGCTTCATCTTCTCGAGGATTTCGTGGAAGGGGTCTTCTTCCTCTTCCGAGCGCGCTTGCACACCCATCACGACATCGCCGTACATTTGAATAAATCGCCTGTAGCAGTCCCAAGCGAAACGCGGATTGCCGGAGATCTCGGCGAGGCCTTCAACCGTTACGTCGTTGAGCCCGAGGTTGAGGATTGTGTCCATCATGCCAGGCATCGAGTCGCGCGCACCAGAGCGAACAGAGACTAGCAGCGGGTTGCTGCGCCCGCCAAAGCTCTTACCCAGCTGGGTTTCGATTTGTTTGATCGCTTTCAGAACCGATTTAGAGAGAGAGGCTGGGTAAGTTTTGCCGTTGTCGTAATAGTAACCACAGACTTCGGTGCTGATCGTGAACCCTGGAGGAACAGGAAGACCTATCGACGCCATTTCGGCAAGGTTTGCGCCTTTGCCGCCTAGCAGGTCACGCATCGTGGCATTGCCATCGGTTTTCTTACCAAACGCGTAAACGTAATTTGTTGAGATACTTTTTTTAGCGGTCCCTTTCTCCGTCGAGGCTTTTGTTTTTACTTGTTTTTTTGCTACGGCCTTAGTGGTTTTGCTCATGACTCTCGGTTACCTTCAAATAAGCTACTAGCCCGCATTGATAAGAGCTCACCTCAAGCGATATCGCCGCAATACCCTCTAACCAAGAGTCTGAGCTCGGCTTGGATATTGATACGTTGGGGTTGGAGTCTGCTAGCGGGTTGTTTTCTTAGGTCGCGAATACGAGCACGCCGTATCCGAAAAGAATGAGAATAAATCAATGGCCTTCCAAAATCTAGCGCTTAAACGCCACTTTAAAAAAGTGATTTAGACAAGTTAGCGAGAGAAGTGAGAGAAATCTGCTTTTTTTCAGGTCTAATCTGTAACTCCCTAATTAAATATCCCAAATTTCGAGCCTGTTTCGCGCCTACAGCCAGAGTGGATAGAGAGAAAGGGCACCAATGCAGAAGTGCAACAATCGAGGGTTGAGAAGAGATGGCCGTGCCAGGCGCCAGGAACAAATCGGAGAGATACTCGGCTTATTGCCGAGATCATCTGAAAGAATTTAATAATGAACTTTGTGATGAGGCGTCACAACTTATTTGTGGATGGAGAGGCGGGGCGTTCGTTGCCCTCATGCTGTTCACAACGATTGCAACGTTTTGGTATGCCTTGCAGGTAAATAACCCCTTAACCTCGCTAGCTCTTTTGGCCTATATCTTGCCTATTATGGTAGGGGTGGTGTTCTCCATTGCGGTAAGTTTTTACTCTGCCATGAAAAAGTATAGTCCAATTATTATAGACACGATTGGTGCCATGTGGCTGCTGAGTTTTGGATTGTTTAGCTCTGTGTTGTTCGACAATGTTGGCACGCAAATCGAGAGAGATGGTCAGTAGCACTCTAGCGTCGCAAATGAATTTCATGCCACTGATCGTTGCCGCATTTTCCTACCATGCAGCGTATCAGGTCACAATCATTAGAAATCTGTTGTTTGTCATTTTATTTTCTGCGCTAATTTATTGGATAGATAAAGGTTTTTTTGCGATCAGTATTGTGCACCTGCTGCAGGTTTTTTTGTTGGGTTCGCTCGTGGGTTGGATGCATTATGATGTGATTAGAGTTCGCTTCTATTCTAGAACTACCAATGAGAGTGCCCGGATACACCTTTGTAAACAGCTTTCTAAATTAGTATATCCACATCAGCTTGATATGATTAATCAGGGGGATGAGCTAGAAGTGACAATGCCGCTAAAGGAGAGCAAGGCGATCGTTAGTGTGTTTGATGCGCAGAGATCTACGGAAATCAAACATGAGAAAACGCAAGAATTTTTTATGAGTATGTTCGAGTCTTTTTTAGAAATATGCATGCAAGATTATGAGAAAAATCCGTTGCGGTCACGTGCCTTTCGGTTTAAGGAAACCGGCGATGGCTATATCAGCACAGTGGGTTATCCCTTCCTGTCATCGGAAACAGGGGTGCTTGCAGATGGCGCGGTTTCTGCCGCCCTGGCTATGCTGGATGCATTTAATACTAACCTTGAGAAATTTAACTACTCGCGCCCTATTAAGGCGTCTATTGGTCTCGCCTATAACTCGATTCAGGGCACCTTTCAGAGTGGGGATATTCGCTCATACGACCTGTATGGTGAAGCAATAATTCAGGCGGCCAAGTATCAAGAGCTGCGAAAAATACCACAACTGTTTGACCTGTTCAGCGAGCACGCAGCCAAACTCGACCTTGAGCATTTTCACCTGCTCATTGTTCAAGAGGTGGTGTACAACTCGCTGAGCCCGTCCTATCGAGATTTGTTTGTCGAGATAGATCTGACCGATCCGCGAGTATTCACCGGAGACGAGGAAATGCGATATGACCCCGAGGCTAGATACATCTACTTCTATGTCAGAGACTAATGGATGCCGCGCTGTGCTTGTTGTCCTCAGCTGCTAAAGAATTCAGTCACCAGTGTTTGATCGGAAAAGAACGATGCCAAATTCCCGATGACAAGGTCGCCCATTGCGGTCCGTGTCTCACCCGTCGCACTCCCAACGTGAGGCAAAAGCACAACGTTGTCCAAAGCGATCAATGCCTCTGGTACACTGGGTTCTTGGTCGTAGACATCGAGACCGGCGGCCGCGATAGTCCTGTTCTGCAATGCCTGTACTAGCGCAGCCTCATCGACGCTTTGCCCGCGTCCGACATTGATAAAAGTACCTTCCTCGCCAAGACAGTCAAAAAATGAAGCGTCCAGTATCTTGCGCGTTGCTGGCCCACCTGGGAGCACGTTAACAACAATATCGCTGTGGCTCGCAAGCTCATTGAGAGATTCATAATAAGTATAATCACAGTCTTTGGGGCGGCGATTATGGTAGGCGATGTTGAGTTTGAAACCCATCGCTCTGTTGGCGATCTCTTGGCCGATGCGGCCGAGGCCTGCGATGCCGAGTGTCTTGCCAGCGAGGCTTTGTCCGAGCGGTAAGGGGCCTTTTTTCCATTGCCCCGTGCGCACAAACGCATCGGCGCGAATAAATTTCCGAGAGCAGGCGATGATGAGGCCGAGTGCGATATCAGCCACGGCATCGTCGAGCACGCCCGGAGTGTTAGTCACACGGATATTAAGGCGATCGGTTTCAGTGAAATCAATCCCATCGACGCCAACGCCGAAACAGGCAATCACTTGCAGAGAATCGAGAGTGTAGAGAAGCGGGTCGGTCGCCCAAGACGCCGATGCAGCGGCGACACAATGTCCTTCTAATTCGGCAAGCTTCGCTTTTTTTTCGGCCTCATCGAGAGTCCAAAGGTGAGTCGTCTCGTAAGCGGCATCTAATGCCTCGATTGTGGCTGGATGGAAGTTGTTGGCAATAATTAGCGGTCGTTTTCTAGCCTGCATTATTCTTTATCCCCATCACGGTCGTCGAATTAGTTATTTTTCTATTGGCAGCTTTATCTCATAAACGGTTGCTTAGTTTAAGTCCTGATTGCGCGCTAAACGACTATTCCGTACATTGTCGTCATCGTTTTTATCCTGTGGCGGCTATTCCTATTGGCTTGTGCAGAGAATATGAATCAACTACCGAGCAGTAGAGTTAAGTAATGACAGATCAACGAGTATTCGCGCTAATCCCGCCGGTCGACACGATTCTCAAGCAGCCTTCTCTGCAGCAAACAATCGCTGCCTTAGGTCGAGAGCCGGTAAAACTTGCGATTCGAGCCGAGGTCGATATTCTTCGGCGCGCCATGGCGAGCGCCGCGGCTGAGTATTTGAGCCTCTCTCGAGAAGTCGTCGCCGAGCGCGTCGCAGAGGCTGCGGTTACGCGCATTGGCCAAGAATTTAAACCTCTGTTTAGGCCTGTGTTTAATCTTACGGGCACGGTTATCCATACCAATCTCGGCCGATCAAGACTCCCCGACTCGGCGATAGCGGCTATGGCCATCGCAGCGGGTGAGGCGGTTGATCTCGAATACAACTTAGAGACAGGTAAGCGCGGCGACAGAGATTCGCATCTCGAAGCTCTGATCTGCGAGCTGACGGGCGCCGAGGCTGCAACCGTGGTTAATAACAATGCGGCTGCCGTTGTCCTGTTGCTCAACACGCTCGCGTTAGGACAGGAAGTCATCATCTCGCGCGGTGAACTGGTCGAAATTGGCGGTGCATTTCGCATTCCCGATGTGATGGAAAGTGCGGGCGCTAAGCTTCGCGAAGTCGGCACGACTAACAGAACCCATGCGCGCGATTTCGAGGCGGCACTATCGCCGCAAACAGCGTTGGTGATGAAGGTGCATGCGAGTAATTACGAGATACGTGGCTTTACCAGCGCGGTGCCCGAAGCCGAGCTTGCCGCCATTGCCCATGGCGCGAATATTCCGTTTGTGTCGGATCTCGGCAGTGGCTGTTTGGTCGACATGGCCCGCTTTGGACTGCCGCCTGAACCCACAGTCAGGGCGACGGTCGAGGCGGGTGCTGATCTGGTCACGTTTAGCGGCGATAAACTGCTTGGTGGGCCGCAGTCTGGAATCATTGTTGGCCGGGCTGATCTCATTAAGCGCATTAAAGCGAACCCCCTCAAGCGCGCCTTAAGAGTCGACAAAACGGTGCTGGCAGGATTGTTGTCAGTCTTGCAGCTGTACCGAGATCCAGAGTCTCTGCCTCAGCGATTGCCACTGCTGGCGGATTTAACGCGGTCAGTCGATGACATCGAAAAAGCTGTGCAGCGAGTGCTACCAGTAGTGCGTGAGGCAGTCGGTAAGGAGTTTGTTACTGACGGACTCGATTGCAAGAGTCAGATTGGCAGCGGCGCGCTCCCGTTGGAACTGATGCCGAGCCGTGCGCTTGCCATCTCACTGCGCTCAGGACAGAGCGATGCTGGACTGACCGAGCTGGCGGCAACGCTGCGTGCATTACCGAAGCCTATAATAGGACGCCTCTCGGATGGTTCACTCATTCTCGATCTGCGGTGTTTGCGAGATGAGCAAGGCTTCTGCGAGCAGTTGCGCAGTCTGTAGCCGACGTATGGTCCTTTCTAGCTTTGGCTGTTGACGACTTTTGCGCCAACTTCTCGTGTCCCTGCCAAGAAAAAAAGCAGCGAGGCGATCGACGCGGCGAGCATCATGAGCAACAGCGGGTACACCGTACCGTTAAAGATAACAGCGACAAGTTGTGCCGCGATAGCCGAAAAAGCCATCTGTAAAAATCCAGTCAATCCCGACGCGGTGCCCGCGAAACGAGGGAATTCGTTAATCGCCGCAGCCTGTGCATTAGGCAGTGTGATGCCATTGCCGAGCACAGCGATGGCGACAGGGATAAAAAGCGCGAGTGGGTGGTGAAAGCCGAGGAGCTGCAAAACGATGGCACTGACTATACCAACTATGCCGGTGCTGGCACCGAGCATAATTAAACGATTGATACCGAGAGTCCGGCCGAAGTGACGCGCAATATAATTGCCGACCATGAACCCTAGCGGCACCATAATAAAATAGTAACCATATTCTGTAGGAGGGCGGTTGAGCACCGTGATCATGATTTCGGGCGCAGCCGAGATGAAGGCAAAAAATACCACAGAGACAAAGCTTACGCAGAAGGCATAGCCTCGAAACGCGCGCGAGCGAAATAGATGGGCAAAGTTACCAAGCATCGCACCGACTCCGTCGAAAGGCACCGGCTCGGCCAAAGTCTCGACGAGAGAGGAGCGCAGCACGAGCAGAATGCCGAGGCTGAGTACTGCCATGACAAGAAACACCGACTCCCAGCCAAAGCGATGCATCAGTTCACCGCCTAGCGCGGGCGACAGCATGGGCATCACTACCATCACCATAACGAGTGTTGCAATCACTCGCGCGGCCTGCTCAGGGCCATACACATCCCGTACGATTGCGCGCGCAAGCACAAGCCCGACAGCGCCGCCAAACGCTTGAATAATTCGGCCGAGAATCAGCATCTCGATCGTGTTGGCGAAATAGCAGAAAAGCGAGCCGATGATGGTTATGCACAGGCCTAGCAGCATAATAGGCCGCCGGCCGAACTGATCCGAGAGAGGCCCATAGGTGAGAGTGCCAATCGCAATCGCGAGCATGGACAGGCTAAGAGTGAGCTGCGCGATCTCAGCGCTGACGGCGAACGTTTCTTTGATAACCGGAATCGCAGGGAGCAATATTTGCATTGCGGTAGGGCCGAGCGCCGAGGTTGCCGCGAGAAGGATAATGACTCGTTTGGCTAGGGTATTCTCAATGTTCACAATTTTCCCGTGGCGAGCCACGTTGTGGCGCGCAGTAAAGGTGTCGTCTAATCCCCAGTCGCTCAGTCACGCGCTGATTTGCAGACCGCCTTACCTAAGTTTGTGCAATTTGATCTACTCAATCGCCCGGCTTAAAAATCAGGTAGCGAGGTGTCATTGCCGTAACTCTGCGATCTCAATACTACGCTCGCGCCCATAATTGCCGATCGTTGAGCTTTGCTCAGCTCGACGCCGATACCGAACAGTTGGCGCTGAAACTCAACGACGACCAAGGCGCTATCGTTAGCAAGAGGCAGAGAGAGGATGGCTGGGGAATCGCCAGTAATTGACTCGCTTTTACGCGCTGGAGTGTAGCATGAAATCACTGCCTCTTCGCTGTCTCGAAGGCAAAGGGTGTTTGCGCTTATCTCTAATGCTAGCCCCTCGGGTGACGCCTCAAAACGAGGTGAGATTGATAACCTATCAGCTAACGCAAGTGCGGAGGGTGTGCCGTCATGACTAATGGCGACAGGAATGCCTGCGCCGAGTCGGCGAGCAAGGCTTGGGTCTTGGCGCAGTGAGGCGCTAAAAAAGTTGCGCGCCGAGCCGCTGTCGCCTTTTTGCCAATGCGCGCGAGCCATATGCCACTGGACTCGCGCGCGGAGCATCGCTTCGGCATCGGGTAGCAGTGAGAGGGCGAGCGTGCCTTCATCAATCACTCCGTCAGAATCGTGTCGCAGAGCCGCAGATTCGGTAGCGAAAGAGTGTTTGTAGCCCTGCGCGCCGCTGAAAGAGCCCCGGGTCTCAGCGTCTTCGATTAGCGAGGTAAAGACACCCGCGCCGAGCAGTCGTGCGATTTCAGGCTCTATCCATTCGGGTATGTGAACGTCGAGCGGGCCATAGGGACGCAGGCGGTTTCGCATGGTATCGGCGTTAGCGAAAAGTGACGCTGCTCGGCGACCCGCGCGCCAAGCGGCAAGTCGAGTGAGTTGCGCCGAGGCGGTGGCAGAGAGCCTGACTCCCCACTCTTGAGCCGCTGCAAATTCTAGCTGGCGTTCATAGTCGGCGCGAAAGGCGAGGGCGGTAAGCAATGCCGCAATCGCATCTTTCTGTGCATCGTCGGCACTAAAATTGCCATTGCGATCGGGCTGATTCAACGCGGATTCGGCAAGCCGCGCAGCCTCTTCAGTGTATCCGGCGAGCAGTAAAAAAGTCGCACTGGCAAGAAAGTGTTCGGCGCGATTGCTAACACCAATAAGCGGATCTTGCCTGTTACGCCAGACGAGCATTTGCTCTAACGCGCTCTGCGCATTGTCGAATCGACCCTGTGCGAGCGTAAGGTAGAGCTTCTGTATCCAAGGATTAGAAACACTGCTCGGGTTTGGGTAGCGCGTCGCTCTGTCTATTAAACGCTCAGCTTGATCGATGCGCAGCCTGCTCAAGGCGACTTCTGCGGCGTTTGTAAGGGTGACGGTGCTTAACTCTTCTCGTGTATTTTGCGCAGCCTCGTCTAATTCTAGCGCCTTGTCACAGGCGAGTGCAGCCTGCGATTCTTGAGGGGCGCTGAGTTCTACTGCACAGAGAGTGTTCCACGCCTGCGCTTCGGAAAATCGGTCGACGTCATCTTTGGCAAGGACGCGAAGCGCACTTTGACGCGCGTCTTCGAAACGGCCTAGTTTGATTAAAGGCCAGCCTTTATAGGGTTCGAGGTCGACCCCATAGGCTTCGGCCAAGGCATCGAGATAGCGAAGAGACTCTTCTTGATTGCCGATGAGTTGATGCACCGAAGACAGTTGATTAAGGGTGAGGTAATGCCACAGTGGTGTCTCTGGCACTGAGCCTACTGGGAGATCGTTGCCTGCCTCGACCATCTGATCGAATGAGCGAATTTTGCTGTTTGCCTCAGCCTGGTTAAGGTGGAAAAGCGCGCGCGGCACATTGCCTTCGACGGTGAGCAACACCTCGGCGAGCGTGTAGTGTGCAGCGGAGGAGGTTGGGGCAGAAGTAAGCCACTGTTCCGCAAGCTCGCGCGCACGGATACGCTGACTGGCATCGAGCGCACTGCAGACGGCAAGGGCTTCGGGCTCGACAATCGAGCGAAGGCCAAAACAAATTTCCGGCGCAGGCAATTCAATTTCGCTAAGATTTTGGCCTCTCGCACCGCAGCTTAGGCATGCGGAAACGACGGCACCGAGCAATAAAATTTGCTTAACGTGCTGAGAACGGTCATGTGTTGATTGGTGCTTTTTCCGGCGCAGTGCCATCACTCTTAGGCCTCAGCGTAGGGTAGATCTAGCGAGTTGCTCCATAGAAGGCAGCATGAGTTCGCGAAGCAGCGCGTTCACATCACCGGCACCTGGGGCGAGTTCCAAGCGGTGGGCGAAGACACGGGGCAGCAGTTTTTCTATGTCGGCTGCGCTCACATAGTTGCGGCCGTCCAGCGCGGCGGCGGCCTTCAACGCTGGCAGCATAAGCACAATGCTGCGGGTAGAGTTTCCTTGCAGAACGCGCGGATCGCTCCTCAAATCTCGAGAGATATCAACTAAAGCGACTTTTACTGCGGCACTTATTTCGACCTCAGAATCGATAAACCGCCGCGCATGCAATAGGTCGATCTGGCTCACTGTGCGTTTGTGCACGGCCTCGTCGTCATAGAGTGTTTGTTGTCGATCAAGATGAGTGGATAAGACTTCGAGTTCAGCCTCGCGATCGATATGCTGCATGGTGAGTTTGAATAAAAATCTATCCAGCTGAGGGGTCGGCAATGGGTAAGTGCCAACCAGATCAAGTGGATTCTGAGTAGCAATAACGAAGAATAATTCGCCGAGTGGATACGTCGTGTTGTCGACAGAAACTTGTTTCTCGCCCATCGCCTCGAGCATCGCCGATTGCACCTTTGGTGAGGTGCGATTGATCTCGTCGGCTAGCACAACATGAGCAAAAAGAGGGCCGCGGCGAAAATGAAAGCTATTATTACGTGGGTCGAATATCGGCACGCCGGTGACATCCGAAGGCAGCAGATCGGGGGTAAATTGAATGCGGCGGAAGGCGGCGATCCCTGACTCGGCGCCTGATTCATCGTCAGAGACGTTAGGCGGCATCTGGCCGACGATTGCTTCGCCCAACGTCTTCGCGAGCGTAGTCTTGCCTGAGCCGGGAAAGTCTTCGAGGAGCACATGGCCGTCGGCGACTAGCGCGATGACGCAAAGCTCAATAACCTCATCGCGGCCAATCACTTTTGTTTTAACAATGTTAACGAGTTTTAGGAGTGTCGCGCGCGCAGCGTCTAACTCGTTTGCTGGCTTGGCGGTCGCGTAGGGTGCATCAAAAGACGCGACCGATTCATCGCTCTCTTTTTTATAGTTCTCTGTTTCATGCTCAAAACTCATGTAAAGCTCCAATCGGGCTAGCGTATTGTCGACCAGCTAAAGGGGTGTAGGGCGCCTAGCAATCTACGCCAGAGAGGAATATTGGTCTGCAAATCTGAAGAAACCGATTGTTCTAGCGCTTGCCAGTCGTCTGCACTCAGGCTCAGCGCTGCGGTAATGCTTCGATCCGATTGCTCAGCGCTGTCGGTTCGATCTGAAAAGCCTAACGTTGCGGCTAAATGTGCTCGCGTAAGCGGCGCGAGGCCGGGTGCGAGGGCGTTGCAGCGGGCTGCAAAGGCCTCTCGCGATTCACCGTAGTGCCGCCTAAGCCCCGAGTCGGCGAGACGGTCGAGTGTCGCTCGATAGCCGGTGCGCGGCCGGCTCGCTTGTGAGCCGAAGCGCGGTGCGAGTCGCCGCTGCATTTTGGCAAAATACCCCAAGAGCGCAATGATTACCGCGGCGTATGTGAGCCAGCGGCCTGCCTGCTGCAGCAAGGCCAGGGGATCGAAGGTGGACTCGCGTTTGCTGTCGATAAACTGCTCGAAAGACGACTCGTTGCGCAACATGTCGCCTAGTAGCTGT
>OJHG01000875.1_pt1 | contig 11457 bp, 10 predicted proteins | sample 1594761 | NCBI WGS metagenome assembly OJHG01 (sample SAMN05416786, study PRJEB24817) | seawater metagenome | isolation source: Sea water | place: Canada:Atlantic | collected 2013-07 | reverse complement strand
CTACACCTCTCTATTCGTCGGCAGCGTCAGATGTGTATAAGAGACAGGCTATCAATCCAATTATTGAAGTCTATCAAGCTCATCGTGCTCACATCAGAAATACTTTGTCCCACCATTTTAAAATGCAGACTTTCTTTTCTCAATCGAGCGCCGCCACATGTTCCACAGGTAACATTTTCCATAAAGTCGTCTGCCCATCGCTGTATGGAACGACTCTTCGCATCCTTGCTCTGGTTTGCTATAAAGTGTATGACTCCTTCAAAATTGACCTTGTATTCTTTGGTTACACCGATTGTCTTGTGCTCAATAGTCATCACCTCGTTGGTACCGTGCAGTATGATCTCAAGAGCTTCCTCTGGGATATCGGCTAACGCGGTATCAAGGTTAAACCCATATTTCATTGCAATGATTTCTAACTGGTTGAAAATCCAGTTTTTTTTGTACTCCCCAACGGGAGCCAGGCCTCCTTTACGTATTGTCTTTTTGAGGTCAGGCATGACCTTGTCTAAATTGACTTCTTTAGTGGTCCCTATACCATCGCAATGAGGACAGGCACCCTTAGGACTGTTAAAAGAAAACGTGTTGGGTTCAGGTTCTTGATAGGCAATACCCGTAGTTGGACACATCAATTGTCTGGAGAAGTAGGCAAGTTCGCCACTGTCTAAGTCAATTATAGCGATGGTTCCTTTACCATGATTCATCGCTGTTTCTACACTTTGTGCGATACGCGCTTCAGCCGTAGCAGCAACGCGAATACGGTCTATTACAATTTCTACGTCATGCGTTTTATACCTGTCCAATCTGTATCCACCGCTTATCTCGACGATTTCGCCGTCAACTCTAGCGCGAACGAAACCCATTCGTATGATTTGTTCAAACAGTTCACGGTAATGCCCTTTGCGCGATCTTACTACAGGAGCTAACACGGCAATTCGCTTCCCTGTGAAGCGTTCATTTATTAAGGAGATAATTTTAGAATCGGTATAACTTACCATCGCTTCTCCTGTTTCGTAGCTGTATGCTCTAGAAGCTCTAGCAAAAAGCAGTCGCAGGAAATCACTGAGTTCAGTAACCGTTCCTACGGTAGATCGTGGGTTTCGAGAAGTTGTCTTTTGCTCAATAGAAATAACAGGTGAAAGTCCGTCAATTTTATCCACTTCTGGACGTTCCATAGTACCAATAAATTGGCGGGCGTAGGCGCTAAAGGTTTCCATATACCTTCTTTGCCCTTCAGCATAAATAGTATTGAAAGCAAGAGAGCTCTTTCCGGAGCCACTCAGACCTGTGATGACCACTAACGAATTCCGGGGAATGCTAACGTCGATGTTTCTGAGGTTGTGTGCTTTAGCACCGTAAACTTCTATGAATTCATTCATTACTCTTTGGCTACCAAGATTTGGTACGTATTGTTTGAGTTGTTACTTAATTTAGAAGCACGAAGCCATGGGTTATACAATCGAAGTGCTTTATAAGTGGTGTTGTGATCTATCGACCAATCAACCCAATTTGGAACAGACGAATTAACGATAATGGTGTCAAAAACAGGTAATGAGTATCCTTCGCTCTTATGGTATATATAGCCATAATCATCCAAGTGTTCATGAATATGTTTTAATGCCGCCATGCGATATACATATCTACCAGTTTCACTGTTTAACCTGAGTTCGTAGTACGAATTCACGCGTTGCTCTGCTAATATTTTAGCTGTACCACCCATGCCCATATTATAGGAAGCCGCGGCTAGTGTCCAATTATTAAATTTATCATGTGCTTTATTGAGATATTCACAAGCTACTACGGTCGCTTTAACCATGTGGTAACGCTCATCTATTTCACTGTTCACCTCTAACCCATAGTCCAACGCCGTTCCTTTCATGATCTGCCAAGGCCCCGCTGCGCCTGCTGGGCTAACTATATTTTGTAGTCCACTTTCAATAAGTGCGAGATATTTGAAGTCTTCAGGAATTCCATGTTGCTTCAATATGGGTGTAATGATGGGAAACCATTTATCACTTCTTTTAAGCATGAGTAAATTATTGCTTTGCCAGTAGGTGTTTACAAGAATTTCACGGTCAAGACTTTCTTGCACATCCAGCTTGTCCAACGGCATCAATTCCCCCGCAATCTGGAGCGTTGCAGGAAGTGGAAAAGGTTTTACGGTGCTTGGCTTGACTTCTGTTGGATGTGGCAGATCAGTTTCTGCTGAGGTGAAAATGACTATTGAAGTCACTAAGCCAACTAATAGCAAGAGGGAGGTAATGTATTTAAGGCGCATATGTAAAAGGAGAATCAAACTCCACAAAGTTAGGTCCCTTTTGGTCCTTTTCACTCAAACTTGGTGAGATAACTTTCCAATCTATATGGAGTGATTCATCTGACCAAAGAATGCTTCCTTCGTGCTCAGGACTATAGGTGTCTGTGCATTTGTAAAGAAAAACAGTGTCGTCTTCAAGTGTAGCAAACCCATGAGCGAAACCAGGTGGTATCCAAAGCATTTTTTTGTTTTCACCACTGAGTTCAACGGCATGGTGCTGTCCATAGGTTGGAGACCCTTTCCTAATGTCCACGGCGACATCTAGAACTCTTCCTCGCTGTACTCTGACAAGCTTTCCTTGCGCCTTGGGAGGTGCTTGAAAGTGCAATCCACGAACTACACCGGCACTTGAATAACTTTCGTTGTCTTGAACAAAATCTGCTTGAATACCAGCGACTTTAAATAATTCGGCACTGTAGCTCTCAAAAAAGTAGCCCCTATCGTCACTAAAAACACGAGGTTCTATTTCTAATAAGTCAAGTAAGGGTGTAGGTAGTATTTTCATATAGCCAAAAATAGCAGGATATACTATACAAGAGCAGGATCTACGTGTTCTTTAAGTAAGTAAGATATTTCTTGTCCGTGGGTTTGAAAACTGAGGTGCGCAGCGTCCTTGAGTGTCCACGTTCTATTTCCCCCATGCGTGGAATTAGGGAATACAGGATCAAATTCACCTTGAATAACGTCGATAGGACAAAGAGGAGTAGGGTGGTTCCAGCTTAATACTTGTTTTAGAACCCAACGGTAGTAACGGTCATCGAATTGTTCCATCATCTCTAATGTCAAATCAAGCTGGCTACTCGGTTTGCTATTGAGTCTAGCTAAAAAAAATATAAACTTCATGACCCTGTCCTTCGGAGCCCATCGCAGGAGGCCGGTTAAGGACAAGAGACGGAAGAATGGTCTAACAGCACTCTTATGGTGCAGTGAGCTAAGTAATACGACTCGTTGTACTTTATTTCTGCTCGCCCAGTCTTGAGCAATAATACCACCAAAATCGTAGCCTAAAATCAGATCGTTTGTAGCAATATCATGTTCGTTTAAAAGTCTATCTGAATAAGATGATATTGATTCACCATCTTTTGGATCCAACCATTCGAGAAAAGTGGCGGACCATGGAAATTTGAACGAACGAAATATTCTTGAATCGGCACCCATTCCTGGAAGTACCCATACCCGAGGCTTATGCATGACCCATGTGTTTTTCAACTACTTTAAAAACACGTCCGTGTATGTTTTTGTTCGCTGCAATAATACTGTTAGAGGCGATTGGGACATTTAACCCATCAAAATCGGTAACATATCCTCCCGCTTCACGTACTAAAATTACACCCGCTGCGACATCCCATGGGCTCAATCCATACTCGAAATAACCGTCAAATCTTCCACATGCGGTGTAGGCAAGATCAACAGCTGCTGTTCCAATACGACGTACACCTCTGGTATGCTGGTAAAAGTGTGCAAGCGTATTTTGAAAACCAGCGAGTTTCGAAAAGTTATAGTAAGGGAAGCCTGTAGCTAATAGTGTGTCCTCCAATGCTTCTGTTGAGGTAGTGGTTATAGGCCTGCCGTTTAAGAAGGCACCTCCATTTTCAAAGGCATAAAAGCATTCGTCCATTCCAACTTCGTAGACTACACCAACAATCGGCCATTTATTTTTCAGTAATGCGATAGAAACGCTATAAATGGGAAGGCCATGGATGAAATTCGTGGTACCATCTAAAGGGTCAATAACCCACGTATACTCGGAGTCAATATCTTGTTCAGTGGTCTTTTCCTCGGTAAGGAAGCCCGCTTCTGGCAATAGTGCGCTAAGCCGTGTAACCAAGAGTTTTTCAGCAGTTCGATCAACGTCACTAACTAATGCATTTAAACTCTTAGAGGTTACTTGATCTTTATTAAAAGTAGCCTGCGAAATCCGCAAATAGTTCCCTGCTTCTTTGGAAATAGCAGTAACCTTCGAAGTAATATCTTTTAAGTTGATCATATTAATTTGTTCTTAGGTAGTTTAAACGGACGGTAGATTAGATTTCAGAACATGATAAGTTAAGAAATCACATTCTTATGTGCAGCTCAAAGATTTGAAAAGTCCGTTGCGTTTTCTACGCTGTCTGGTAACTCTAATGTCATTAAACCACTGTGGTCAATTTCACTCAGCTTCGCAGAAATGGTTTTATTCGCCCACTGCGGGTTCCAAAAGGTTTTCACACGAACATAGTTGTCAGTGTAACCTAGCATATATCCTTCTCGATTATCATTTTCGAAGAGAATCGTTTTGTTTTTGCCGATTTGACTTTCATAAAACGAACGCTTCTTTTTTTCGCTTAAAATCCGAAGCATTTTGTTGCGACGCTTCCGTTCAGTAATGGGTACGACACCATCCATACTCGCCGCATTTGTATTTGGACGTTCACTATAGGTAAATACGTGTAAATAACTAATTGGAAGATCATTAAGTAGATTGTAAGTATCTAAAAAGTATGCTTCAGTTTCTCCTGGAAAACCCACGATTACATCAACTCCAATGCATGAATCCGCATCTGCCGACTTTATGGCATGTACCCTTTTTATGTACAGATCGGTCATGTATCTTCTCTTCATTTTTTTCAAGACAGCATCTGAACCACTCTGCAGCGGGATATGAAAATGAGGAACGAATTTTGTCGAAATTGCTGTGAAAGAGATGATTTCATCTCTAAGTAAGTTGGGCTCAATACTTGATATACGCATGCGTGCAACATCAACATGAGCATCCAATGCTTGGACTAACTCTAAGAAGGTGTGCTCATGTCGCTTATTTCCAAATTCCCCCTTGCCATAATCTCCCACATTCACTCCCGTAAGAACTATTTCCGAGATTCCTTTTGCCGCAATTTCTTGGGCATTTTTAACCACGTTATCTAATGTGTCTGACCTAGAAATACCTCTTGCCAATGGAATAGTACAGTACGTACATTTATAATCGCAACCGTCTTGAACCTTTAAGAAGGCCCGTGTCCTATCACCAGCACTGTAGGAACTCACAAAGTTTTTAGCTTCTGAAATCTCGCAACTATGCATCACCGCTGGCCCAGTGGTTTTTTCTAAGGCACCTATAAACTCAGTGATGTTAAACTTCTCTGAGGCTCCTAGTACGAGATCTACACCAGACATTTGCATGATTTGTTCTGGTTTTAATTGGGCATAACATCCCACAATAATGATAAACCCATCGGGGTTGGCTTTAAGCGCACGTCCAACAATATTGCGACATTCGCGATCTGCATTTTCTGTAACAGAGCAGGTATTGATGACATAAACATCGGCGTGATCTGAAAACTCAGTACGAGCAAAGCCCTTGGTGATAAAGTCCTTCGCTATAGTAGAAGTCTCAGCGAAATTTAACTTGCACCCCAGTGTATGAAAGGCAACAGATTTACTGGAGGTCATAATAAATTGACTTCAGCCTCAAGTAATACCTCAAACTGCCGATGAATATCAGCAATGATTTTTTTAGAAAGATCTAATATTTGTGTTCCAGTGGCCTCGCCGTAGTTCACAAGAACGAGTGCTTGTTTTTTGTGTACACCAGCATCACCCTCTCTAAATCCTTTCCAGCCAGCTTTTTCGATGAGCCATCCAGCGCTTATTTTCTTGCCGTCTACAGCTTCGTAACAAGGTAGGTCAGGGTACTTACTCACTAGCTTTTGTGCAAGTTCAACGTCGACAATTGGATTCTTAAAGAACGATCCGCTGTTACCTAGTTTCGCGGGATCGGGAAGTTTACTTTCACGGATTGTGATAATGGCATTACTTATTTGTTTTGGGGTGGGCTCTGTAATACCAACATGGGCTAATTCATTTTGAATAGCCCCATAATCAACTTTAAGGTTATGGTTGCGTTTCGTTAGTTTCAATGTAACCCAGGTAATGATTGCGTTTTGCTTCCATGCTCCTTTGAATATACTATCTCTATACCCAAATTGAACCTCGTCTAAAGGGAGGTTAAAATGAGTTTTATCTTTCAAATTAACGCCTTCACAACTCACAAAGACATCCTTCAACTCTACTCCATAAGCTCCAATATTTTGAACAGGAGCAGTACCGCAATTTCCAGGTATCAAGCTTAAATTTTCTAAACCAGCCCAACCATGAGATAACGTCCATAACACCGCTTCATGCCAGTTTTCTCCGGCACCTAATTTCACATGCACTACATCTTCATCCTCAAAGACTACCTGGCGCCCGCGGATATCTATTTTCAGCACATCTCCTTCAAGGTCCTTCGTGAGTAGCATATTTGAACCACCACCCAAAACCAGGTTAGGTGCGCCATAATGTTTGATGTAATCAAGTACCTCATCAGTACTCTGCGCCCAAATTAGACGCTCAGCTTTCTGGTCTATACCAAATGTATTGAGCTGCTTTAGACTTTGATTAATCTGGACAATCACTAGCGTTTAGTTTTTTATCTGGTTGTATGAGGGTAGACGAGTAGGGCTTGGCGGAGTATTTCTACACAGTCTTTCAATGCCGTGGTATTTAGTACATAGGCCAATCTTGCTTGAGTAGTTCCTAATTCATCCTTTGCATAAAAACCCGCTGCCGGAGCCATCATCACAGTTTTGCTGTTGTGATCAAAATCACTCAGAAGCCACTGACAAAAATGTTCTGTACTTTCCACAGGGAATGAGGCCACAGCATAAAATGCTCCTTTAGGTTTGGGGCAAAAGACGCCGTCAATGCTATTTAAACCATCTACAAGTACATTCCGTCTTGCGACATACTCTTCGTTTATTTCGTCAAAGTAGGATTGAGGTGTATTTAATACCGCTTCACTAGCAATTTGCGCGTAGGTAGGCGGGGAGAGTCGAGCTTGTGCAAATTTCATGGCTGCCGCCATAAAATCTTTATTCTTACTTACCAAGCAGCCAATTCGTGCTCCACACATACTGTATCGTTTTGAGAAGCTGTCGACAACAATAGCATGCTGCTCCAATCCTTCCAAACTAAGAATACTGTGGTGTAGATGGCCATCATAGGTAAATTCGCGATAAACCTCATCAGCAATGAGAAAAAGATCATACTTGATAACGATGTCTCTGAGTTGCTCAAGCTCCTGCCTGCTGTATAGGTATCCCGTTGGATTTCCAGGATTACAAATAAGTATTCCTTTTGTTTTTTTTGTAATTGCTGCTTCGAACGCCGCCACTGGTGGGAGGGCAAATCCATTTTCAATATGCGCTTCAACCGGTACGACCTTCACGCTGTTGGCCGTAGCAAATCCATTATAGTTGGCATAAAAAGGCTCTGGAATAATAATTTCGTCACCCGCATCCATGGCAGATCCGAAAGCGAAAAGCAACGCTTCAGATCCTCCTGTAGTTACAATGACTTCGTCAATAGAAATGGGTAGTTTTTTATCCGCATAATAACGCACTAAGCCTTCCCTTAATGACTTGAATCCAGCGCTGTGACTGTATGCTAGAATTGGGATATTAGCCTCCTTTATAGCACGCTGTGCGCTTATTGGAGTTTCAATATCTGGTTGGCCTATGTTTAGATAATAGACACTTTTCCCACTGTTCTCTGCCTGCTCTGCGAAAGGTATTAATTTCCGAATGGGGCTCGAAGGCATGCGTTGGCCTTTGGAGGATATTTTTGGCATATGCTGATAGGTTAAAATAAAAAAGCCCCATAAAAATACGGGGCTTTTCCTTAGAGATGCTTAATTTTCTTAACAGTTATTTAGCAATGACACTACCACCTTCTTTCGTGGGTGTACTTTTCTGAACCTCAGGATTCATTACCTGGCCTTTTATGGTCAAAACAACAGTTTTATTCGTCGCATTTGACTGAACGGTTACTGTTTTATGAAAGTTACCTAGGCGATTGGTGTCATATTTCACAGTAATTTCTCCTGCAGTCCCAGGAGCGATTGGCTCACGGGTCCATTTAGGAGTCGTACATCCACATGACGCACGTACGGAGTTTAAGACTAGTGGCTCAGTTCCTTCGTTTTTAAATTTAAAAACGCGCGAACCATTGCCACCTTTCTCAATTTTACCATAGTTAATCACTTTCTGCTCAAAATTAATTTGCGCGCCGTCAGTCGGTTGTTCTTGAGCTTGCGCTGCAAATCCAAATAAAGCTACTACTAGGGTTAGGACTACTTTTTTCATCGTTGTTATAATTTTTCTATTATCAAATGTAATCCGAAGTTGGACTTATTCAAAGGAAAATAACAATCTCTTAGGTAATGAGTTCTTTGGATGCGTTAGGGCTTGTATTTTTGTGAAACATTATAAGAGTACAATCATGCGAGAAATAGGAAAATATACTCCAGGCGAGATAGAATCAAAGTGGTATCAACGTTGGTTAGATGCAAAGCATTTTCATGCTGAGGTTAACGAAAAAGAACCTTACACCATTGTAATTCCGCCACCTAATGTCACTGGAGTTCTTCACATGGGACATATGCTGAATAATACCATTCAGGATGTACTAATTCGCCGTGCTCGTATGTTAGGTCTCAACGCCTGTTGGGTACCCGGTACAGACCACGCATCTATTGCCACTGAGGCGAAAGTAGTACGAAGACTTAGGGAACAGGGTATAAAAAAGTCTGATTTATCCAGAGATGAATTCCTGAAACACGCCTGGGACTGGACGGATGAATATGGAGGTAAAATTCTGAAGCAGTTGCGACGGATTGGTGCATCTTGTGATTGGGATCGCACTGCTTTCACATTAGATGAAGACCGATCAAAGCAGGTCATTGACGTCTTTATTGACCTTCATCAAAAGGGAATGATTTACCGTGGTTTACGCATGGTCAATTGGGATCCAGTTGCTTTGACAGCGGTTTCTGATGAAGAGGTCATTCACAAAGAAGAAAACAGCAGAATGTACTATATGTCCTACCAAATAGAGGGTAGTGATGAGTTATTACAGGTAGCGACCACAAGACCGGAGACTATATTCGGAGATTCGGCCGTTTGTGTTAATCCGGATGATGACCGGTATAAACATTTGCACGGAAAACGTGTCTTGGTGCCCTTAGTTGGTCGTAGTGTCCCCATCATTACAGATGATTATGTGGATATAGAATTTGGAACTGGGGCATTAAAAGTAACACCAGCCCATGATCAAAATGACAACATGTTAGGCGAAAAACATGGGCTTGAGGTGATAGATATTTTTGACCAGCATGCTTCTTTAAATGAGCATGGTGGTGTATTTAGTGGTCTTGATAGGTTTGAGGCAAGAAAAAGGGTCGCCAAGGCCCTTGAAGACGAAGGATTACTGATAGAAACAAAAGATTTAAGAAATAAGGTTGGTCGTAGTGAACGTACGGACGCGGTTATTGAGCCAAGATTGTCCATGCAGTGGTTTTTAAAAATGGCAGATTTAGCCCAGCCGGCTATTGATGGTGTAAAGAAAAAAGACGTTACTCTTCATCCGCCACATGCTGAGAAAACATATCTACACTGGATGGAAAACATCAAGGATTGGTGTGTTTCACGTCAGTTGTGGTGGGGACATAGAATCCCGGCATGGTATGACGACAAGGGTGGTGTGACTGTTTGTAGGACAAAAGAAGAAGCCATAGCTGCCTTAGGTACCACTGAAGTTCTACAGGACGAGGATGTTATGGATACCTGGTTCAGTTCCTGGTTATGGCCTTACAGTGTCTTCTCTGGTAACCAAGAAGAAGAAGAGTATTTCTATCCTACAAATACGCTGGTTACCGGTCAGGATATTATTTTCTTTTGGGTAGCACGCATGGTTATGGCGGGTTATGAATTTAAAGGAAAGCGTCCATTTAAAGATGTGTATTTCACAGGAATGGTACGCGATAAAAAACGTCGTAAGATGTCTAAGTCTTTAGGCAACAGTCCTGATCCACTTGATCTCATAGATAAATATGGAGCAGATGGGGTACGCGTTGGAATGTTGATGACTGCTCCTGCTGGAAATGATTTACTCTTTGATGAAGACCTGTGTACCCAGGGTTCGTTTTTCGCTAATAAGGTGTGGAATGCTTATCGATTAGTCGGAATGTGGGAAGCAGGCGCACAAGACCTATCAAAATCTGAAGAGCTATCCATTAATTGGATGAAAAACCGTATTGCCGAATCCTTAGTCCAACTGAACAATAGTTTTGATAAGTTCAGGTTGTCAGAAGCATTGATGACCACCTATAAACTAGTGTGGGATGACTTCTGTTCTTGGTATCTAGAGATGCTCAAGCCGGCCTATGGAGATAAAATTTCACTCGCAGCTTTAGACGAGACCAAGGCTATCTTTAATACACTTCTCGAAATCATGCATCCGTTCATGCCTTTTATTACGGAAGAGTTGTGGCAAAGTTTGGCGGTAAGGGCGCAAGACGAGACTATTAATTTTGCGCCATGGCCCGTTAAAGAGATTACAGATTCACAAATACTTAAGGACTTCACCCTCTTTACAGAAGTAGTGACAGGGATTAGAACGGTTCGTAATGAAAATGGAATTGCTCCTAAGGAAGTACTGCACGTAGAAATCGCTCATGGATCTGCTCATTCTAGCGTCTTTGATGCTTTGATCATGAAACTCGCTAATGTGGGTTCAATTAACCCCGTAAATGAAGTTCAAAAATCTGCTTTTAGCTTTGTTGCCGGAGGAGTCAATTACACGATTCCTGCAGATGCGTTTGTAGATGTTGAGGAGGAAATAGTGAAACTCGAGCAGGAGCTTGATTACACTAGAGGTTTTTTGAAATCAGTAGATAAAAAGTTGAGTAATGAGAGATTCGTAGCAGGTGCTCCTGAAGCAGTGGTTGCCTCTGAGCTCAAAAAGAAAACAGATGCCGAAGGAAAAATACAAATCATTACCGATCGGTTGATCGCATTGAAAGAATCCTAAGGCCTCATTATTTCTAGAATTCACCTCTCGCTGTATCCACGGTGGGAGGTTTTTTTTTTTCTCTTGTAATTACCTGAATAACGCGTTATAAATTACATAAGACAGCACACTTACCATATGCGGTTATTTATCGATAAAGCGGAAAGTGTGAAAAGGAATGAGCAAGTCTTAGAGTTTAACGGTTCGTCGTCCATACCTGCCACATGCGTCCTACCGGAACTTTTTGCAACTCAGAATGTAATTTTCTTGAAGCAGGT
>OJHG01000865.1_pt1 | contig 11545 bp, 10 predicted proteins | sample 1594761 | NCBI WGS metagenome assembly OJHG01 (sample SAMN05416786, study PRJEB24817) | seawater metagenome | isolation source: Sea water | place: Canada:Atlantic | collected 2013-07 | reverse complement strand
ACACCTCTCTATTCGTCGGCAGCGTCAGATGTGTATAAGAGACAGCTCCAGGACACACTACGGCTTGTATGTCGTATTTGATCGGCGATGCGTTGTTTGTTGGCGACACGATTTTTATGCCAGATGCAGGTACAGCGCGAGTCGATTTTCCTGGCGGCGATGCAGTAACACTTTACCGCTCGATTCACAAATTGCTCGAGCTTCCCGGCAAAACCCGCGTGTTTATGTGCCACGACTACGCACCAAACGATCGCGAACTCGAGTATGAGACCACGATAGCCGAAGAGCGCGCACGCAATATCCATGTAAACGATTCAGTAAGCGAGGATGAATTCGTGAGAATGCGCACCGCGCGCGATAAGACACTCGGCATGCCGCACCTAATACTGCCGTCGCTGCAGGTAAACGTGCGCGCTGGCGAATTTCCCAAGGCCGAAGATAACGGTCTCGTGTATCTCAAAATTCCGATCAATGCATTTAAATAGATAGATTAAAGCGACTATAAAAAAATTATGGCCAACTATAAGTCAACTATGAGCCAACAATTCTAGGAGAATAAAATGCGCATCATGACGCTAAACACTACACTCACCGTTTCAGCCCAAGTTGAGATTGAAGAACTGGCAGAGCTCAAAGCCAATGGTGTGACCTCACTGGTTTGTAATCGCCCCGATGGCGAATCACAAGACCAAGTGGCTTTCGAGACACTTTCTGCTGCAGCCGAAGCGCTTGGTATCACGGTCGTTAATCTTCCGTTCAAATCAGGCGAACAGACAGACGCGCAGGTTCAAAAATTTGCCGACCTTCTCGAAGAGGCGCAGGCGAAAAGCGAGAAAGTGCACGCCTACTGCCGTACTGGTAATCGGTCTACTTGCCTTTGGTCAGCAGCAGCGGTAAGCCGCGGCGCTAGTGCTCAAGAGGTCTTGGCAACGGCTAAGGAAGTTGGATTCGATGTAAGTGACGCAGTTAAACCTTATGTTAAGGATAACGAGTTAACTGCCTCCTCTGCGCCAAATGAAGGTGCTGCAAAGCCCTCGTTCGACGTGGTCATTGTTGGCGCTGGATCGGGCGGAATCGCGGCGGCGGCAAGTTTGCTCAAACGCAAAGGCGATTTGCGTATTGCCTTAATAGACCCTGCCGAATCGCATTACTATCAACCCGGATGGACGATGGTGGGCGGGGGCGTATTCAATAACACGCAAACTAAACGCAATATGCGTGACCTTATTCCTCATAATGTTTCGTGGATTAAACAATCTGTTGTCGGCTTTACGCCTACCGAGAATACTGTGCTGTTAGACAACGAACAGCCTCTGCACTACCAACAGCTTATCGTTGCGCCGGGCCTTGTGCTCAACTGGGATGGCATCAAAGGCCTAAAAGAAAGCCTAGGCAAGAACGGCGTTACCTCCAATTATTCATACGAACACTCGGCTTACACTTGGGAGCTGGTTAAAGGATTAAAGAAAGGGCGCGCTATTTTTACCCAGCCGCCTATGCCAATTAAATGTGCTGGCGCGCCTCAGAAGGCGCTCTACCTCTCCGGCGACCATTGGTATCGTACCGGCGCGCTTAAAGATATTAGTATCGATTTCTTCAATGCGGGAGGCGTTCTTTTTGGCGTCGCGGCCTATGTTCCTGCACTGCAAAGCTACATCGACAAGTACAAGGCAAAGACTCATTTCAATCACACGCTCATCGAAGTAGACGGCGCGAACAAGCGCGCCTACTTTAAGTCATCCGAGGCTGGCAAAGAGAACGAGGTGATCTGCGAAGAGTTCGATATGATTCACGTGTGCCCGCCACAGAAGTCGCCTGAATTTGTTGCCAAAAGCGCGCTCGCCGATGCCGATGGTTGGCTCGATGTTGATCAGTTTAGCCTCCAGCACAAGAAGTTTGCGAACGTGTGGGGACTGGGAGACGTCATGAACACACCTAACGCCAAGACCATGGCGGCGGTGCGCAAGCAAGTACCTGTGGTCGCTGCGAATATCATCAACACCCTAAAGGGTAAGGAGCTGCAGGCCGGTTATGATGGCTACGGCTCATGCCCACTCACAGTCGAGCGTGGTAAAATCGTACTCGCTGAATTTGGCTACGGTGGCAAGCTTCTTCCGTCGTTCCCCTCGTTTTTACTTAATGGCACACGCCCTACGTGGGCAGCGTGGATACTAAAGAAGGACATGCTTCCGGCGATCTATTGGCATGCTATGTTAAAGGGCCGTGAATGGCTTGCTGCTCCAAAGAAACTAAAGTCTCTCAAAGGCTAGTTTTCTTGCGATGTGGAATCACCCTGCACTGCCGAGTGACGGAATACTGTAAGCTAAGGATAGAGTCGAATGCGAAGGAGCGAAAAACTACTGCCGGCGCTGCGCTGGATGCGCGGTTACGATGGAGAGACTTTTAGCAGCGATCTGATCGCCGCGATTATCGTCACGGTCATGTTGATTCCGCAGTCCCTTGCTTACGCGCTGCTCGCAGGGCTGCCTGCGGAAGTCGGCCTCTACGCCAGCATTCTTCCGCTCGCGGTTTACGCGCTTTTTGGCAGCAGCAGCACGCTGTCGGTCGGGCCGGTAGCCATTGCATCACTTATGACAGCAGCTTCCGTCGGCGAAGTCTCTGCCGGTGGCAACGTAAGCGTCACTGCGGCCGCAATCACGCTTGCTGCGCTGTCGGGTGGCATGCTCGCCGGGTTCGGCTTTTTAAGACTCGGCTTTCTTGCTAATTTTCTTTCGCACACTGTAGTGTCGGCATTTATCACAGCGTCGGCCATCATCATCGCCCTTAGTCAGCTACGCCATATTTTTGGCATTCAAGCAGGCGGAGACACGCTGGGCGAATTACTCCATTCGCTCTGGGCGCATTTGCCTCAGTTGAATTTTTCAACGCTTTGGATCGGTGCCGGCGTAATTCTTTTCCTGCTGTTGGTAAAGGCACGCGGCGTCGCACTTTTTATGACGCTAGGGTTGAGCCGCTTCCACGCACAGCTACTCAGCAGAGTCGCGCCTGTATTTGCGGTAATCGCTACTATCGTAGCAGTCGCATCGTTAGGACTAGAAAGCAATGGCGTTGCAGTAGTCGGTTCAATTCCTACCGGCCTACCTAGGCTCGCTATGCCGGACTTCTCAATCGAACTTGTCGAGTCGCTCTGGCTGCCGGCGCTTCTAATCTCTATTATTGGCTATGTTGAATCGGTCTCGGTTGGTCGTACACTTGGCGGCAAACGCCAAGAACGTATCGACGCAGACCAAGAGCTCATCGGCCTTGGTGCCGCAAACCTCGCCTCCGCTTTCTCAAGCGGGCTGCCAGTAACGGGCGGCTTCTCGCGCTCGGTTGTCAATTTCGACGCCGGCGCGGTTACTCAGGCGGCGAGTCTGATGACTGCTGCATTTATCGGCATAGTCTCACTGTTTCTCACACCATTACTTTACAGCCTACCTAAAGCGACTCTTGCCGCCACCATTATTGTTGCGGTGATCGCTCTCGTTGATTTCTCGGTTATCAAAAAAACCTGGCGAGTTTCGAAGGGAGATACAGCAGCAGTGATTGTCACTATGCTTATCACCTTAGGGTTTGGCGTCGAAGCTGGGGTGTCCTGCGGCATTTTAGTATCTATTAGTTTGCACCTTTACCGTACTTCCAAGCCTCATATTGCTGAAGTGGGCCTTATCGAGGGCACCGAACATTTCCGCAATGTGCGCCGTTATCAGGTTGAGTGTTACCCGCAGATTCTTACGCTTCGTGTCGATGAAAGTTTATTCTTCGCCAATGCATCCTATCTCGAAGAACGCATCTATTCCGCAGCCTTCGACAACGGCGACATTGCGCACGTGATCCTCATGTGCACCGCGATTAACGAGATCGACTACACCGCGCTCGAAACTCTAGAGGCGGTTAATCTTCGCTTGAAACAGCAGGGCATTACGCTCAACCTGTCGGAGGTGAAAGGACCGGTGATGGATATGCTCAATCGTACTGACTTCTTCGACCACCTCAGCGGCGAGGTTTATCTCAGTCAGTTTGAGGCGTTTAGCGCGGTACGCGGAAAACTGGGGCTTGGTGGCGCGTAGAATAATTTACCCTCGTATAGACAACCCGGCGGCTAGATTACTCTAAGTAACCACTTTGGCAGACCGGCGACATCGTTCCGAGCAATATTTAACCTCGTCCCAGTTCCTCTCCCATTTTTTTCGCCACGCAAAAGGCAGCTTGCAAACGGGACAGGTTTTCTGAGGAAGATCCTGTTTCTTTATGCCGCGCACGACCCGTCCTTCGCCCGCTAGATAACCCCCTGCTCTATAAGGTCAGCTGCGTAGTGCGCTGCGCGTGCGCTAAACGCCATATAGGTTAGCGATGGGTTCTGACACGCTGCAGAGGTCATGAACGAGCCGTCTGTGATAAACAGGTTGGGTACATCGTGTGCCTGACACCAGCCGTTAAGCACAGAGGTATCGCGGTCGCGACCCATGCGGGCGCTGCCCATTTCGTGAATACGGTTGCCGGGCTTGGTAAGATTAACCGATGTCGCGGTGATGTTTGTACAGCCAGCCGCCTCGAGCATCGCGACAGCGTCTTTGCTCGCCTCCTCCAACATCTTGTATTCGTTGTCGCCGTATTTCACATTAAATAGCGCGATGGGGTTGCCCCATTTGTCGCGCTTGCTCGCATGCAACGTCACGCGGTTCTCTGGATTAGAAAGCTGCTCGCCAAAGGCGCCGATTCCAATTCGCCAAGCGCTTGGTAATTTATGCGCCTCTTTGAACGCACGGCCGATGCCTGGAAGTTGTCCGCCTGCGTTGCCAACCGAGGTCGCGCCGCCCTGAAAACCAAAACCGCGGCGATAGGGTTTGTCTTGGCCGTCGAGGTTAGCGTAACGCGGTATATAGATGCCGCCGCTCGGACGCCTGCCAAAAGTTGTTTTGTTATCGAATCCGCTTAGATAACCCGTAGCATTCGCGCCACTCACGTGGTCCATCAAATTGCGACCGACCTGATCGGAGTGATTCGCGAGACCATTGGGGAATGTTTCGGACTTTGACTGCAGCAGAATCATCGCCGACGCTATGGTGGACGCGTTCAGAAAAATGACTTTCGCGGTGTAAGTACGCTTCTCGTTTGTTTCAGCGTCGATAACCCGCACGCCAGAGACGCGGTTGCCGGCTGCATCGTATTCGATTGATTCGACTATGGCGTTATGAACCATGGTCAGATTGCCAGTGCGCTCGGCCGCGGGGAGCGTGGCATTGAGTGACGAAAAGTAGGCCTTAAAACTACAGCCTTGGTGGCAGTGATTGCGTACTTGGCAATTACTGCGACCAAGCGATTTTTGCTCTTCGGTAGCGTCGGTAAGGTGGGCGATACGCGCGGGGATTACGTTACGCGCGGGGAATGAGCTTTCGACGCTCGCCTTAAGCGATTTCTCCGCATCGGTTAGTTCAAACGCAGGCTGGAAGACGCTATCAGGCAGATGTGGCAGCCCTTCGGCGCTACCGGAAATACCGACAAAGGTCTCGACCTTGTTGTACCAAGGCTCGATGTCGGCGTAACGAATTGGCCAGTCGATAGCGTGTCCTTCGCGCTCGTTCGCGCCGAAGTCTAGATCGCTTAAGCGATAAGTCTGGCGCGACCACATAATCGAGCGTCCCGCGGTATGATAACCGCGCAGCCAGTCGTAAGTAGTGCCCTCGGCCTCTTCGTAGGGGTGTTCGGAGTCTTTTACCCAAAAGTGTTTTGTCGATTCTTTAATCGCATAGGCAACGCCACCGTACTGGCGCGGGTAGTGCTCGGCTATCTCGTCCTGCGGAACGCTATCGAGGTTTGGCTTCTCCCACGGGTTTAGGTTGTCGGTGTAATCGCGCTCGGGGATAATTTCTGGTCCGCGCTCCAATACCAACACTTTGAGTCCACGCTCGGTTAACTCTTTAGCCGACATACCGCCGCTCATTCCCGAACCTACTACTATCGCATCGAAATCTGCCACTGTGGTTATCCTCTCTTCAATTCTTTTAGAGCCGCCGCTGGGGGCTCTCCGATAATTTTTAACGCAAAGCGTTAACTGCGCTTTTAAGCAGGCGTAATGTCCACGCTCGGATCCCATCGCCCAGGCAAGGCAACCCACTTGAGCTCCTGAACAGCGCCGTCTTCGGTCGCGAAATAGGCCTGCGTGATAAAGCCCTTGAGACGGCGATAGCCTTCCATGCTGTGATCGATTTCGAATGCCCGTGCGTCGAGGTCTGTTAGCGCTTCTTCGGCCGCCGCTTGTGTTGCACGCTCGAAGGGAACACCAACTGCAGCATCAAGGTCAGCGCGCAGGCGCGCGAGCGCAGCGCGATGTGCGTTCTGCGTGTCTGCGTTCGCCCAGTCACTCATTAGGCCGTCTAAGTAGCCAGCGACATTCACGTCGAGCGCCCCGGGGGTTTCGGTGCGTGGAATAATCAGGTCGCTGACGCGATTCACGAGCGCCATCTCGTCGCCGGTATAAAAGCGGCCGGGATTATGGGGTGCAGTAGCCATGACAGCGGGGGCGTTATCGCCGCAGGCGCTAAGCGTCGCCGCGCCGCCAACCGACAGGATTAAGCCTTGGATAAATTCTCGTCTGGTCTTCATTAGTCTCTCCTCGTTTTCTTGCTGCTTCGCGCTTAGCTATTGGTGCGCTCTTGCCGATTAAAATCGCATTCCGCGGACCGATGCAATGCTCTTGGTCACAGAGTCGAACGCATCGACGGGATTGTCGTGTTCGACAAAATAGTGTTTAAAACCGCCGGTGTCGGCATGGGCAAAGATCACTTCGAAATCTATCGTACCCTCACCGACCGCTGTCATTTTGCTGTCGGCGGATAAGTCTTTCACGTGAAGCATACTGAAGCGGCCTGCGTGATCTTTAATGTAAGCGTATGGGTCGGCGCCTGCATAGGCTATCCAGAATAAATCGAGCTCCATGTCGACAAGGTCAGGATCAGTCTCTGTCAACAAAAGGTCGTACGGCACTACGCCATCGACGGTGTCGAATTCGAAATCGTGATTGTGGTAAGCGATCTTCAAACCCGCATCGCGGCAAGCCTCGCCCGCACTGTTAAGCGTGTCGATAAGCCGTTTGTAATGATCGAGTGTACGCTCATTCTCTTGCAGGTAAGGAATGACGATATAGCGCTGGCCGATACCTACCGCACGGTCGATTTCGGCTTGCAAATTATCGCGGATCGCCGCCCACTGAATGTGCGCCGCCGGTGATACTAAACCATTAGTTTCTAGCGCGGTTTTAATCTGCGCAGCACTGCGGCCGTAGTAACCCGCAAACTCCATTTCTTTAAAACCAAGCTCAGCAACGCGCGCGAGTGTGCCGTCGAAGTCTTCGGCAAGTTCTTTGCGTAGTGTGTAAAGCTGCAGGCCTATGTTGTCGACACGGCGAGACTGCGCGCTAGCAGCTAAAGGAAACAGTGAACTCCCCGCGATGCCACCCGCAACTAGCGCGCTTCGCGTTAGGAATGTCCTTCGGCTTAAGCCTATGCTGCCGCGTTTGCCTTTCGAGTTAGTCTTGGCCATCTTTTCTGTTCTCTCTATGATTCCGGATCCGGTTCTGATTGCGGGAATGGTTACGCATCTGACTATGAATAACGATTGTAATGCTGCAATAACGTCTGTTTTTCACCATTTCGCTCACTGCCTAAAGCGCAACCCATACGGAGCCGCCCACCATCGACTCTACCGCCGCTCCAACGAAACGTACACCCTTTACGCCGTCGGCGACAGTGGGAAGGAGCCGCGCTTGATTAGACGCAGTCGCCGAGACTCCGCCCGTCACCGCGGTCGATTCGATCAAGTCGGCGAAGTCGCTGTAAAGCGTGGCGAAGCCTTCGATAAATCCTTCGGGGTGGCCTGCTGGAATTCGCGTGACCGCGCCAACGGCAGCCTCCGTCGACAGTCCAGACCCGCCGCGCGTGAGCGTGCGCATCGGTGCGCCTAACGGACGGTGCAGCAGTTGATTGGGGTTCTCTTGAAACCATTCGAGGCTGCCCGTCTCGCCATAGACTCGAAGCCGCAGCGCGTTCTCTTGCCCCGCCGCCACCTGACTCGCCCAAAGCATGCCGCGTGCACCGCAGGCGTAGCGCAGCAGAATATGCGCATTGTCGTCGAGCACACGACCAGGGACGAAAGACGTTAAATCGGCGAGCACGCTTGTGGGCTGCATACCGCTGACGAATCCTGCGAGGTGAAACGCATGTGTGCCTATATCGCCGATACTACCGCCTGCGCCTGCACGTGCAGGATCGGTGCGCCATTCGGCTTGCTTCTGACCTTCGGCCTCAATATTGGTCGCGAGCCAGTCTTGCGGGTATTCGACCTGCACTAAACGAATCGCACCCAGTGCGCCGCTGGCGATTAGGTGACGCGCTTCTCTAACAAGCGGGTAGCCGCTGTAATTATAGGTCACGGCAAACTGTGCGGCACTTTTACTCACGATCTCTGCGAGCTCCTGCGCTTGGGCGTAGTCGCCGGTTAGTGGCTTGTCGCAGATAACATGAATGCCGGCGGCGAGCATCGCTTTAGCTGGCTCGAAATGCAGATGGTTAGGCGTAACAATTGCTACTGCCTGCACGCCATCTTCACGCTGCGATTCCGCTTGTGCCATTTCCTCGAAAGACACATACGCACGATCAGCTGAGATGCCTAGCTCTTGGGCAGACGCACGCGCTCGCTCGGGGTCGGCGCTGAGAGCGCCGGCGCAAAGCTCGAAGCGATTATCGAGGCGAGCGGCTAGGCGGTGAACCTCGCCAATAAAAGCGCCCTGTCCTCCACCCACCATGCCTAAGCGAATTCGTTTTGCCATCAGTCTAAACCCAGAATTCGTGCATTGGCTGCGTCATTAGTCCCCGCATCGGCGAAGTCGTCGAAGGCGCGATCGGTGACTCGAATGATGTGGTCTTTTATAAATGCAGCGCCTTCGCGTGCGCCGTCTTCGGGATGTTTAAGACAGCATTCCCATTCGAGCACCGCCCACCCTTCGAAATCGTTTGCGGCGAGTTTAGAAAACATCGAGCGGAAATCGACTTGTCCATCGCCGAGTGAGCGAAAACGTCCCGCCCTATCGACCCACGGTTGATAGCCGCCGTAAACGCCCTGTTTAGCCGTAGGATTAAACTCGGCGTCTTTTATGTGCACAAGCTTGATACGGTCTTTATAAACATCCATAAACCCTAAGTAGTCGAGTTGCTGCAAGACCATGTGACTTGGGTCGAATAGAATATTGGCACGGGGATGATAATTAACACGCTCCAAAAACATATCGAAGGTCACGCCATCGTGTAAGTCTTCGCCGGGATGCAATTCGAATCCGATGTCGACACCCGCGTCGTCAAATGCATCGAGAATGGGAAGCCAGCGCGCCGCGAGTTCATCGAACGCCGTCTCGACCAAGCCGGCAGGACGCTGCGGCCACGGATAAAAATACGGCCATGCCAGCGCGCCGGAAAAACTCGCGTGCGCAGTAAGTCCGAGCCTGCGCGAAGCCTTCGCAGCAAGCATGAGTTGATTCACTGCCCAGTCTTTACGCGCATCGGGCCGGCCGCGCAAATGTGCAGGCGCGAAGCCATCAAACATTTCGTCATAGGCCGGATGAACGGCGATTAGCTGGCCTTGCAGATGCGTCGATAACTCCGTTATTTCAATGCCGTGGTTAGCCAATGTGCCACGCAGGTCGTCGCAATAAGACTGACTCTCGGCGGCCAATTCGAGGTCGATTAGGCTCGGCTCGCCGCTGGGCACTTGAATGCCTTTGTAGCCTAAGTCAGCCGCCCACGCCGCGATGCTGTCTAGTGAATTAAACGGTGCGTCTTCGCCAACAAATTGCGCAAGAAAAATTGCGGGGCCTTTTATCGTCTTCATCTCTGCTCTCTTCTGCCGCGGCTTAAAACGGTGAGTCTGGGAAATAGTAGTCTTCGGCGTTGTCTTGCGTGATTAGCGGCGAGCCAAGAATATACTCACCTTCGATAGGCGTGTTGGAGATCAACTTGAGTGCCGTCAACTCCATCGCTGTCGAGATCATCGATGGAGGATACAACACATCAACCGGCGTCAGCTCGTCGCCGTCCATGACACGCTTAACAATGTCTTTCATGCCGCCGCCACCAACAATAAATAACTCGTCTTGTCGGCGCGCCTGTCGGACGGCCTGAATCACACCGATCGCGATATCGTCGTCCTGCGCCCATACAGCGTCTATTTTGGGAAAGCGCGACAAGAAATCTTGCATCACAGTAAAGCCGTCGTCGCGATTCCAGTTGGCGTATTGATCGTCCAATACCTCGACATCGCTTTCCTCAAGCGCCGACATAAAGCCGTCGAAGCGCTGTTCGTCGATCACGGTGGGCATTCCGCGCAACACGACAATTTTTCCGCCGCCGCTCAAGCGCTCTTTTATGTACTCGCCCGAAACGCGACCCATCTCAGCGTTATTTCCAGCCACATAAACATCGTGAATACCCGGCTCGCTAAGACCACGATCGACAACGGTGACAAACACGCCGCGGCGTTTGGCATTGCGAACTGGGCCGGTCAGCGGCGCCGATTCAAATGGCAGGATAACTAGTGCGTCCATTCGATGAATCGCAACGAGGTCTTCAAGGTCGTTCGCCTGTTCCGAGGCGCTATTGGCAGTAACTAGCACGACTTTGAGGCCCGGGTTTGCCGCCTCGAGTCGCTCTTTCGTCTGCTCTGCATGAAAATTAAGACCACCGGCCCAGCCATGCGTCGCCGCAGGAATAGAGACGCCAATCGTTTGTGCGTGCAGGGTCGGCGCGGTAACCGTCAGTAGTAAACCGGATGCGGCGAGCGCGAGCCTTGTAAACTTGGCAAGCACACGACGGACGTTTACGTAAGCGCCCATAGTCAACAAGCCTAGGCTATGAGCAGCAGCACCGCTGCAGGTGGAGAGTAAATTATGTTGAGAATACGTGGCTGTCGTCTCGTGTTTTTTCATGTTTATCACCCGTGTTAACTATTAGTTCTTTGCGCGCCATGCGCCGCGCTGCAGGTACACAGCAACGATAACGATCACACCTTGCACCGCGCCATTGAGATAGTTGCTCACCGCATCGGTGAGATTGAGTATGTTGCCAATCAGCGTGAGTATCAACGCGCCGACAACCGTGCCCCAAATGCGCCCGTAGCCACCCTTGAGCATGGTGCCGCCGATGATTACGGCCGCGATCGCTTCTAGCTCCCAAAGAATACCAGTCTGCCCTGACGCCGAGCCTAATCGTGGCACATAGATGATCGTGGCAATCGATACGCAGAGACCCTGAAGAATGTAAGTAGCAGTTTTAACGCGGTCTACATTAATTGCCGAATAATGCGCGACGCTCTCGTTAGACCCCACTGCAAAACAATGGCGTCCGAAGACAGTCATGTTAAGTAACACGTAGCCAATTATTGCTACAGCTAAGAAAACCCAGACCGGATACGGCAGGCCGAGCAAGGTGCCGTAATAGACTTCGCTATACCTGTCTCTTATACACATCTCCGAGCCCACGAGACTCCTGAGCATCTC
>OJHG01000851.1_pt1 | contig 11690 bp, 13 predicted proteins | sample 1594761 | NCBI WGS metagenome assembly OJHG01 (sample SAMN05416786, study PRJEB24817) | seawater metagenome | isolation source: Sea water | place: Canada:Atlantic | collected 2013-07 | reverse complement strand
CGAGATGCTCAGGAGTCTCGTGGGCTCGGAGATGTGTATAAGAGACAGGGTCGGGGGAAACCATGGGTCATGAGTCAATCTCTTTTCCGATAAGCTATGGTTATTCAAGGTATTGATTACGCATACTAGCGAGCCGATCCTGTCACCTGCATGACTTAAAAATGACAAAGTTGTAATCTAGTCGTCATCTTCTTGTGGGTTAGCCAGGTTTAGGCTGTTTCCAAACCATTCTGACACTCCATTCTGAAAATACGGAGCAGTGCAACGATGCGGCTATTAGTGGTCGAAGACGAAATCAAGACCGGCGATTATTTACAGCAGGGACTGACCGAGTCGGGCTTTCTGGTCACGTTAGTGCGCAATGGCCTCGACGGCCATCATTTGGCGATGACAGAGACCTTTGATTTGCTGGTGCTGGATGTCATGTTGCCGGACGTCGACGGCTGGCGCATTGTGCAGTCATTGCGCGAGGCCGGCCGTCAAACACCAGTGCTGTTCCTGACCGCCCGTGATAGCGTGGATGACCGCGTAAAGGGCCTGGAGCTGGGCGCTGACGATTACCTGGTCAAGCCCTTTGCCTTTGCCGAGCTGCTGGCCCGGGTGCGCACTCTGTTACGCCGCAGTACGGTGCCGGTGATGACCGATCAGATCAAGGTTGCCGACCTCACCCTGGATTTGCCGCGTCACCGGGCCACGCGCGCCGGCCGCAAGATCAATCTCAGCCACAAGGAGTTTTGTTTGCTGGAGCTGTTGGTCCGGCGACAGGGCGAAGTATTACCGCGCTCCTTGATCGCCTCCCAGGTGTGGGACATGAACTTCGATTCCGACACCAATGTCATTGACGTGGCCATACGGCGCCTAAGGGCAAAAATCGACGACGATTATGAGCCCAAGCTGATTCACACTGTGCGCGGTTTGGGTTACAAGTTGGAGGTCGAGGACGACCATGACGAAGGTTAGTCTCACCCGGAGACGACCACTGTCACTCAACAGCCGGGTGATGCTGTTTGTCGCGATGGCTATCGGTTTCAGTTTACTGATGATCGGTTATCTTGTGCTGAATGAAGTAGAGCGCCATTTTGCTGAACAGGATGCCGACGAGTTGGTGGTGATTACTCGTGCTGTTGAAGACGCTCTACAATCGGCGAAAGATCAGGACTCGGCACCGGAGGGCGCCCTTGCGCGAGCTGTTTCTGGTCACCATGGTGTCTACTTTCAAGTCTGGGATGATGCGGGACGTTTGGTCTATAGTTCCGTGGACACCGGATCTTTGCCACAGGCGAACACCTATGCCCCTGTGGCCCGCATCCAGGTAGACAATCTTTACACCTGGCGATCTGATGGCAAAACCTACCGTGGCACTGCCACCCAAGCTCGTATCGGTGGTCAGGACTATCGCATCATTGCTGTCATCGATATGGATTTCCACATCCACTTTCTGAAAAATTTTCGTCGCAGTTTGTGGGTGATCATGGTCCTGGCGGGAGCCGTCACCCTTCTGGCGGCCTGGTATGGCGTGCATCAGGGGCATGCGCCAATACGTGCTCTGAGTGAATCCATGATGGATGTTCAGGCTGATCGGCTGCATGTGCGTCTCGAGCCCAATACCGTGCCGGCGGAGCTGAAAACTCTGGTTGATTCGTTCAACCATATGATTGGTCGATTGGAGGACAGCTTTGTTCGACTTTCCCATTTCTCCGCCGATATCGCCCACGAATTGCGCACGCCTCTGACCAACCTGATCACACAGACCCAGGTGGGTTTGGGGAAGTCCAGAAGCCTGGAAGAATATCGCGAACTGTTATATTCAAACCTGGAAGAACAGGAACGCCTGACCAAGATGGTTAATGACATGCTCTGGCTGGCCCAAAGCGAACACGGCCTGCTCAAGCCTGTCTGGGAACCGCTCGATCTAGCCCGGGAAGTGCGCGAGCTGTTCGATTTTTTCGAGGCCCTGGCAGAGGAAAAACACATCGAATTGGTATTGGAGGGAAAGGCGCCAATTATACTGGGTGATCGCGCCATGCTGCGTCGTGCATTATCCAATCTGCTGTCCAATGCCCTACGTCATGCGCCCGCGGAGGCAAGTGTACTGATCCTGCTGGATTCATCGAGCGAGGGTAGGGCGTTACTCAGCGTACAGAATCCGGGGCCGGAAATTCCAGCCGAGCATTTGCCCAGGATTTTCGACCGGTTTTACCGCATTGATCCTTCCCGACAACGTCAAAGCGAAGGTGCCGGCTTGGGGTTGGCCATCGTCAAGTCCATTATCGAAGCCCATGAGGGGAATATCGATGTGGCATCCGAGCACAGCGTCACACGTTTCACGATCAGCTTACCCCGCATAGCTGATGCAGAGGTGAGCGCTACCGGAGAAAGAGATGAGTCAATTGACCATCGGTAAACTGGCACAAGCAGCTCGGGTCAGTGTCGAAACTATTCGTTATTACGAACGCCTCGGGCTTATCGAACAGCCGCTAAAGCCAGCTTAAGGATACCGCACCAACCCAAAAGCCACTCTGAAGCGGGTCTTCTTCATGAAATGAGCCCAAGAGCTAGGATCCACTTTGTAAGAAATCGATAATCTGTTGGCGCCTAGAGAATCGCATTGTCCGGGGTCGCCGTGAAGATCAGGATGATCATGCTGGTGTATCTCAACCAGTCCAGTGTACAAACGCAAGAGGAGTGCGATGCGTGAGGTTGCTCCGACAGAAGATACGCACCGTAATGCCATTCTGCACGGCCCCGGACTGCGGGTACGACTGGTTATGAGAGCAGCTCAATGGAGGCAGAAGGATATCCCGTGTGCCGACAGGAGCCGTGTTGTCAGGAATGCCAACAAACCAGTCACACACTTGACTCTATAGCTACCATAGGCATTAGAATTGAGATTAATTATCATTAGCAACAAGCCAAGTAGAGATCTCGTTAATGCAGGCGCACTGGATATACCGTTTTATAAGCCCGAAGCAATTTGTTTTGAATGTCTCAGTACTGCTGCTGGGCTTATCGTGTTTGCTTCCAGCGACTAGTCAGGCCGAGATGAGTGATGACGGCTGGGCTCAGATGCGTCAATTGGCACAGCTGGCCGAATACATTGCTGTGGATTACGTGGAAGCCGTCAAAGATGGCCATGTGGTCAATGACGGTGAATATCAGGAAATGCTGGAGTTCTCCCAGCTCATTGTGACGAATATTTCTGAGATTCAGGATAAATCAGCCGACGCTGGCGACCTGACAGATCAGGCCAAGGCTTTACAGGAAGCCATCCAGAACAAACAGGCTATTGAAACAATTCGGCAAATGAGCGGCAGCCTGCGGGGTACGTTGTTGGCACTGATGCCGCAGTCGTCCCTGCCGGATCATCTGTTGTCGAAAGCGACCGTCAAAGGGTTGTATGAGAGCCAGTGCGCTTCTTGCCATGGCGCAGCCGGTGGGGGCGATGGTGTGATGGCCGAACAGCTGGAGCCCGCTCCAACCGATTTCACCAGCAAAGAGCGAGCCTTGAACCGGTCACTTCTGGGCCTGTACGACGCCATCTCCAATGGCATAGACGATACCGCAATGCCGGCATTTACCCAACTGACGGAAGAGGAACGCTGGTCGCTGGCGTTCCATGTCGGCGGATTGGCATTTCAATCCGGCTCTGAAGTTACAGGCGAGGCACCCAGCGTCACCTTGTCACAGATGGTTAACCACACGCCGGCGCAACTCGCTGCAGAACATCCGGAGATGACGCAGAAGGGGATCGAACGGTTGCGCGCAAAGCCAGAACTGTTATTCCAGGAAACGACCAATCCTCTGAAAATCACCCGCGACCAACTGCTGCTAGCACAAGAGGCGCACCAGCGCGGCGATTATCAGACAGCACAAGCACTGGCGGTCAGTGCTTATCTGGATGGCTTTGAATTGGTCGAAAACAGCCTGGATGCGCAGGATAAAGCACTTCGCCAGACGCTCGAAGCCGATATGATGGCGATAAGGCAATTATTGAAGCAGGCACAGCCCCCGGGTGAGGTGGAAAGCGCTGTGAGCCGGACGCTAGCAAGGTTGGATGATGCGGATCGATTGCTTTCGGAATCTACCTTGTCCAATGCGACCCTGTTCAGTGCCAGCTTGGTTATCCTGTTGCGGGAGGGGCTTGAAGCCCTGCTCGTGGTGATTGCTCTGGTGACTGTGCTGGTGCGAACCGGTCGGCGTGACGGACTTCGGTATGTACATTTGGGTTGGGTAACGGCATTGCTGGCCGGTGTCGCGACCTGGGCTGCCGCGCAGTCCCTGGTCAGTATCAGCGGTGCCAGCCGCGAAGTCATGGAAGGTGTTGCGGCCCTTTTGGCGGCGGTCGTGTTGCTCTATGTCGGCATCTGGATGCACAGTAAAACCCATGCTGCCCAGTGGCAGGCCTATATTCAGCAGCACATCAACTCCCACCTGACTGCGGGTACCCTGTGGGGCCTTGCGCTGCTGGCATTTATTGCGGTTTATCGTGAAGTCTTTGAAACGGTCTTGTTTTATCAGGCCCTGCTGACCCAGGCCGCAGCCGCTCAATATTCATCCGTATTCAGCGGCTTTGTAGCCGGCACTGCTTTTCTGGCGGTATTGGCCTGGTTATTGGTGCGTTATTCAGTGAAATTACCCATTGCCAGATTCTTTTCCGTCACCACTTACCTGTTGCTGGCCCTGGCGTTTATCCTCATGGGTAAGGCGATGTCGGCACTTCAGGAAGCGGATCTTATCGGTATTACCCCATTGCCTGTCAGTTTTGAATTCGATTGGGTCGGCGTCAAATCCACCTGGCAGGGGATTCTAGCGCAATTGTCGGTACTGGTGGTTTTCCTGGTCTTTCTGGGGTTGGCGAGAAGGCAGCGGAAAAATGCCCCTGTTACAGAACGTTCAGGAGAGTTTTTGGAACCGGGTGTCAGCCGCTCGAAACCGGAGTAGCCGACAAATTCCGCAATATGCCGCACTGCTCGACTGTCCGACGGTTTGAACAGCTGCGGCGCAGCATTCTCAGTTGCTCGTTCAGTTTGGTGAGTTCCTGGATACGCGCCTCCACCTGCTCGATATGCCTATCCATCATCCGATTCACATCATCACATTGCGCACCTGGCGAACGGTTTAAAGCCAACAGCTGCCGGATTTCCGGCAAACTGAGATCCAGGCTGCGGCAGTGCTTGATAAACAATAATTGCTCAACGGCAGCTTCATCGTACAGGCGAAAATTGCCTTCACTGCGTTCTGCGGAGGCAATCAATTGTTCCTTTTCATAATGCCGGATGGTTTGCACGGAGCAGCCAGTCACTTTCGACAGTTCGCCAATTTTCATCTCTCAATATTCCGATTGACTCTATAGTTGTTATAGAGTTTATAGTGACCGTCTGTACATCCTCAAGGGCTTTTTCAATGTCTGACCCGTGCAATGACGGCTGCCAGAACGCGAAGGTTGCCAATGTCCCCGCCTCTGGGATAGCGAATACTGATACGGCTTTTCAACATGGCTATGTCAGTGACTACCGGGTACCAAAAATGGACTGCCCGTCGGAAGAGGGGATGATCCGCATGGCCTTGGACAGTATTGAGCCCCGGGTTTTACTGGAGTTCGATACACCGAATCGGAAGGTGCGGGTATTCCATGGCGACAATGGGGCTGCCATCGAGGAGAGGATGCGCTCCCTGGGGCTGGGTGCCACGCTCGAAAAAACCACCCCGGTGGGGGAAGAGGATCTAGTCCTGGCCAGGGAGAAGGAAGAGGCAACCGCCCAGGTCGAAGCCGGTATACTGAAGTGGTTGCTGGCCATCAACGGCGTTATGTTCGTGGTTGAACTGACAGTAGGCTGGCTGGCGCAATCCACTGGCTTGATCGCGGATTCTTTGGACATGTTTGCTGATGCCGCCGTCTACGGCGTGGCACTATATGCCGTTGGACACAGTGTGCGGATGAAGCTGCGCGCGGCGCATTTGTCAGGCTGGCTGCAGTTGATTCTGGCGCTGGGAGTCCTGGCTGAAGTCGGGCGGCGATTTGTTTTCGGCAGCGAACCCGTATCCGCGTTAATGATGGGTTTTGGTCTTGTGGCCCTGGCGGCCAACGTCTGGTGTCTGGTGCTTATCGCAAGAAACCGGCACGGCGGCGCACACATGAAAGCAAGTTGGATCTTTTCCGCTAACGATGTCATCGCCAATGTGGGCGTTATCGTCGCCGGTGTATTGGTCGCCTGGACGGGTTCCCGTTATCCCGACCTGGTTATTGGTCTGATCATCGGGCTGATTGTGCTGAATGGCGCCCGGCGAATTCTGCAACTGCGCTATTAGTCTCTGGTCCTTTCTCGCTGCTCGGATTCATGCCGGCAGAATTCCGCGCCTTGGCGGCCTGTTGAAATAGTCTCCGTTCTTACCGGTGCTTATAGAGATTTTTCTGTCAACCATGCCCATAGGTGTGGGCATTCTTGTGCACGTGGTCCGGGTGTTCGAATTCCAGTGTCGAATGACTGATATTGAATTCCTGCTCCAGAGCCTGTTTTATCCTGTACTTGATACTCTCAAGCTGATCCCATGCACTTACCTCGATAATTACATGGGCCTCCAGCGATGCCTCGTGTTCGCCCATCTGCCAAAAATGTACGTGGTGAAGATCGATAACGCCTTCGACATTGGCCAGGGCAACAATGACAGCATCGGTATCGATATCCACCGGGCTGCCCAGCATGAGGGTTCTGATGGTGCCGCCGATTTCTGTCAGACCCAGGTAGAGAATATAGAGGGCAATGCCGATGGTGATGGCAGGATCAACCCAGCGCATGTCGTAGAGTAAAATAAGGGCCCCGCCAATGACCACGGCGACCGACGCGAGTGCATCCGACAGATTGTGAAGAAACAGTGCACGGATATTGACACTGCCTTTCTGCATCGAATACGTGAGCAACGCCGTCAATGCATCTACGACCAGGGCGATACCACCAAGCCAGACGACCCACCAGCCCTTGACTTGAGGAGGATCGATGATTCGTATACCACCTTCGTAGATCAGGTAGATCCCGATAATGATCAAGGTAGTGTAGTTGATGAGGGCTGCAACGATTTCAATTCGTCCGTAGCCAAAGGTCATCTTTGCATCAGCGGGGCGGCGCGCAATTTTTTGCGCGGCGAACGCGATGACGAGTGATGCCATGTCAGAGAAGTTATGCAAGGCGTCCGCGATAAGGGCGAGACTGCCGGCGAAGATACCTCCCCCGATCTGGGCGAGGGTAAGAAAGCCGTTCGCCCAGATGGCTATAGCAACGCGTTTATCCTTGGTCTCTGGGCGCATATGCACATGATCATGACTCATTGGATCGACCTCGTTTGGTGTCTATGTATAAAGGTGTATCTGCTGTATTCAGCTTACTCTATGCTTGGTCTCTCGCCCTCGGAATTCTATTTGTGGTGCAACACCAGACTTAAATTAATGGCAGGTGCACAATTTTACATGAAGTCAAAGAGCTGGATCGTGGTTTCCGGCAACAGCGTGGCTGCATGGGGCGCGACCTCATCCGTGTGGGAATAATCCGCGTCGAATTATCGGTATTGATCGAAAATACAGGATACCTAGACTGCCCCTTGATTCACAACAGATAATAGATCACCTGCTCAATGGGGGCAGGGGGCTTCTGGGCACACCAATTAATCATGGTTGGTGCCGATAACATGCTGGAGAATATTTTGATTAGTTGCCCCAAGTGTGAAGGGGTGTGAGTATGGTGCTACTATGATTTCCCTGATGATTGACCTAAAGGAGAAGCTCATGAAATGTCCAGTATGCGAGAGTGTTGATCTGACGATGGCCGATCGACAAGGTGTGGAAATTGATTATTGCCCCAAATGCCGGGGCGTGTGGCTGGACCGGGGGGAGCTGGACAAGATCATCGAGCGTAGTGCCGTAGAACTGGCGCCGCCACCACGTCGCGAGCCAGAACCCCGAGGCTATGACAAGCACGGCGGTTACGGCAAGCATGGAGGCCATGGCAAACATGGGTATCGCCGCAAGTCCTGGTTGTCGGAAATTTTTGATTAGACAGGTTTGTTCAGGCGGCGCAACTCGGGTGGACATGGGCCTGCCTGGTGTCACCGCGGCGCAGGATCCTTACGTCTGGACTTTGACCTGGGGCCTTGACGCGCACCGCGGTCATCTGGTGGTCAAGGATGCGATACGTTGTGTTGGCGGAGGTGAACGTCACCCTTAGAGGAAGCAAATCATGGGACATCATCTTTTCCGGCGACCCAAACACAGACGGTATCGCGACATGGGTGGGTATTATGAGGGCGATGACCATTCCGGCTATCGCGAACGCAGAGCCCTGCCGGTGCTGAATATTCCGACCTCGGTCATCGTGGCCGGGCTGGTCATATGGTCTGCGCTTTCGCTCGGCGCTTGGTGGCTGGTCGATCCGGTCCTCTCCTGGATCTCCGGTGCAGCCGGGCCACTGGCCGATACCGGAGCGGGGCTTGCGAAGTGGTTTGGCCTTGGGGAGGAAGCCACGGCTTTACGTGATGCGGCCAATATTGAGGGGCTGCTCGGCTGGGCGGGTGGATCGATTCATTTTCTTGTCAAGACGGTCGTTCTGCTGGTTTGGGTTGCAGGGCTGATCGCGCTGATTGCAATACCCGCTGTCCTGCGACGAGGACAACGGCGACAGTAGTGCCCGAAGACTGATCGGAACCACCTTGCGCATGACATCCGAACCTCCGGTCATGACCGGACCGCTTCTCTTTCTCGACCATGTCGAGAAATATGTGTTACGGCTCTCTGTCCTTTTCATTGCGGACAATGGCGAGTGCCCGGAGCCAATCGAAACGGTCCACGGCGTACATACAGCGGAAATCCTCGCGGAATACGATCATATGACCGTTTGGCGAGCACGCTTCGACCTGCCCGCAAACCGCTCGTCCTGTTATGCCTGGAACGGCCAAAGTTACTCCTTGGCAAGTGATTTTCGAGGCGATATACGGATCGCCTATGTGTCCTGCAACGGCGAGCAAATCGGCGATCTGGAGCGCGAAGGGTCCGAGCGCAATGCGATGTGGGCACGCCTGACAGAAGATCACCGGAACGCGCCGTTTTCCCTGCTGCTGCACGGTGGCGATCAGGTCTATGCTGACCAAGTCACCGAGGGTCACCCCCTGAGCGAGGACTGGCCCGAACATATCCCCAAGGATCCTTCGCGCGCCGATCTTGCCGATTTGCGCCATTATTTGCGCGAACGCTTCCTGGAGCGCTACGTGGCGCTTTATCGTGCGCCGGAATTTGTCTGGATCGCCGCGCGCGTGCCGTCTCTCATGCAGTGGGACGACCACGATATTTGCGATGGCTGGGGATCGCTACCGGGGTCGAAGACCGACACACCGGTCGGCCAAATCCTGTTTGATGTTGCCCGCGAGAGTTTTTTGACCTTTCAGCATGCCGCAGTAGATGGTGATCTGCCTGAACGGTTCCACGATCCTGCCGGGCTGCATCTGGGCTGGAGTGTTCGCACAGCCGGTCTGCGCCTCCTTGCACCTGATATGAGGTCGGAGCGTACGCGCCACGAGGTAATGGGGGACGGCGGCTGGAAGATGATTCGAGCTGAGGCCTCGACCCCGGTGCAGGGTCACACGTTCCTGATGTCCAGCGTGCCGTTGCTGGGTCCACGCCTGTCGGTGCTTGAGGCTCTGATGGTCGCCATCCCCAAAATGCAGAAATACGAGGACGATCTGCGCGATCAGTGGCAAAGCCGCGCTCACCGTGACGAATGGTGCGATATGCTTCGGGTGATCCGGGACATGGCGCTTGCCAACGGCCATGATGTCACGGTGCTTTCGGGGGAAATCCACCTGGCGACGCGTGCCACGATGAAGCTCGGCGCCGGTCGCTGGTTACACCAGCTGGTTGCCTCGGGCATTGCGCATCGCGCCCCGCCAAGGGTGTGGGCACGAATTCTGGGGGCCCTTGCACAATTTGGTGAATCGCCGCTCAAGGCGTGTCCGATCCGAATCCCATGTATCCCCGGTCAGAAGTCGCGCTATATTGCGGAACGCAACTATCTGGTGCTTGAGCGGCGTTCAGATATATGGCGCGCCCGTTGGGCTCTGGAAGAGAGCGGGATAACACCGCCCCTTATTCTGTGATAATAATCTTCACACATGTATGTAAGGCCGCTAGCGCGGTCGTCGGAGTTTGCGCAGCCGATGATCCAGCACCAATGACCTGTAAATTGTGTGTTATTACCTGCCTTTTTCAATCCGTCATTCACGTCAAGCAGAAGCTCGAACAAATGAACACGCCTTGTATCCCCATCCAGGAAGAGTGGTCCGAGAGTTTGTTCGATCCACTTCATTGGGAGCTTCCTGCAACGGCTTCCTGTTGTCTGGTTGATTACACCGACATTTCCGCATTGGATACCCTACCCACGGGTGTAACAGGTGGAGCAAAACGAAATGCGAGCAAGCGCAGTGCGTTGAACACGACGACAATAGTCGACCCTTCGTGAACCGCCACCGCAGGTCCAATCCCAAGACCGAGAATCGTCGCGGGAACCAGCAAGGCAACAACGCCCAGGCTGAACCACAGGTTCTGTCGAATGATTGAGCTCGTCGACCGGCTCAACGCCACGGCGAAGGGCAAATGGTTCAGGTTATCCGCCATCAGAGCCACATCGGCGGTTTCCAGCGCGACATCCGAGCCCGCCGCGCCCATGGCAATGCCGACTGTGGCGTTCGCCATCGCGGGAGCGTCGTTGACGCCGTCGCCAACCATCGCTACTTTAGCCTCTGCGCGCAGTTTTTTGATCGTCTCCACCTTATCATCGGGCATCAGATCACCGCGTGCCTCGTCAAGGCCGACAGCCCGCGCGACAGCGTCCGCGACCTGCTGATTGTCGCCAGAGATCATGATCATCCGGCGAATGCCGATCGTGCGCAGCGTCTCTATCACCGCCGGTGCCGCTTCGCGCGGCGTATCCATCAGCCCAATCACGCCAAGATATCGGTCGCCTTGGCGAACAACCATCGTGGTGCGGCCGTTCGCTTCCAATGCTTCTATTTGGATCTTCAGAGAAGGAGGAATGGCAGGGCCGCCAATCTCCGCGAACAGGTCATCCTTACCGATGTAGGTTGTCTCGCCCTCGACGTCTGCCACGACCCCGCGGCCCGTAATGCTGCGCAGGTTCAATGACTCGGCGGCAGGCGTATCGCCCAGGCGTTCGCGTCCACCCCTGACAACGGCAGCGGCGAGGGGATGGTCGCTCAACATCTCGACCCCAACCGCCACCCGCAGAAGCTCCTCTTCCGCTACGTCATCGGCCGTCACCACATCGACGAGCTTCGGCTTGCCTTCTGTCAGTGTGCCGGTCTTGTCGAAGGCGATGGCCGTCAGCCGCCCCAGATTTTCGAGCGGGGCACCGCCTTTGATCAGAACACCGCCACGGGCGGCGCGTGCGACCCCGCTGAGAACCGCGCTTGGCGTCGCGATCGCAAGCGCACAGGGGCTTGCCGCTACCAGTACAGCCATGGCGCGATAGAAGGTGTCGCTGAAAGGTTCGTCGACGACGAAGCCCGCAAACAAAAGCGCAACGGCAAGAACCAGAACCGCCGGTACAAAGATGCGTTCGAACCGGTCGGTCAGGCGCTGGGCTGTCTCTTATACACATCTCCGAGCCCACGAGACTCCTGAGCATCTCGTA
>OJHG01000848.1_pt1 | contig 11732 bp, 7 predicted proteins | sample 1594761 | NCBI WGS metagenome assembly OJHG01 (sample SAMN05416786, study PRJEB24817) | seawater metagenome | isolation source: Sea water | place: Canada:Atlantic | collected 2013-07 | reverse complement strand
GAGATGCTCAGGAGTCTCGTGGGCTCGGAGATGTGTATAAGAGACAGGGGTGGTGGCGGAGGAGGCGGCCAGGGTGGCGGCGAAAGTAGTGCGCTTGTTTCAGTGCAGAAAGACATTATCGCGGCGACTTGGAAACTGCGAAACCGACTGCGTGACGCATCGAATGCCGACATCGAGGCCGATGCAGAAATCATAGCCGAGAGCCAGCGCGAGGCGACCGGTCGCGCTAAGATGTCTATTGATCGCTTATCCGAACGATTGAGTTTTTCGGATGACAGTTATGATCTAGCCGTTGAAAATTTGTCTCTCGCCATCGAACAGATGAATCTTGCTGCAAACGATTTAGATAGCCTGCAAGTAACGATCGCACTCAAGCCTGAACAACTCGCCCTGCAGTACGTGCTGAAAGCTGAAGCGAATATTAATCGCACTGACATAAGCATGAATCAAAACAGCGGCGGTGGAGGAGGCGCTCAGCAAGAGCGCGAAGATCTTCGCGAATTGTTTGAAATGGAGATGGGGCAACTCGAAAATCGGTACGAGACACCGAACACCGCGAGCCAAGCGGGTGGAACAAATGCCGAAGAGGTGAACAAGCTAGAGGAGTTAGCGCGGCGCCAAGAAGCCCTCACTCGCGCACAGAGAAACCTTGCTCGCCGAGAGCAAGAACTCGAAGAAGAGCAGCGTCGTCGCGAACTAGAACGGCTGCGCCGACAGCAAGAACAGCTTACCGCTGACGTTGAAAAATTAGCACGCCAATTAGCTCAGAATAATCAGGGACAGCAATCTCAACAGCCTCAACAGTCTCAACAGTCGCAGCAAAGAGACGGGGGATCGCCTCAGCAAGCTCAGCAAGGGCAGCAGAGCACAGCAGGGCAGCAAACGGCACAGCAGGACGGCACCGCGCAAGCGGGGGAGTCAACTGCTCAATCTGCAATTGAGCGCGCGCTCGAGCAAATGCAGCAAGCCGCGCAGAGCGACAGTGCTGCTATTGCAGCAGCGCAAAGCCAGAAAGCACTCGAGAGCTTACGCGACCAGCAACGCGAACTAAGCCAAGAAGGCGAGAGTTCGGTCTCGCAGATTGCACGACGCCTAAGCGAGCGCGGTCAGGAGCTTGTCCGTAACCAGCAGGCGCTACAAGAAGGATTAGAAGAGGCGAGTCGCAATCAGGGCCTAGGTCAGACCCGCCGTGAGGCGCGTCGTGATGAGGCGCTAGAGGCGCTTCTCGATGCGCAGCGACAGCAGCAACGTGATATCGAAGAGATCGAAGACATGCTCCGAGCGGTGGTCACTCGAGGCGATAGTGATGACCGCAGCTTACTGACTCAGGCTCAGGCAGCAACGCGTGACCTAAAACCAATTCGCGATGAGATGGCAACAAGCAACCGTGTTCTTCGCAATGGCATGCTCAACCTTGCGATTGATATGGAACAGGAACTCGGCGACCAGATCGACCAGTTAGCGCAGAGCCTGGCGCGACTGGATCCATCGCAAACGCAAGACTCCGAAGGATCTGCACGGCAAGTAGCAAGTGATGCGCAGCAATTGAGACAGCAGATCGAAAGCCTGAGCGAACAGGCTGAGCAATTTAATCAACGAAGTGCAGGCGAGGCGAATGAAACGGAAGGCACGGGAAACACGCCGTCGCTTGCGCAGATGCGTGAGCAGTTAGAGAACAGCCAAGCACTCGCCGAAAACTTATCCCAGCAGTTAGCGCAGCAGCGGGGCGGCACAACGCAAACCCTGCGTGGCGAGGCGAATGCCGTAGGCACTGTGCGATCGATTAGACAGCAGCTGACGCGGCAAAATATTGAAGATTTCCTCGCGCAGCCCGAGCTCCTTCAGGCGTTACTGCAGCCTATTGTTGAGTTAGAAGGCGCGCTGCGCGCGCAGGCAGAATTAGAGAGTGCGGCCACACAGCTTTTTAGCGCAGACGAAGAGGCGATCCCTGATGCGTATCGCGAGTTGGTGGAGCAATATTATCGAACGCTGTCGGAAGGTGATTCTGGAGGAGCGCGGTAGTTATGCAGTCTTCCGATCTTTCCTTCTTTGACGCACTGCGCGCGGGCACTCTCACTTTTGCTTACGGTATTCCGCCGTGGGCATTCGTCGCACTCTCGCTAGGTATTGTAGCGCTCGTGTGGTTGGGGTATGCCAATACAACTAGGCCTCTTACTAACCGCTGGCGAGCCGGATTAGTTGCACTCAGAGCAGCGGTGCTAGTGCTCATTATGTTTTGCCTGCTGCGGCCTGTGGTGATCGACCTCGAGGTGATCCCACAGGAGACATTTTTTGCGGTGTTAGTCGACAACTCTGCCAGTATGACCATCACCGACATGCCTAACGGCCAGACGCGGAAACAGGCCGCGGCAGAATCGCTAGAACGTGCCGGTTTGCTAGATGCGCTTGCCGAAGACTATCAGCTACGGTTCTTTGGTTTCGGTGGTGAGACGCGACGCGCTAATGATTTAGCCTCAATTGGCACAGGATTCGATGAAGAGGAAGGGGCTGTCGCGTTTAGTAAAACAGGCCTCGGTGATGCGCTCAGCTATGTGGATGATCAGCTAGGTGGCTTACCCCTTGGTGGGGTACTTTTGATTAGCGACGGCGCCGATAACAGTGGCAAGGATGCGACAATCGCTGCCCGAACCTTTGCTGCCAGCGGCGTGCCTGTTTACACGCTTGGCGTGGGTATGCCATCACTGCCCCGCGACATCGGTATTGAAGGCGTCGTCACTACCCGAACCGTTTTAGAAGGCTCTGTTTTTACTGCGCAAATACGGCTCGTGCAGGCTGGTTTCGATAACGAACGAGTCCGCCTTCGAATCGTCGATGGCGAGCGAGAAGTAGCCAGCCGTGAGGTCGTTCTTGCCCCCGGCAATGTGACACAGCGCTTCGAAATAGAGCTAAGCCCCGAGCGTGAGGAAGCAATTGTCTATCAGCTCGAAGCTGAATTGGTTGATCGCGATTCGGTAAAAGAGGAGATTGTTAGCGAGAATAATCGCTATCAATTTCTGGTGGATAACTTACCAAAACCCGCGCTCGACATCCTCTTTATCGAAGGCCATCCGCGAAATGAATATAAGTTTATTCAACGCGCTGTCAGAGGCGATAAGTCGCTGCGCCTAGCAACCTATTTACGCACGGGACCCGAGAAATTCTATCGGCAAGGCATCGAATCACCAACCGAATTAGGCGATGGCTTTCCACGCGATCGCGAGGCGCTGTTCGACTACGAAGCAATTATTCTTGGCGACATAGAGCAAGAATTTTTCGATAACGAACAGCTGAAAATGCTTGATGATTTTGTTGGCGAACGCGGCGGAGGGCTGCTGCTTTCGGGGCGTGTCGACGAAGGGTTTATTGGTACGCCGCTTGCGGCGATTGCGCCGGTAAGTTTGGTTGAGGAAGCTCTTCTGCCGCAGCCACTGCAGGGCGGGATTCGCCGCGGCGATCATCCTGCCGGCGCGCTCTTCAATCCGCAGCTGACAGCAGCGGGTCGCGTGTCGCCCTTGTTACGACTCGCTGCAGACGAGGCGGCAAACATCAATTTATGGGCGCAAATGCCGCCTCTGCAAGGTGTCTATGTTACCGGCCGTGTTAAGCCCGGTGCATCAGTGTTGCTTGAACACCCGAGTCTTGATTATCAAAATCAGCCATTGCCTGTTCTCGTTACGCAGCGCTATGGGTCTGGCAGAAGCATGAGCGTAGCCACTGCGAGTACTTGGCGCTGGCAGATGATGCTTCCGGTTGCCGATCAGTCGCAAGAAAAATTATGGCGACAATTACTCAGATGGCTTGCGGTGAATGCGAAGGAGCGAATCACGCTTAGCTTCGATAGAGAGTTCTACAACGTGGGTGACACCGTGCGAGTCGAAGCAACCGTTCTTGATGCCGATTATCTCGCAGACAATGACGCAACCCTATGGCTTCAACGCGAAGACCCCCTTGGAGAGTTAAGCGACACGCCTATGCAGTGGCAACTCGAAGATGAAGGCGTTTATCGGGCCGAATTTCTTGCAAATAATGTCGGAGTCAACTCGCTGCTCGTCGATGTTGCTAGCGCAGCAGGTGAAGGGCGTGCTGAAAACTCGGAAGCTAACGCCTCGATTATCGTGACGCCATCGCTGCGCGAGTATTCTAACGCCGGCCTTGATGCAGGCATGCTTCAACGTATTACAGAAACGACAGGGGGTTATTACGCGTCAATCGACAACTCGTCATCAGTTGCTGCAGCTATTCGCAATACACCTAATGCGTATTCGAAAGAAGTCACAACCGATCTTTGGGACAGTCCCTGGCTCCTGGGTTTGCTTATTTTGATGCTCTGCCTCGATTGGACGCTGCGCCGCGGAAAGGGGCTGTCGTAATGAATGGTTTTGTGAAAACAGTGGTTTTCTTTGCGCTGTCTGGATTGGTTGCAGCGAGTGTCAGCGCTCAAGACAACGGTAAGCGAGAATTATTTGCGCAGTCGGCTGCCACCTCGAAATACGCGCTGATTATTAGCGGTGCGACCGTTGGCGCTGACAATGAAGCCAGATACCGTCAGTTGTCGGTTTCTCTGCATGATATCCTCGCGCGCGATTACGGCTATGGCAGTGCAGCGATAGATTTGCTTTTTGGCAATACGAATGCGGATTCACGCACCGATGCGATCGCTGACCGCGAAGGAATTAGTGCGAGCTTGGCAGACCTCAGAAATCGAATGAGTGCCGGCGACCAGCTTGCCGTTTTCTTGCTTGGCCATGGCACCGGAACCGACGAAGAAGCCAAATTTAACCTCCGTGGCCCCGACCTAACCGGCGCAGAGTTCGCGCAATTGTTTGATGCCTTTACTGAGCAAGACTTAATTTTTGTGAATACGACGAGTGCAAGCTATGGCTTTTCAACAGCACTCGCCCGCGAGATAGCAGGAGAGGGGCGCATCGTAGTCTCGGCGACGCGCTCGTCTTCCGAAAAATTTGACCCCTATTTTTCACGTTACTTTATCGAGGGCTTGAGTGAGAGACGTGCCGATCGCGATAAGAACAGCCGCGTCTCCTTGCTCGAAGCGTTTAATTACGCAAAAAATAACGTCGAAGAATTTTATGAGGAATCGGGCAGGCTTGCAGCCGAACACGCGGGGCTAGACGACAATGGCGATGCCCTTTTTGCCCTTAGCCCAGCGCCTGGGCAAGGTGATGGCAGCCTTGCCGAAATCGCCTTTATCGACGCGTCCGACGCAGGCGAAACCGGCTTGTCAGCGATCCGCTTGGCACTCAAGCGGCGAATGCAAACCCTAGAGCGCAGTGTTTTACTCCTGCGTGGCCGCAAAGCTGGCTATCTAGAGGACGACTACTGGACGCAGCTCGAAACATTGCTAGTCGACCTTGCTAAAACAACGGAGGAATTCACTCGTGAAGCGTCGGAATAAGACCTCTCCAAACTCGATAATGAGCGCGACCCTGGCGCGCGACGTGGGCAGTGCGCTAGCTGCGAAGCGGCTGATGGCTGCTGTCACGTTAGCGGCTGCACTATTCGCTACGACCGTTTGGGCACAGAACATAGACGAGGCGTTTTTAAGTGCGAGTTCTCCTCTGGCAAGGGGAGAGCAGCTCTTCCTTAGCGGCTCGTATGCTGCTGCAGGTGATGCGTTTTTACGCGCGCAGGGCCTCGATCGAGAAGAGGGTATCGTTGGTGCAAGTCGCGCGTTTGCCATGATAGGCGATAGGGCGCGGGCGACTGCGCTGTGCGAAGACGCGTTAAATAACGTGGCACCTGCCGATTTGCCTCTTGTCGCCGTTCAGATAGCTGAACTGCGACTTGCGCAGGGTGAGTCTGCACTCGCGCTCGACGTATTAGCCGATGTAAGCGAAGGGCTCGATCAGCCGCCACTGCGCGCCGTAGTGAAATACGGAGAGGCGCTGCAACTTGTTGGCCGTCGAGGTGAGGCCGCGGCGCAATTCCAGCGCGCGCTAGATCGCTATACCGATGGCCTTGTATTTTCGTCGCAAGACATCGGTATGGTGGCGCGCGCGAGTTGGCTGCTCGGCGAATTTCACGATGCCAATAGCCTCTTTAGCGAGGCTACACGTCTCGATCCAAATAATCTTGAAGCACAGACACTTTGGGGTGATCTGTTCCTCGAAAAATTCAATGCAGCCGATGCACAGCGCTCGTATGAAGACGTTCTCGCGGTGAATCCACGCTATCTGCCAGCGTTGAATGGTCTCGCGCGCGTCACCGGTGACAGGGGAGCGTTGGAGAGGGCGCTCGCCGTTAACCCGAGTTTCGTTCCTGCGCTAGAGACACAGGCGCAATTATTTTTCGTTAACGACTTCGAAGACGATGCGCTCGAGGCTATCGATCGAGCGCTTTCTTTAAACCCCGAGTCGCTCAAGAGTCTGAGCTTATTGGGTGCGAAGGCGGCACTCGAAGAACGTACTCAAGACTTTGCCGAAATTCGCGCGCGAGTCGATGCCTTCAGCCCGTCTAATCCGCAATTCCTTGGCGACGTTGCCGACACCCTCGGACGGCAATATCGTTTTGTCGAGGCGGTTGCGTTAGCGCGTGAGGCGATCGCATCTGATCCGAGCTATTGGCAAGGTTATACGCTGCTGGGCAGTAATCTTATCCGTCTAGGTGAGGAGGTCGAGGGACGCGAAAATTTGGAGATTGGTTTCGACAATGATCCGTTTAACGTGATGACGTCGAATATGCTGAAGGTATACGACACACTCGACAGCTACGTAACGGTAGAAAGTGAGCATTTTAAAGTCAATTTATCCGAGAAAGATGGACAAGTTCTCTGGCCGTATCTCGAGCCACTGCTTGAAGAGAGCTGGGATACGCTCACCGCAAAATACGGTTTTGAACCCGAAGGACCGATACTTATTCAGGTGTTTGAAAATTCGCAAGACTTTGCCGTGCGCTCGGTTGGCCTGCCCGATATCGGGCCGCTTGTAGGTATTTGCTTCGGCAAAGTCATCACGCTTATTTCCCCCGACACGCTGTCGGCTAACTGGCAGGAGATCGTGTGGCATGAGTTTGCACATGTGGTGACGCTGCAGATGACCGGCAATAAGCTGCCACGCTGGCTGTCCGAGGGGATTTCAGTGTGGGAGGAACGAGAAGGCAGGCCCTATTGGGGCCGTAGCCAAGGCTTAGATCTGGTGCGGGCATGGGAACAAGATAAGCTGCTGCCATTCGCTGATCTAGACAAAGGCTTTAGTGGTGCGCAGAGCAGCGCAGACCTTGGCTTTGCGTACTTTCAGTCGTATTTGGTCATCGACTATATAGCCCGTGAATACGGTTTCGAAGGCCTCCGTTCGCTGGTAATGCAGTACGACGAAATAAAAACCGATGCCGAGCGATTCGATGAGGCGTTTGCTGTTTCGTTGACAGAATTTGACGCAGGATTCCTGTCTTGGGTCGAGCAGCGCGTTACCGAGATCGACGTCTATGTGCATAAAGAAGATGCGCCAGATGAAGGCGAGGGTCATGGGCATGGCGTGCGCGAGAATTCGAGTGCTATCTTAGCCGAACTGTATAACAACACCTCGCTAAAGCAGCACATGAGTGCGCGAATAGAGGCGAACCCCAAAGACTTTCAAGCCTATCTGCAAATGGGTATTGTCTTATTTAAAGAGGAAGCCTACGCCGAGGCAAAAATCTATTTAGACACCGCCTATGCGATGCTGCCCGAATACACGGGTTATCCAAGTCCACCTCTCGTCCTAGCGCAAATTTACGAGAAGGAAGGCAACGAGGCTGCGCGCCTCGCGCAATTAAGGGTGCTCCTCGACAATCAGCAGCATGACTACAACTCCGCGATTACACTGGCTGAAGCCGCGTTTGCGAGCAGCGACCTTACCGGCGCCGGCTACTATATCGACAGGGCTATTCAGGTCGATCCCTATCGCCGCGAAGTACATGAGCTTAGAGCGCGCCTGGCTTCGTTGCAGAACGATACCGCAGCTGCCGTGGTCGAGAATGAGGTAATCGTTACCTTGGAAGTAGATGACCCCGTAGAGGCACGGACGAATCTTGCCGAGGCTTATCTCAACAATGGCGATACAGCGCTGGCTAAGCGGAATGTGCTCAGCGCATTAGAAATTGCACCAAGCTATGCGCGCGCGCAAAAGATTCTTTTGCGGACCGTGGCTGTCGCGAACGAGAACGACGACTAGGCACTGAAAAGACTCAGGTGAGTAAGGCGAGAGAGATTAGAGAGATTAGAGAGAAAGTAAAGAAAAGCTAAAGAAAAATTGTCGAGAATTACGAAAGAGACTGGAGAAACAAGAGCGCAATGAAAAAGCCAAATCAGAAGCCGGCGTTACAAGCGAGAACGCGCCCAAAGCTTGCTCCTTCCTTGTGCGTTCTGATGGTTTTCTTCTTGGACATCTCTATTTCTTATGCGCAGAATTTGCGACTCAGTGAATTGGCGCCAGACGGCGAGGATCTGTCCGTCTACGGTGATGACATCACTGAGTTTCAATGGGTGCGGGGTCGCTATACGAACCATGGTGCAGGGCAAGGCGGCTTCGGTCGACGCCGTGGGGGTGGTTGGTGGGATACTGATTTCCCTGATTCGGATGAAAATTTTTTGCGAGGTGTGCAGCGCTACACGAATGTAGATACTAATCCCAAAAACTATACCTATGTTGAGTTAACGGATCCTCAGTTATTCGAGAATATATTTCTCTACATGAACTGGAAGCGCGTGCCCATCGGCTATCCCATGAGTGGGCCTAATTTTAGCGCGCCCGAGGTCGAGGCGCTGCGCGAATTTATGCTGCGAGGTGGGTTCGTCTTGGTCGATGATTTTTGGGGACAGCCGCATCTCGATGATATGTTTGTCGAAATACGAAAAATTTTTCCTGAGCGCGAGATAACAAGGCTTGAGTCGGACCATGAGGTCTTTCATATTTTCTTCGATATCGATGAAGTTGCTCAAGTGCCTGGCCGCATGGTGACGTGGGATTACGGCGGATTTCTGAATAAAGACGACCCGCAGTATCCGCCAGCTGTTTACGCGGTACTCGATGACGATGGCAGAGTAATGCTTGCCGCCAACTACAACACCGACCTCGGTGACGGCTGGGAGCACACTTTTTACGCAGGCTATCCGACACAGTCGACAAACGATGCCTACAAGATTGGAATCAATTATTTGATTTACGCGTTTAGCCACTAAACAATGTGACACCGCCGCGCCGCATGCGAGCGCCGAATGAGAAATAGGACTCTTTGATGACAGAATTAGATAAGCAACAGGAAGGGGCAGAGATGCAAAGCAACGACTCTGGTGAGACGGATGTCTCAACAGTTGAGGCGCCAGCGGGTGACGGAAAAGACGCGCTTGAAATTGAAACCCCAGACGATCTTGCGCTGGTGCAGCGGATGCAAGAAGGGCATCAGCAGATTGTTGCCGAAATCCGCAAGGTAATTGTGGGCCAAGAGGCTGTCGTCGATGAACTACTCATTGCTTTGTTCTCAGGGGGACATTGCTTGGTAACCGGTGTGCCGGGTCTCGCTAAGACTCTCCTAATAAAGACTGTCGCCGACATTTTGCAGGTGAATTTTAGCCGAATCCAATTCACTCCGGACTTGATGCCTGCCGATGTTGTCGGTGCCGAGATAGTGGAAGAGAAAGACGGTAAACGCGGCCTCAATTTTGTAAAAGGGCCTATTTTCACGAACATCTTATTAGCCGATGAGATCAACCGCACACCGCCTAAAACCCAGTCGTCGCTACTCGAAGCGATGGAAGAGCGGCAAGTGACCGCAGCGGGGGTTACCTACCCCATGGCAAAACCGTTTTTCGTGCTTGCCACGCAGAACCCGATCGAGCTTGAGGGCACTTATCCATTGCCCGAGGCACAGCTCGACCGCTTTATGTTCAAAATCGAGCTTAAGTACCTTTCCGAAGCGGACGAGGTTGCGGTTGTGGCCAACACAACTCAGACACGAGACACCGCTCTTGCACACCCATTAAGCGGCGAGGATATCCTGGAGTTCCAGCGCATCGCACGACAGGTGCCGGCAGCCGAAGCGGTGATTCAGTATGCAGTAAGACTCGTGCATTCTTCTCGGCCACAGTCTGACGTGGCGCCGCAATTCATCAAAGACTGGGTTAGTTGGGGAGCGGGTATTCGCGCCTCACAGAATCTTATTCTCGCAGGCAAGGTGCGCGCGCTACTGCATGGCCGCTATAACGTTTCTTTTGGTGATGTTCGCGCACTGGCTCCGTCGGTACTCCGCCATCGCGTGTTACTCAATTTCCACGCAGAAGCAGAGCGCATTACTACCGACACAGTCATAGCGCGTTTGCTCGAAGAGGTACCAGAGCCGAGCTCTGGTCTGTAATCATTTACGCGGTCGCGAGTGCCGTTTGTTAACTCACGCGACACAATAGACAAAACAGTAGTAGCCAGACCTGAAGCCTATGCCAAGCAACACGGACACAGACGCCTCTAAGTCTCGACCGGCCACCCAAGGGGCTGCGAATTTCTTGGATCCGAGTATTCTCGCCGGAATCGATAATCTCGAGCTAAGGGCACGCGTCGCGGTCGAGGGCTTTTTGTCGGGTTTACATCGCAGTCCGCACCGCGGCTTTAGCGTCGAATTCAATGACTATCGCCACTATCAGCGCGGTGATGATCTTCGTCACGTTGACTGGAAACTCTACGCTCGCAGCGACAAACTCTATATAAAGCAGTACGAAGACGAAACGAACACTCGCTGTATGATCGCGCTCGATACGAGTGCTTCGATGACCTACACCTCGGGTGGTATGAGTAAACTCGATTACGGCATCAGCGTTGCTTCGGCGCTCGCGTATTTTATTATGCGCCAGCGAGACGCGGTGGGTCTCATCACCTTCGATGATAAGTTACGCGAGTTTTTGCCTGCGCGCTGTCGGCAGCCTCATCTCATGCATTTGTTGCGGCTACTAACGCAAGTATCGCCAGGCGATCAGACTGACGCAGCGCGGCCGTTAGGTGACCTCGCAGCGACGCTGACAAAGAAGAGTCTCATCCTGCTTATCTCTGATCTGCTGCAAGGCGAAGAGGAGACGATTGCAACACTGCGAAATCTTCGCGCGATGGGTCACGATGTGATCGTGCTGCATGTTATGGATGACGCGGAGCTTCACTTTACCTTCGACGAGTCGTCTGAATTTATCGATAGCGAAACACGCGAAGCGTTTATTACAACGCCAGCGTCGGTGCGCGATGCCTATTTAGAGAATGTGAATACCTATCTTGCCGAATGTAAAAAGCAATGTCAGAGAGCGGGAGTAGACTACTGTCTGCTCAATACAGCCGATCCGATCGACTCGGCGCTGTCGGCCTATTTAAGTAAGCGGGCGAGGGGATTCTAAATGGTGTTTTTAGCGCCCCTCCTTTTGTTTGGCCTGTTGGCTGCGTTAATTCCGATCGCGATCCATCTGATTCGGCGAGAACGTCCGCCTAAGGTTGTGTTTGGCTCTATACGCTTCCTTAAGAATACGCCGAGGAAACTCATTCTTTTTCAGCAACTACAACAGTGGGTGTTGCTGTTACTGCGCGCGCTATTGATCAGCCTCTTAGTTTTTGCCTTCGCAAGACCCTTGCTTAATCAGTCTCTCGCCAAGTTATTAGACGCCGACCCGCAATCAGCGGTACTGGTTATCGATTCAACACTAAGCATGCGCTACCGCGGCTGTCTCTTATACACATCTCCGAGCCCACGAGACTCCTGAGCATCTC
>OJHG01000845.1_pt1 | contig 11761 bp, 11 predicted proteins | sample 1594761 | NCBI WGS metagenome assembly OJHG01 (sample SAMN05416786, study PRJEB24817) | seawater metagenome | isolation source: Sea water | place: Canada:Atlantic | collected 2013-07 | reverse complement strand
CGAGATGCTCAGGAGTCTCGTGGGCTCGGAGATGTGTATAAGAGACAGATGGTAGTTGAGAATGAAAGGTTGGCTCTTTAATGAAACGTTCTTTCATCATTGCTAACTTAGACATAAGCACCTGCGGGTATGTGTTATCGATAGTTATAGATTACCAGCGAGTCCGCAGTGCGCTATTATCTGAGACTAAGCAATTACGCATCAGTGACGGCGTTTAAATGGTTATCAGGAAGAGCCTGAACACCTTGCCTGTTTACTGTCATTAGTTTGGGTGTAGCGGCCAAGTCTACCCAGCGCGGTTCCACAGCCGACAGCGACAAAAATGCAGATTAAAAAAATCAGAACGTAAAAAGCCATAGATTCATTCCGTTTCAAAGGTGAAAACGAAGTGTATTAGTTAATCTGAAAACTCCCAAAGCAGTGTTTCCCTTTTGAAAGCTTTCTAACTAGTGGATAGCTTTTTCCTTGTCGAAAGAAAAGAAAATCGTTTTTTCAACAAAAGAGAAGTGCCTGGTAATTTGCGTAATATCTGACTTGGTGACGTCGTCACTATTGAGGCCTATGATCAGCTCTAGTGAAAATGGAATCCCCTGACGCATGATACCTGAATCTACCAGCTCCCGAACGTCCTCAAGCAGCGCTCTTAATCTTTTTAGATCACTTGCTTGTCGAATTGGCCGGACAAAAAAACACGTTAATAAACCCTCCGACTGAACAGTGAAATCAAACTCCATTTTCACCCAGCCTGTATCGATATACCTATTGGTATGCAACACCCCTTGCCTTTGTGCCAATAAAAACGCCTTCGCCTGCGATAGTAAATGCCTCATGTCTTTTAATATCATGAACTGTTCTTGAGGTGTGGGTTTCATTTTACTCACTTTATTTTTCCTTATTAGGCAAACAACGACAGTTGCTCACCCTGTATCGCCATATCACGACGTAACTGCAGGGATTCGTTAAGCAATGCGCAGTTAGGCTCCATTACATCTGTCTGCAACATATCTAAGACTGGATTAACGTACTTTTGATATGCTTCATGCTCGCCTAAAAGCAGACCATGCCAACGCACTTGGTGGATCCAATGTGATTTATCTGCGCGAAGGGCTTGATGCTGTGAAAATACAGAATTCAGTTCTCGACGTGCATCACATATCGCATCAACAACATCTTGAAGGTGCGCTGCCCCAGACTCAACTAGCTCAGAAAGTTGTTCTGATTTTTTTAGGTGCATGTAAATATCACTTGGTACGAGTTCTGTCAGTAGTTGTTTAACCGAAGATGCACCAGACATTAACTGCAAAGCGGCCTGCCCTGCTTGACGAGCGCGAACCACAGCTTGAGACTCAGGGTTGATAACGTCTACCCCCAAGTGATACTTCACCTCTTCTATTACAGCACCAAGTGCCAATTTAAATGTACTAAGACGCTTTGAGGATAATTCCTCGGCGTATTTCGCCACAGTGCTGCTGTACTGTCCAGATTGGAGCAGGTTACGCTCTTCTCTGATGCGAGCACGATCTTTGTTACGCAATTTACGTAATTCCAAAATATACGAAGCTTTAAAGCTTCGATATTCTTCCATGCTTTTAACCATAGGCTCAGCATCGATTTGAGCTAATGAATAAGATTGAAAGCGAAAAAAGCCCAATTCTGCGAAAAGCTGTGTTCTACAAATCTTTTCTCTTAGTGTCGGAAAATACGACTTATCTACCGCAATACCTGCTCCTAGGCATTCGTTGATGACCTGACCTGCGCCAGAGTAATAGCGGACACGCTTTACATCAAGCGTGCGACGTCGCTTGATGCGAGACTCAACGTGACTATAGTAGATGTCCAACGCACGCTGCACACCACCACGAGATACCCAGTACTGATATTGCTGGTGGTCAAAATCAATCCGACCAGACAGTTCGTTTAATGCCTTATCAATATTATCTACAGTAGGCATAGCCTTGCGCTGTTCTGTTGCAAAGTCCAACTCCCACTGACGAACATAGTTTTGGTAAGACATACCCAAAGTAGATTGATAACGAGGGTTATAAAACGCTAGGCTCATCAAACCTGCTTCAATTTTTTTGCTTCCATATTCTTGCTTTATCAATGCGCGTTTTCGTGATGTTTTCTCATATTTTTTCACGCGCTCTGACTCAGAAGACAAGCGATGTTTTGTCGCTTTGATGCGAACACCAGCTGGAACCTGCACTCGGTTAAGTCCAGGAATAGCCGCAGCCACAACAGCAGAGATATGCAATTTATTGCTCAATTCAACTCTTGAAACCGTCAGGCCCGGTAACGACGTCAGAAAATCCAATATCATTTCGTTCGACGTCATTCTATCCGTGAGCTTATCCAGTGCAGCATTCAATTGACGGGTGAATACATCACTCATTTCCTTATTCAAACGACCCTCTAGACTGACGCTGCCCACTTTCAATCCATCCACCTGCAATTCATCAATAGCGATGCTAGACGTTATCTTCAATTGGTCTAAGTCAAAAAGGCATGACGCTATTGCTTTAACCGGTGCATTCGTCAAATATGCCTCTTCCAAAAACGGGTTAAAATCTGCTTCTAGTACGTCAGTCTCATCAAACGGGCGAACCCAAAAATCTGAAAGCTTGGTGTTAGTTTGCACAAATTTTTGAACGTCTAAATCTGCTTTTAACAGAGGGTGAAAGCGAGCTTGCGGTGTCGCTGATTCTTCGCTGGTGGGCATAGGTCGAATTCCCTGATCTAACAATTCCTTGTTCAAAGCCGGAAATTTTGCAGACAACCAGTCTACCCATTCACCGCGTTCAGCTTGAGCCAGTGTTTCATGGTAGATAGCTAGAGGTGCAAAACCCACTCCAATACCATCTAGTGCCCAACGCATAGAAAGATACATTGCATGCTTTTCACCGAGAATTTGGCTCATAGGCTGTTCTGAAACGGCCTCAATGTACATTGATGTCAGCTGCGCTTTCTCTTTATCGTTCAGTGTTGGATCGTCAGCAATGCATTTTACGCCCGGATGCTCGTTTGTCGTGCCGTTAGCAACATGTTGACGCATTATCTCGGTCTGCTTCTGATTCACAACAGAAATACGCGCAGATAGCCTGACTAACTTACTCAGAATTTGCGGCTTCATGACATTGGGTTGCAATGCCACATGAAAACCACCTGCTTGATCTACCGCTCGCGCATGAAAAGCGCGATGTTTCATGTCAGTCGATAGACGTGCCATATAATCATGTAAACGAACCTGCATTTCGGCACCGAGAATACGCCACCGCTCATATCTCATTAGGCTCTCGCCGGTCTTATCATTTGGGTTCTTTCCGCATACAAAACAGCCATATCGAGATTTGCCGCCGCAGGATGAACCCCCGTTACCTTTGGTGCCAGCTACGTAGTTACAACGCTCATTAGAGCCCTGACCGTAGACCATTCGGATAAGTGATGCGTTTGGTAAATGATAAGGGAATAGGCCTTGTTCTGAGGTCACTTGAAACCCGTCGTCTGAAAGAGCGTCTTTGATGCCCTGACGGTCTTTATCAAGCGCGTCCGCTCCACACATATCAAGGTACATCCAAACTTCATCCGTGGTGAACTCTTTGATTGGAGCCAATTTAACGTACTTATGTCCTTGTACACCACCAGCAGATAAAATAGCGTGTTGCTCAGTTGTAAATGCCGATGTTGCACCAGCTTTCTTGATGTTTTTCTTTCTGTTGGCGCTCTCTTCATCTCTGAGGCCACTGATATCAATCAAGGGAAATTGCTTCTGTTGTGGTGTCAACACACTCTCTTTGAAATCACTAAGAGCCTGATTAGAGGGTGAAATTTTCAAAATTTCTGTGCAGTCAGAATTAAGGGTTGGATTAATCAAAAGCTTATCACCGGCAAAATATTTGACTGCAAAAGAGTCGCAAATACCCGGACTTGCCAGTAAATAATGAAGATTAACACCACGAGACGCCGCGTATGCTTTTACTTTTTTGATGGTGTAATTACAGTAAATATCAAATACCAGATGCTCTACCAGTGTGTTGCTGGTGATTATGATAAGAGGATGGTCCTTTTCTATTTCTCCCGCTGCTATTGACTGCGCATAGGCTTCTATCGTCATTTCGACGCACAAACTGGAGTCTTTCCCCGTTGATGAGCCAATTTTGCAAATCGCTTGATAATCCCTTAATGCTTCACGAATGATATTCACACCGTTATAAAATTTCTTAGCCAGCGTAAGCTTATCGTCAAAATCATCGACCACTTCATCGACACTATTCCATGCTTGTACATCACTAGGTAACTCAGTAATGGCAATGTCTGGCGTAAATTGCTTAACAGTCATTATTCAGCCCCTGTAGTCGTAGTCGTCTTGCTAACCGTGAATATCAGTCGCTCTGACACGCCACCCATCAGGGCATCGTCGTCAAACTCCAACGCTGCTGCTTTTTCAGAATCAGTAAGACCGCATTTTTGTACTTCAGAGACGTAAGCACCTTGTACTTGATTCTCAACATAAGCAGGAAACTCCCTGAGAGCCGCAGGCTCAATTGTTGCCACGAGCATTGTGGTTGACTCTGCTGACATGAATTTGTCCATGACATTGCGAAACCGACGCTGTGCATTAGGGCAGCGGTAGTAACCAAAATTTACTCTCATCGACATGGGCATATCTCCTAACTGAATATGCATCTAGTGTCGCATGACGCTAAACCCTCGCTACTTTTGCCCGAAGGCTGCAACCCCCCCCACACATTAGTGAAATGCTCATAAAGCAGGAAAGTGCGCAGCTTTCTTTCGGGTCGTTGCTACCTGTAATAATCAAGTGGTAGTTGAATCATTTCATGACGTCGTAAATGTTGATGTCAGTATCCACCAGAAGAAGCGGCGATTAGATTAACTATGACAGCCATTGGCAGCAATCAGCGTCAGGGGGAGTCACCCGAAGACGCGAAGTTACGCATTGAGTTTGAGAAGTATGCAGCTGCATTTGGCTTAAATGCCTCTGACTATGGCAAAATCATTAAGGTGGGTAGTGACGAATTCAAAATCGTTGGGATCAAGCCAAGAAGAAGTAAGTTTCCCATCGTGGGTCAGTCATTGACTAATGGGATGCACTACAAGTTAACTTTTGACTCAGTCAAATCAAAACTTGCAGCGTAGACCCTAGAATAAGCAGTGATGAAGCCGATATGTCTCACCATATCGGCTGTGGATTTTTTTACTTGCTCGCACTATTAGAAGATGTAGCGCACATACAGGCCGAACGTGTCAGTATCCTCGTTATATTTGTACTGTGCTCCTGCTCCCCAGTTATCGGCGAAATAGTAATTTAACCTTAACTGCGCACCAAACTGAAAATCATCCGTGGCGTCGTCATCTTCATTAAACGCTTTCCAGGCATTCACATCGAGCTCCGCTTCCCAACGCCGTGCAACATGCCACCAGTATCGATAGCCAATCCCGTAAAAGTCAGAATCAAGCTTAACATTACCCGACGCTGTCGGAACGTCGACCTCATTTCGACTTAAACCAACTTCAATAATATGCGCTGTGTTGCCGCTGTTATTTACAATATAGCCCAGAGAGCCGTATATCTGGTCAACCTGAATATCTACATCACTGTCTTCACCTTGTAGGTACCCTCCCCTTGCAATCCATGACGGTGTCATCTGTGCTTGGAATTCGACACTACCACCGACGACATCCAGGTCACTGTCAGTTACGACGTAATTGCCCCCTAATTGCAAGTAGTTGAGATGTGCATGATAGACCTGATTTGCAGCAGTTGAAGAAAATGATGCGGCAATGAGCGCAAGCGTACCGAGTGTTGTTTTAAGTGCCATGGTTGAATGTTCCTCTAGTGATAGTCCTAGAGAAATGTATTAATCGCGTTTTTTATTCCTTTAAGTCTTATGTTGCAGCGCTCGCGTTTTGTAAAGTGACCCCCTAACACTCCTTTCAATTTAGGGAAATAAGGAGTCAAAATATGCTTTCATTGAAAAATGAACCTAGCCAAACAGGTAGACCGTCAGGTAAAGGTCGAGCTAATAACCCACCAAAAAAATAAGTGGTAAAAGTAAGGAACTACAGCAGGGTTTTTCGATCCTGTTGTAGTATTTTTTTAGATAAGTAATCAGTAAATATGGCACGACCTGTCGTATTTAAGTGTGTATCAAAATCATACTGGTATTGTTTATCAAAAGAGATCTGGGACACATCATCTGGAGACGTCAAAACTTTTATCCCTGCTGTCCTTAAGGCCTCAATATTGTCACTAAATACCGATACATATCTTTTTCTCTCCGTATGCCCCCTCATGCGAGGTGATAGCAATAATGAGAGCTTCACATCCATATCATTTAAATCCTTTTGAAACCGACGTAAACGCGTTATGGCTGATTTTGACACTGGATAGGCTTGAGTTATCTTGTTTGGCAATTTGGGAGGAGTATTCGAAGCAATTACATTGGCTTTCATATCGCCTAACTTTCCTATGCTGTGCGTCTGATAAACGTTGTGGAAATGCTTATCAGCAACAGAATCTCCGAAGCCGAACAATATTATGTCCCAGGGCATAAATAGGAATGAGTTTATCCGGCTCCTCCATGACGCCGCCGCGAACTCATCTTGGTCAAGAATATTCACTAAAGCTTGATTGAGATAGAGCTCTGAGTTTTCCGCTAAGAGCCGGTCGGACACAATCAATACCACCTCATCACCGCTTTTTACTGCGTTAAGGGTTTCAGTCAAAATTGTTGATAGGCCTGATGCAGCTCCCAATCCATAGTTTAGAACGGGCCTGCCTAAATCTTCAGATAAAATGCCTGCATCAATGCCAAATAACGGAGTTGAGTCCCCTGCAATCAACAATACGGGTGTGCTTGGATATATTTTTTCTCTCAACTCTTTTTTGTAATCAGCAAACGTTGAGATCCATTGATGACGATGTATATAGTCTCCTTCAAAACGTAGTGTTGCTGCCATATAAGCACAGGTAGTCAGTGTAAAACTCAACACAACCACTACTATTCTTAGTCCATTTTGTTTTGTGAATGACGTGAAATTGTCTTTTATCGCTTCCATATGGACGACCTTAGAATTGAAAATAGAGAAATGCAGCCACAGGGCCTACCAATAAAGACTTACCTACGATCATTATTACTGGAGTGTATACAAACAACATAAGCGGGTGTACGAGGATATTGTGTATTGTCCCCCCTTCTAGTTTTTGCCAACGTCTCACGCAGTTATTCACGAGCTCATGTGACGTCGGGGTAAAAAATACTAAAGCTAATCCAATGGTGATGTTCACGAGCAACATGCCCACTTCAATACCATAGCGTTCGTAGAGCGTGTTTGCGTTCTCTATCATTTCACCACTGTAAGAAAAAGCGGAAGACCATAACATTAGGGCATCACTAATACTTTCGGTGTAAAAAGGTACCCAGGCTAAAAGTACGAAGCTTGCTGTCAACAAGATGGAAAATCCATTGTTGAGTTGAACTACCCAGTCAGGCTTGCTGGCTATTGTTCCATTCCTTCGGCCTAGGTAATTTCTGAATTGGATTAATGATTGGTGAAGTACTAATGCACCTCCATGCAATGCCCCCCACAATACGTACCCCCATGCAGCACCGTGCCATAAGCCACCAAGTAACATGACGACCATAAGGTTTAGCATCGTTCGATTAAGCGTGCCTCTCGAACCACCAAGCGGAATATACAAATAATCTCTAAGGAACCTGCCTAACGTTATATGCCATCGCCGCCAAAACTCTGCAATGTTGCGAGACTTATAGGGAGCGTCGAAATTAATTGGAAGCCGAATTCCCAACGCAAACCCTAACGCGAGTGCCAAATCACCATAGGCACTGAAATCAAAATAAAGCTGCAAACCATAGGCAAAGATGGTCAATATGCTCAGCAAAGGTGTGGATTCACCTATGCTCATTACCAGTTGCTGTTGCGCTAGGAAGCCCCCAAGCGGATCAGCAATCAGTAATTTCTTTCCTAACCCGATAATTAAGTAAGGTAGCGCCAAATCATAACGATTTAGTGAACGACTTTGCTGGAACCGACATAAATCTCGTTTTACATCTTTATAATTGACGATTGGGCCTGCAATAAGTTGAGGGAAAAACAACACGAACGAAAAATAAGTCATTATGGCTGGTGGTTTAACTTCTTGACGATACACATCGACAACGTATGCAACCTGCTGAAAAGTATAGAAAGAAATTGCTAAGGGGAGGATTAGGTTAAGGGAAGATTCAACTCCAACTGATGATAGAAAAAAATCTAGATATTTAAACAATGTGAGTAGTGAAAGATTTCCAATGACAGCAACACCTAACAAAACCTTCGCTTGCAGGATATTACCTTTGACGACATCAGAATTAATGAGCTTGCTTATCCCAAAATTACATAAGATGGCAAGGAACAAAAGACACAGGTATTTCCAAGACCAGGCTCCATAAAAAATAGCTCCTGACGCCACAAGAAGTGTTGAACGAGTCATGTGGCCAGTGTTCCGGGTCAGTCGTTCTGCAAGTAAAACCAAAGGTAAGAATACAAATAAGAAAACAGGTTCAACGAAAAGCATACAAAAGCCGCTTAATCATAGGTCTTATCAATTGTATTAGTTGTTTATTTAGCACATTGAGAATGTGGCGTGCTTCTAAAGCCATATTACTCTGTAAACGTTCTAAACAAATCGGAGCTAACTATTATGAAATCTTCTTATTCAGCGGCATTGCTAATAATAACGATGTTATGCGCGCCTCAAGTACTTGGTAACCAGCAAGATGACAAAATTGAAGGTAATGAGTTGCGACTACTCCCCTCCCCTTGCGCAATGAAAAAATCAGATCTTTACGACTCCACGCATTGTGAAGCACAACGGTTATATGTATCAGCAAAACTAAAAGACTGCGAAGTTGAACGTGATGGGTTATTAGTGAGGGACGAAGCAAGAGGCATACTCGTTTGTGTAAAGGCTAATAAACCTTCTTCACAGAATAATATGGTGTTCTAAATGACTGCAATAATGAATGATGTAAATGCTGGTGCACTCTTGCATATGGCTTTTAGTCAGTTAAGCGGCGTCCCTGATGACTATGTAGAGCCAGAAGAGATAGCAGAGATTAATTGGGTAGTAGCTAACGCATCTTTTGATTGCAGAAATAACAATTCACAAGGTGTCTATGACTTTATTTTCAACTTGGATTTGTTGGATGACCTTGTTCATGACGACAGTGCGCCGACACACATTATTCAACAATTAAAGGTGATTCAAGAAAAGGGATATAGCTATATCCTGTTTCACCAAGAATGCTAATTCTATTCAAGGTTTAGGGGGGAATTCCTCCCTTAAGTTGGTTTGTGCGCTTAATAACAAGGATAGCGTGTATCTAATACCAGATGCTTATTTCCTACTTTTCCCAACGCTATCAGTTACTTGAAGATAACTCATTATTTTTGGTCATCAGCTTTAGGTACATGGTTTGTTTGAGATTGAGGAGATATCCGGTTAGTGATACGCCTGCTTGATATCCTTTTATTCATTGTCATGCGCTCATAGTTTGTATCACGTTGTACAAATATCGTCTCGCCGTCAGGAATGGAAACTTCTATTCCATTAAATTTCGCATTGATTATCTTTATGACTTTGCCATCTGGCGTCCATTCAATGTATTCAACTTTATCTCCATTTTTGTCCCATTGCTCAAGTCGGTGTTTATATAAAAGATTTGAAAGTTGGATCTTAAAATCTCGTAGTTGCATGTTGGGAGCGATATTATCTTTTAAACTCTGGAACGTGTATCGGTTGATAGAGCCTAACTTCATGCTCGAAGAAAAAAACGTAAAGATAAAAGCTAGAGGGTTTCTCTCGTTATATATGCGATGGTCAACTTGAAGTAGCAAAGATGAGTCCTGACTCTTGCACTCTTCATATAGGCTCTGAATTTGTGAGTTACTAAGCTCAATCTGATAAGCAACTCTATCATCAACCGTCTTTGCATAATTACGTACATCAAAATGTGAAACTTTCGCAAAGTACTCTTTAATTTTAAATTCATCCATGAAAGCCTTTGGTGCTGAAAGTATCTTATACGTAGTCGAATCCAAACGCATCATCGCGTTATGTGCATGCTTTCGTGACGTCGTACCCATATCCAAATTCATCGAGCGCAAAATATCTGTCTCAGCGATTACGAACTCTGGCTTCAGAACAGCGGCAAGGTCAAGGGAACCACTAAGATGTAGTGCATAACGTCTTTTCATAGCATCGAGACATAATCTTAGAATTGCGACGTAATAACGCATATCCCTTACTTTTGCGATAACATTATTACCAGAGGCCTCAACAAGAACATTCACCGGTTCGTCGTCAATATAGATAATTGCTTTCTTCGACGTAGTGTCAGATTTATGGCTATGCTCTAAGCATACAGCTAGCTTAAAAATCAAAACTTCAACCTTTCCGAACATCTCATCACTCGGGTTTACTAGACTCTTTAATTCCTCTACTGAATTAAGCGATTGTATATTTGTAGGCTGTCCTGAAGGTATAGCTGATTTATTTAGTCTATAAAGAAAAGCCTTTCTTCTGGTACCAGGCTTTGTTTTACACTCCATCTTCTCAAAAATCTGTTTTTGGTTCATAGATATGAGCGCTTTTCTGACGGTCTCAGAAGAGGAGCCAATAAAAGATGATAATTCGCTTCCGCTACAATATGCCCTTTCTTTTGCTTTACTTACTTCTAGAAGTGATTGTAAAACGTTCTTTTCTGAAGGCTTTAGATTATCAGAGTTGATCAGATTGATGACATCCTGTGTAGGGGCGTCAGACAAAGTAACTATAGGTGGGGTCAAGTTTAAGAACGTTAAATCAAGCATTTCAAAATCCATCTAATTATCCCTCTTAAATTACCACCTAAGACGACATTATTCAATTTGGGATAAACTACTGTTCAATCTCCTTTTTAATTCTAGTGAACCAATGCGCAATTTTGCCAACATTTAAAGTGATCCCTTAAACCGAAATAGGACAGTCCACAATGTGGACTCATTAAAACCGAAACAGAGCAGTCCACAATGTGGACTCGTTAGAATCGAAACAGGGCAGTCCACAATGTGGACTCATTAAACTGAAATAAGACAGTCCATAATGTGGACTCGTTAAACTGAAATAGGCCAGTCCACAATGTGGACTCATAAATTTAAACAAACAAAGGATTAGATCCATATACTGAATTGCTCAGAACTATTCTATAGAATATTATCTAAAAAAAACGAATTGGTAATTATTATGGTCGAACGTTTTAGAAAAAAAGCAAAGGTTAGAACTATTGCGGTAGCGTCACGAAAAGGTGGGGTAGGCAAAACATTCTCTGCAATTAATATTGCATGCTGTGCTGCCAATGGAGGGCCGAACGGTGACCTTCCAAAATTGAAAGTCCTCATTGTAGATGCTGATTCACAACAAAACAGCACTTACTATTACTTAAAGCATATGGGCGCTCAAATGGCAGGACAAAAGGTTCTTTTGCCACCTAATCCGAATTGCCCTATGGGAAATATATACAACATAAGTGATATTATCGCTGGTAATGAGTACATGGAATACCCAACCGAATGGGAAAACATATTTATAATTCCAAGCGATGGTAGAATAGACCAATTGAATGATATCGCAACCGGCGATATCAAAGGCTATGATGCTGTCTCTTATACACATCTCCGAGCCCACGAGACTCCTGAGCAT
>OJHG01000839.1_pt1 | contig 11803 bp, 13 predicted proteins | sample 1594761 | NCBI WGS metagenome assembly OJHG01 (sample SAMN05416786, study PRJEB24817) | seawater metagenome | isolation source: Sea water | place: Canada:Atlantic | collected 2013-07 | reverse complement strand
CTCTCTATTCGTCGGCAGCGTCAGATGTGTATAAGAGACAGAAAATACGTAAATTGTATTATTATTGTATTGTAAAACTCCTTTATATTCAATTTTATGCAATTTAATTCAACTTCAAGAATATTCACTATCCTTGTTAAGTCTTTTAAATAGTAAGTTTAAGTACTATATTTGTTGATTTTGTTAATTATAGAAAATCTAAGATTTCGATTCCCGCCTCGAGTACACAAAGGAAATCCCAAGAATCTAATTCTTGGGTTTTTTGCTTAGGTACAACATAGGTACAACAAATGTTAAGTTTAAAAACTTATAAGTTATTAGCTTCATAACACGAAGGTCAAAAGGACAGGCTCTGCTTTTTGTTTTATAATTAGTTAAAAGTAACACTTTCATCTTGATGAAGTTTTCAATCTTCCCGCCCTTTATTTTTTAAGCCAAAGGGATAATAATTGGATTCTTCTACAATTTCTATATCTGTTGAAGAGCTATTATTTGGATTGGTATCTCTATAAGAGAGACGTACGCTTCCTAAATGATCTACATAGCTTACACATAACTAAATTGACAAGAACCTGAAACAAGTTCAGCTTTCACATATTATCCTTAGGAATGGGAAAAGAAATGTAAATCTCCATTTTCAAAGAACATAAAACAAACTACTGCATTCTACAGTAGTTTGTTCTTTTTAGTTTTGCACGGAAAATATTTCCGCGCTATCACTCTTGTGTGTTCATATCCGCGCCATCGGATAAATCAAAAGCAAGCGAAAACATATCGCTTGCTTTTTTATTTTTGTGATGTTTTGATTTTCAAAGCGACGCTTTTGGGAAAAATAACCGAAGGGTGTTAATCCCACCTCGAGTATAAATAAAAACTTAAACAAAAATTGAATTATTAATAATTGTATCACTCATACTATATTCTCTGGAGTGTTCCTCTATTCTGAAACAATTGGGTTTTAAAATTTTAGTGTAACCTTCATCATACCAAATTTGTTGAAGTATCTGTTTAGATTCAAATTCGTAGCAAGCCTGGTCGTAATCAGTTATTTCTCCTTTTAAAAAGTCTAAATTCAACTCCTAAAAATTTATCCTCATTTGAATTAAAAAATAAACATAAGAGCGTGAAATACGATACCCTGTTTCTGTCATATAATTTCATTAATTTTTTTATTGAGTCCAAATGATATTTTTTCAATTTCTGTAATTCTAAAATCATGTTTCCCTCTTTCCATTTTGGAAATCATGTAACTAGAAAGATTGCATTTTTTTGCAAGATCTGATTGAGATAATTTAAGTTCTTTTCTAAATTTTCTAATATTTTCACCAACTGTTTGCGGTAATAAAGAATGCCAAATTACAGTTTCAATCATTTATTGTTAATATATTCTTCCCTAATTTTCATAATATCAAATCCCTCTGCTTTTAATAAAGTTTTGCTTTGTCCCCAGCCTCTAGATGAATTATATGTCCCCATGGCAAAAGATGGGATATTCCCTAATACTGAACCATCTAAACTAGATTCAACTACTTCAACAATATTTAAAAAATGAAATAAATTTAATAGATCAATTGCAACCCTAACCTTAATTTTAGAATTTACAATTGAAAAAAGATTACCATTTTTATCAAAAAGAAGGGAGTCAATTACTAAAAATTTCTTTTTTTCATTACTGAAAAACTGAATTACTTCAATTAGTGAATCATTTAACTTTTTATTTGAATCTGTTTTATTTTTTGATTCTTTCAGTTCAATTTTAAACTGCTTAATTTCGTTTTGTAATATTTTTATCTTCTTATTAGTTTCCTTTAAATCATTATTTTCTTTTATCAACTTTTTTAATTGATTTTTATCTTCGTTTAAAATATTTAGAATACTAATTTTTAATTCATTTAAGCAATTTAATGATTTTTGAAATAGTTTATCTTTTTCATAAAAAAACTCATAATGAAAACCTGACTGTCCCATACCATAGTCGAATCGTTCTTGGTCAATCTCAATTCCATCAACATAATCAATTAAATCCGTGAATGTATATATTTCATAGTTTACCTTTTTATTTAATAATTTTTTCCATGGTAAATCAACTCCAATTTCTCTAAACTCGATAATTAAATCCTCAATAGACATTGCTACTTCTGCAAAATCACCCTCAATCCATTCAAACTCAGAAATATTTAAACTAGTACTAACTTCAGCAATTAAATTTCGACCCATTTAAGTTATTGTAATAAGACCTACAATATAGTGTTTAAATTCAAAAAGGGAAACAGCAACAGTAAAGTGGGTACTATGTATAGTTTAATTCCCTATTAGTAATATAATTATAGTAAACAAAGGACTTACATTGTTATTTGATTATTAGACCAATACCCTCTGCTTATCAGAAACCCCTTTAATTCACTCAGTTTAATCAATGCTTTATAAAATGAGTTCGATTTTATAAACCTAAGGTGTACTTTTAAAAAACTCAACTATTTTATTATAAATAGATTGAGGTTTTATTTTTTTGAAAACATTTTATTCGAAGCTAAAACTAATCATCAGATTAGATTTCATTCTTAATAATATTAGTTTTGTTTAGCAATTAATATTTTTGTAGCTTTGAGTTCCTTAATTTAAAAAACCTATTCAATTATGAAAAAATTTATTTTAATTTTTACGCTTTTTATTTTAACAACTTTAAGCTTAAAAGCTCAAGAGTATTATTGGACATCCTATAGTTTCAATGTAGAAGCAGAAGATGTAGAGATAGTCTCTAAATTAACCAACGACTATTTTAGTGCTGAAAACTCTAAAGCTGATGGAGTATCTGTTTATTTATTTGAAAATCATTTTCACGATAGTAGTTTAAGCTCTAGCCATGAATTAGTGTTTGCAGGAACATATGATGCTATGGGTAATCAATATTCTCAAGGAGAAAACACAAGTTGGGATTTATACTTGGCCAAATTAGGACAATATACCAAAGGGTTTTCTGCTGCTGCAGGAAGAAGTGTTCATTCTTTTGGAGTTCCAGGAACACACCCTGTTCAAAATTTACTTTGGCTAAAAATAAATGATGCTTCAACATTTGCAAAAGGGTTTAAAAAGTATAATTCTAAACACAATCCAGATGACAGAAGAGTAACTCTTGGTCAGTTTAATTTAGGAAGAAGTCCTTTAGGAGAAACACATTATGTTCTAATAGGTGTAAATGATTTTAAAACAGCAATGAATGTTGGTCTATACAGAGAATCTAACCCAGCTGCAAAAAAAGCATGGAATGAGTATGTGAAAGAGATGGATGGTAATGTTCAATTAATAAGAAGTTCCACTAGAGTGATGGTTGGAAAATGGTAAATTATTTTCAATCAGATAAAACGAATCAATCCTACAATAACAATTAATTTTAAAACCTATTAAAAATGAAAAAATTACTACTATTATTTTTAGTTCCATTATTTGCAATCTCCCAGACAAACCCTAACAGAGAGTATTGGCAAACAAATAAATGGTCTGCTAAAAAAGGAATGAATACAGAATTTGAAGCAGCTGTGGCTAAAAAAACTCAGAAATACAACAACACTAAAGAAACCTCATTTGCTACCTATCAAATTATCACTGGTTCTGATCAAGGAAAATATATGAGAGTGATGGGCGATAGAAGTGCTGCTGCATTTGATACTGAAGATTCTGCAGAATTAGCATATTGGATGAAAAATGTGATGCCTTATACAGAAGGAAATGATGGAAATGTAAGATGGTGGAGAATGAAAGGTGCTGGTCAAAATTGGAATAACGATATGCCTCCAGCTAGGTTTATTAAAATGACCACCTATAACCTAAAGAGAGATAAATCATCTGATTTCTTTAGATTTTGGGGAAATAATGTAAAGCTTCAAAAATCTCTTGGTTATACTGGAGCTAGTGGAGTGTTTATGCTGGAAAGCGGTGGGCAAGCATATCAAGTGATGGAAGTAGAAGGATATAACAGTCATGCAGCAGGAAAAGGAGATTTTAAAAACCCTGATGTTAATTATGTAGAAGAGTACAACAAAATGTTTGGCTGGAGAAGTCATCGTAATGATCAAGCTGCATTTAACGCATCAATAGAACAATGGGGTATTATTGTTGAAACTGCTGAATTAAAACCAGAAATGTCTTCAAAATTGAAGTAACTTCAAATAGAAAACCTTTAAAAAAGTTGATTAAATTTTAATCAACTTTTTTTTTGGAAAAGATTTCAATGATAAGGCTCGTAAAGCTCTTATCTTTATTAGGATACTTCCCCTGTTATTTTTTCGAATTTTTACTTGGGTAGTTCTCTTCTTTTTGTTTTCGGGAGGAATAAATGATATTCCATATGGTTAGTCCCATATATGTTGCAAATATAATTGCGCCTACTATGAAAAATCCTATGCTCATGTTGTTCTTCTTTGTCTAATTGCTATTGCAAATAATAATATTGTGCCTGGCCAATGTGCTGAGTATTGTGCCTCTTCTGTCATTCCCATTATTCCATATCCTACCGAATATAGTAAACACATAAATGCTAAAATAATAGGATACCACTTTGTAATAAAATTTTTCATTTTTTATAGTTTATGTTTTGTGAATTTAACTCTCTATCTAATATAGGCATTTAGTATAAATATCACTCATGATTTATTTATTACTGATCAAAAACTTTCGTTTTTTTAAATTATTTATATGTGAAGTCTGTTTTATATCTTTGAATTATTAAAAAATAATGAAATGGATGATTTAGTATTGTATTTTAAATTAGGTCTTCATCATGTGTTAGATATTTTAGCTTATGACCATGTTTTATTTCTAATTGTATTGGCTGTTGTATTTAACTTTAATCAATGGAAAAAAGTAGTATGGCTCATTACATTTTTTACCATAGGTCATAGCCTTACATTAGCATTAGCCGCTTACGACCTTATACATGTACCATTAGATATTGTAGAGTTTCTAATCCCTGTAACCATCTGTATTACCGGAGCTTTTAATATTCTAAGAGCCTCAAACACTGTTGCTGGAAAAGAGAAAATTACGTTCTTCTTTGCTTTATTTTTTGGGCTAATTCATGGCCTAGGCTTTTCAAATTATTTTAGGATACTCATAGGAAAAGAAGATGATAAAATTTTACCTTTGTTAGAGTTTGCTTTAGGAATAGAAGCAGCACAAATAATAATTGTTTTTAGTGTTTTATTTCTTGGAATGTTCTTGCAAAATTTCTTTAGAGTTGTTAAAAGAGATTGGGTTCTAGTAACTTCTGCCATTGTAATTGGAATTTCAATTCCTATGATGATAAACAGAATATTTTGGTAAATAATTAACGCTCTCATTTTTTAAATGTCATTACTTTTAACTTCCATGAATTCTAAACAACATAAATACGACATCGCCTATTTAAAAATGGCACTAGAGTGGGCAAAACTATCTCACTGTAAACGAAAACAGGTAGGTGCGCTCATTGTAAAAAACCGTATGATTATCTCAGATGGTTTTAACGGAACTCCTTCTGGTTTTGACAACTGTTGTGAAGAAGATAGCGGTGTTACCAAATGGGAAGTGCTACATGCAGAAGCTAATGCTATTTTAAAAGTAGCGTCGTCTACACAATCTGCCGCTGGAGCAACTTTATACATTACCTTATCACCTTGCCAACAATGTAGTAAGCTCATACATCAAGCAGGAATTAAACGCGTGGTATATTCTAAAGATTATAAAGATACCTCAGGAATTAACTTTTTAGAAAAGGCAGGAGTAGAAACTCAATATTTACCCGTAAATGACTAAGAACAACTTCCCTATTTACCTTTCATTAGCAACTGTTTTTGGTATCTTAATTGGTGTCTTTATTAATGGAAACAACGCTGGTTTTTCTTTAAATTCTAACACTAAAAACGAAGCAAAAATTAGACGTTTAATGGATTATATAGATCAAAACTATGTAGACACCATAAACACAACTAATTTATTAGACAGCGCTATTTCTGAAATGATTGGCAAATTAGATCCTCATTCTGCTTATATTCCTAAAGAAGATCTACAAGACATACAAGATAGAATGCAAGGAAAATTTGTGGGTGTTGGAATTCAATTTAGACTAATTAATGATTCTGTCACGGTGATAGAGCCCATTAAAGGTGGCCCAAGTATAAAAGCTGGAATTAAAGCTGGTGACAGAATACTTATAGCTGACAAAGATACACTGTCTGGAAAAAATCTAAGTTCAAACGATGTTCCTATATTTCTTAAAGGAACTTCAGGTACAGATGTAACTTTACAAGTCTATAGAAAAACCAACGATTCATTATTTAACCTTCGTGTAACTAGGGGCGATGTAAATATTAAAAGTGTAGACCTTTCTTATATGATTAACGATCATATAGGCTATATAAAATTAGATAGATTTGCAAGAAACACCTACCGTGAATTTACAACAGCCTTAACAAAGCTTACCAACCTAGGGATGGATGATCTAGTGCTTGATTTAAGAGGAAATGGCGGTGGATTTATAGATATCGCAAATAGCATTGTAGATGAGTTTTTAGAAGACGATGCCCTTATTGTATTTACCAAAAATAATAAAGGACAAATTGAAGAGTATTTTGCAACAAAAGATGGCGCTTTTGAAAAAGGAAAACTATATGTTTTAATAGACGAAAACTCTGCTTCTGCATCAGAAATTGTAGCAGGTGCTTTGCAAGACAATGACAAAGGAACTATCATAGGAAGACGTTCTTTTGGGAAAGGATTAGTGCAAGTAGAAATGGGATTGGGAGATGGTTCTGCTGTTCGTTTAACAACTGCTAGATATTATACTCCAACGGGTAGATCTATTCAAAAGCCGTATGCGAAAAATGGTGATATAAATTACTATAAAGACTATCAAGAAAGAATTTTAAGTGGTGAGTTGCTATACAAAGATAGCATACAAGTTACAGATTCTTTGCGTTATGAAACACCCGCTGGTAAAGTGGTTTATGGTGGTGGTGGAATTATCCCCGATGTTTTTGTAGGCATAGACACAACTGGGTATTTAAGTAATTTTTACTTTAGAAGCATCTCTAATTTCTCTTTTGATTATGTAGATGAAAACAGAAAAGAACTCTCTAAAAATTGGCCTTTAGACCTGTTTCTAGAAAGTTTTGATAAAGATGACACTGTATTTCAATCTTATGTGTCAACAATAAATACCATAAATAATGCTTCTTTTAAAACAAAAGAGAAAATTCGTTCTTATATAAAAGCTACCATTGCTAGAGAGATTTTTGGTGACGAAGGTTTTTATAGAAGTATTCAAAAAGATGATGCCATGCTTCAAAAAGTGTTAGAATTGGATGCTAGCATAGAATAGTGTTACTTTGTAAATCATGACTACGATTACTACTTCAGAAAATAAAAAAATATACTTTGCTTCCGACCAACATTTGGGGGCTCCAACACCTGAGGCTAGCTTACCTCGTGAAAAAAAATTTGTTGCTTGGCTAGATGCTATCAAAGAAGATGCAGGAACTGTCTTTTTATTAGGAGATTTGTTTGATTTTTGGTTTGAATATAAGACAGTAGTACCTAAAGGATTTGTAAGAGTCTTGGGAAAACTTGCAGAACTAAAAGACGCAGGTATTGATATTTATTTCTTTGTAGGAAATCATGATTTATGGATGCGAGATTACTTTCAAAAAGAATTAAATATTCCAGTATTTCATGAACCTCAAGAATTTGATATTAACGGAAAGTTGTTTTTAATTGGTCATGGAGATGGTTTAGGACCAGGAGATTATGGATACAAACGCATGAAGAAGGTATTTACTTTTCCCTTTTTTAAGTGGCTATTTAGGTGGCTTCATCCAGACATAGGTGTAAAATTAGGACACTATTTCTCTGTAAAAAATAAATTAATTTCTGGTGATGAAGATGCGCAGTTTTTAGGTGAAGAAAACGAATGGTTAGCCCTTTACTGCAGAAAAAAACTTACAGAAAAACACTATGACTTCTTTATCTTTGGGCATAGACATCTTCCGTTAGAAATTGAGTTAAACAGCTCTAGTACATATATCAATCTAGGAGATTGGATACAGTACTTTACCTATGGTGAATTTATGAAAACCTTTAAACTAAAAGAGTTTTAAAAGTCTTCTTTCGTACATTTAACCAGTTGTTGAATTCCTTTATAAATACTCAGACAATTTTCTTTTATAAACAGCTCATCTATATGTTTTTCTTTTAGATATGCTTTCATTACTTTTTCTCCATCAAAATCTACAAAAGCCAATCTAAAGAATAACTCATTAGATTCAAATCCAAAATCAGATCCTGGCAATAGAGCAACTCCATAATTTTCTAGAAAATAATGAGAAAGGTTGGTGCTAGTGTGTAGTTCTAATGACCTAATTTTCTCTTTAAAGTTCTCAAAGCCTATCATCATATAAAATGACCCTTGAGGAGTTGTACACTGAATATTATTCTTAGAAAGCTCTGTATAAACATAGGAAGAGATTCCGTCTAAAATAGCAGCAGATGTAGCAACATAGTCTTGAAGTTCTCTAGAATATTGATATGCTTTTACAGCAGCAAATTGCACTGGTGAAGAAACACAACTAAATGTTTCACTAAATAACGAACTATAAACAATAGATAGATGCTCTAGCTCTTTTGGCAAAGACATAAAACCTAAACGGTATCCTCCAGCAGAAAAGACCTTGCTTAGCCCTCCAAAAACTATGGTTCCTTCAGAATAATACTTAGAAATACTTGGTGAATACTCATTTGTGAAGTTTATTTGAGAATAAATCTCATCAGAAAAAACAAGTACTCTGTGCTTTCTACAAACAGCTGCTAAAGATTTATATTCTACGTCTGAATAAACAGCCCCTGTAGGATTGTTTGGTGAGTTTAAAACAAGTATGTGCTCTTGTTCTTGATGTTGGGTTAAATAGGCCTCTAAACAGCTTGCGGTAAGTTTAAAGTTGTCTTCTAGTGTTGTTTCTAGAATACTATAGCTTCCTCCTTTAGATTTTATTTGTGGTATATAACTTACCCAGCTTCCTTTTGGAATTAAAAACTCTCCTTCAAATAGTAGAATAGATTGATACAACAACTCTTTACTTCCGGGACCAATAAAAATTAAATCTGATGCTCTATGTATGCCTTGATTATTTTTAAGGAATACAGATACCTGTTGTCTTAATTCTACTAGACCGTTTACAGGTAAGTAATGATTATTAGTAGCATTGTTTTTTAACTCTTCAACAATAGATTGATGAATGGGAAAAGGAGATTGCCCAAAACCAAAATGAGTTATCTCTTGTCCTTTTGTTCTAAGCTCTTTAACCTTTTCGTTAATTAAAAGGGTTGCAGAAGGTTTTAGTCCCGAGATATTTTGATTAATTTTCATAAGTGAAAAATAAAAAAAAGAGACCTAATAGGTCTCTTTTTTTTATTAAAAGTTGTAAACTTTTTATGATGGGTCTTCTGTATACATTATGTATGATACGTTTCCATCTCCATCTGTACTTTTAGTACACCAAATATGCCATCCAAAATCCTCTGCATTAACAGTGAAATTATAATTTCCTCCCGCTGTTACTATATCAAAAGTAAGATCAACAGATTCAGAAAAAGAATTAGCTGGCCATTCATAAACCCAAAGAGCGTAATTACCATCCTCTAATGTTGCACTAACATTCTCTTCGTTGGTAACACCTGCACTTGTATCTAAAGTATTTCCACCCCAACCCCAAGAAGAAGTCATAGTGTCTAAATCTAAATCTAGATCTTGATTTGTTCCCCAAGTCATTTTTGCAGAAAAATAACCCTGTCTAATTAATCTTACAGAAGTTTTACCAGAAATACTTGTGGTGAAATTTCTAGCAGAAGCATTCACTACTATAAAATCTGAAAGATTTATATCATGAAAATTATCAGTATCAGCAAAGTCTATCGTTATAACTAAAGAGTTGTCTCCAGTAGTAGTAGAAGATGACATTGTAGCACCACCATCTAAAGAATATTCTATGGTTGAATAACTTGGTAATGGTTCAGAAAAACTAATGACTAAATCATAACTAGTAGCGTTATCTCCAACACCTATAATCTCTACTTGTTGAGAAAAAGAAGCAGTAAGCTCCTTCATCGGTAATACTGTTACCGCATCATCATCATCTACATTACACCCTATGAATGTAAAAACAGCTAATAATATAATACTAAATTTATATATATGTTTCATTTGTGTATGTTTTAATATTGAATAATGGTGTATGTTACTTCACTCCCATCTGTTGACTTTGTGATTTCTATGGTATCTCTTATATCAGAATAGAATCCCCCTGCATTTAGCAATTTACCAAAAAATGGGTAAATAGTTTCTGTAGGATGTGATACAACTTCAAATTCAAGGAACCAATCAATTTCAGAACCTGCTACAGACCATGGTGCTATTTGAAAAATATATACTCCGTCGGCTGCACTTGCTGGAAGTGTAAGGTATTCTGGATCTTGATTATAATTATCACTTAAATCTATAAGACCTCCTAAATCTACTGAATATATTCCTGCATCTAAATCACTAAGTCCACTCCAAGCAAAAACCATTTCCAAAGGACCTACTTCTGTAACCACAGAAAAAGGAAATGAATCTGTAACGTCTATTGTTCTAGAAATATCTCCTGGAGTTAAATAATAATCATTAGAACCTCCAAAATCTGCATCTACTATTTCAATAGTAAACGTTTCTACGTCTGTACCTTCCGCTACACCGTCATCAGAAAAACTAACAACAACATCTACTGAAGACTCTCCAGCAGGAATTGTAATAGTTTCTGGATAATTTGCACCATCTACTGTACCATCAGATGAACTACCTGCAAGAGTAATTGTAGTAGCAACAGATAGTGGATTAGTACTCAAGCTAATTACAAATGTAATTGCATTTTCCACATCGCTTTCTAGTACAAGCTGACCACCGTTAGTATCAGTAAAACCAATACTTATTTCACTTGTTGGAATTAAAACTCCTGGGTTTGTTACACTATCTGCATCATCCTGTCCACACGATATTAAAAGTGTTAAGGAGAATAATAATAGTGCTAAATATTTAATATTTTTCATATTCTATTAATTTATATGTTTATAATTTAAATTTTAATCTAGCAAAAACTGTTCTACCATTAATTCCAAACTGAGAAGTAACACGTGGGTAAATAAAGTTATTACCACTTGTTAAATTTGATGGACTTGCGTCTGGGAATACATTAAAAATATTACTTGAACCTATAGTTAAAGTCATATTTTCTGAAACATCATATCCAAAAGACATATCAGTTAGAACTTTTGCTCCAAATTCTGGATGAATTGAAACAGCCGTATCATTAATAGTTGGACCAGGGGTTGTATCTGGGTTAATTACAGATCCAAAGAATGAATTTCTTAAAAAGAATTTCCATTTATCTCCTTGTAGCATATGTCCAAGATTTGCTTTAAACCTAGGAGTAGCTGTTTCTAAGAAATAAGATTCTCTTTCACCAAAGTAAGTACCAGCTTGTGATGCTAAAACACTAGATGAATTTATACCATCTACTCTTTGTGTGTAAGCAAAAGTAAGTGCTAAGTCACTAGAAAAACTTAAGTCAGAGATAGCTCCTTTGTGAGAAACCACAATATCAAAACCTTTTGTTTCTGTATCTATTGCATTTGCAAAGAAACGAGCAGATTCTGCACCAGTAACAATTCCGTCAGGAATATTAAAATTACCTGTTAAAACCTGTCTCTTATACACATCTGACGCTGCCGACGAATAGAGAGG
>OJHG01000824.1_pt1 | contig 11931 bp, 10 predicted proteins | sample 1594761 | NCBI WGS metagenome assembly OJHG01 (sample SAMN05416786, study PRJEB24817) | seawater metagenome | isolation source: Sea water | place: Canada:Atlantic | collected 2013-07 | reverse complement strand
ATCTTGAAATTGCCAATTATGCCAATATTGAACTAAAAAATATAAATTCTGCAAGACCAATTGCATTATTTGGAGACTCGGTAACAACAGATCATATATCACCATCAAGTGTAATTACCAAAGGCACTGCAGCTTGGGATTATCTAGAAGGGCTTGGTTTGGATAGTAAAGATTTTAGTAATTTTTTAACCAGAAGAGCTAATCATGAAATTGTAAGCAGGTCCTCATTTGCTAGTTTAAGATTAAGAAATTTAATGACTCCTAATTCAGAAGGTAGTTTTACTATTAAGTACCCAGAAGAAAAAGTGATGAGACTTTATGATGCTGCCATGAAATACAAGGAAGAAAATACAGAAATAATTGTGATAGCCGGAGAAAATTATGGATGTGGTTCGTCAAGAGACGTGGCTGCAAAAGGACCTTTGTTAATTGGCATTAAAGCTATCATTGCAAAAAGTTTTGAAAGAATACACAGGTCTAATCTTGTTGGAATGGGTATTTTGCCTTTGGAATTTGAAAAGAATTACGGAATAGAAGAATTGGGAATAGCGAAAACTGACAGATTTAGCGTCCTTGGAATAAAAGATATAAATGATGATAATAAAATTTTAGATTTGGTAATTGAAAAGCAAAATGGCGAAAAAATTAACACAAAGTTAAAAGCTAGATTGGATACTCCGGACGAAGTTATATTTTGGAAAAATGGAGGAATACTTCCTACGGCATGGAAAGAAGCTTAAAATAAGAAATTTTATTTTATGAAACAAAATTGGATCACAGCAGCTTATTATCGTGGGGGAACAAGCAAAGGAGTTTTTTTTCAAGCAAAAGACTTGCCAACAGCTAGTGAAGATGAGTTAAGTAAAATTTTTTTAAAAGTAATTGGAAGTCCAGATCCAAATGGAAGACAGCTAAATGGAATGGGAGGTGGGGTTTCTTCCGTTTCTAAGTGTGTAATCATAAGCCCCTCTAAAAGAGAAGATGCTGATGTTGATTATAATTTTATTCAGTTAGCAGTAGAAGAACCAGTTGCAGAATGGAATAACAATTGTGGTAATCTATCTGGAGCAGTTGGGCCATATGCGGTTAATACTAGAATTATAAAACCTCAAGAAGGTGAAAATAAAATTAGAATTTATCAAGTAAATACAGATAAGATAATTCACTCTACTTTTGATGTTAAGGATGGAATTGCCCTTACTGAAGGAGATTATTCTATTGCTGGTGTTTCAGGAACAGCTTCTAAAGTTAGGTTAGACTACCTTTCTCCAGGCGGTTCCGGAACTGGAAAATTATTACCAACTGGAAATGTAATTGATGAAATAGATATTGAGGGTCACGGTAAAATTAAGGTAAGTATTATTGATGCGGCAACTCCACTTGTTTATATTTTAGCAAAAGATTTAAATCTTACCTGCGCTGAATCACCAGATGAATTAGATTCAAAAATAAAACAAATGGAAATAGTTCAAAAAATCAGAAGAAAGTGCGCATTTATAATTGGCTTATGTAAATCGGAAAATGAAGCTTCAATGAATACTCCAAGAATTGGAATAGTTTCTAGTCCAAAGGATTACCAAAGTTTGGATAAATCTAATGTAAAAGCTGACACCTACGATATTTGTACAAGAATGTTTTCAATGGGAAAGACTCATAAAGCTATAATGGGAACTGCATGTGTAAATATTGGAGTAGCAGCAGCAATCAAAGGAACCATACCATTTCAAGTTAAAAGAGAAGGTGCGGATGATTTGGCCTTAAGAGTAGGGAATCCTTCTGGAATTATTGTTGCAGGTTCTGTAATTAATCAAGATAATAAGACTGCAGAAGCAGTATCGGCTGTGATGTACAGGACGTTCAGACCACTTATGATAGGTAAAGTTTTAGTTTAATTTTAAACAGCTATTTTTGTATCGCCGGTAATTTGAGTTCTATGCATAACTCTTCTTGTATTTGGATCAAAAGCATCTCTTTTATGAAGTACATAAAGATTTTTCCACATCAAAAGATCTCCCACATCCCATTTCTGGGTCCAAGTATATTTATCTTGTGTTGCATGGTCCCATAACTGATCAAGAATTGTTTCACTCTCTTCTAGTGACAAGCCAATTATGTACGCATGAGGTCTTCTACCAAGAAATAATATTTTTTTATTTGTTAAAGGGTCTGTTGCAATAATTGGATGTTTTGCACCTGGAGTTTTAGATGGATCACTAACCTCTTCGTATCCTTTTCGAAGCATTCCAGCACTATTGTGTGCACTATCATGAATCAATAATTTTCCTTCTATTTGCAATTTTAAATCATTAGGAAGTTCTTCATAAGCTTTCACCATATTTGCAAAATGAGTATGACCTTGATTTTCAGGCACTTCCAAAGAATATAAAATTCCTGCTTTAGGGGGCATTTCATTGTAAGTCATGTCGGCATGCCAAACAGCCTCACCATCTCCTAAATTTCCAATTGGTTTTCCTAAATTTTTAACATTGGATATGACGTTAATTTCAGGATGATCTGGAGAAAAATTAATTCCATAGGGATTTGGTGCTGGCAAATCCAAATTTCCAAAATTCTTACTATAATGAATTAAACGCTCATCTGATAAGTTCTGTTTTTTAAATACTAGAACTAAATTTTCTGACCAGGCTTGATTAATAAAATCCAATTCTTCTTTGGTTAGGTTTTTTTCAAGATTAACGTTTCTGATTTCAGCACCAAGAGAACGATTACTTTTTACAATTTCCATAAAAAAAAACTATTAGATAGGGTATGTAATTACAATAGTTAATTTTAAATTAAATTTTAAAATTTAATACTGCCATTAAATCTTTTATTTTAAAGTCTTCATATAGAACCAGCTGAATCAATCGATCTACTTGGTCTTTTGGGTGAGATTTTAATAACTCTTTTGCTTTATTAGAAATTTCTTCCTCATTCATAGGATTATCAGGAGTCCCACGTACAGCTTTTGCATGATGAGATAGTTCTGAATTATCGTTAAAAACAATTTTTACTTTTGCTTGCCTTTCTGGTCTTGCAATAGCCAATTCTTCACTAGGCACTGCTATTATCTTTTTTCTTACTTCTAGAACTTCTTTGTCAGTAAATAATTTTTCATCATGCACTTCATTATATCCAATAGTTTTTTTAACAATATAAAGGGCAGCTAGGTGTTGAGCGCAAATATTAGGAATACTTCTATCGCTAACAATATCAAACCTGTCGGAAGGAATATCAATTTTAATTTCTTTTATTTCTTTATGATCAAATTGTTTTTGTTTTAAAATAGCTTCAATGGCATCCAAGATTGCTTGAATGGGAGATCCCACACACCATTTTTTTATCGAAGTGTTATCAATTTCAAAAACAGTTCCAAGATCTTTAATAATAATTTCAGGTTTAGGATTGTGAGCAAATGCTTCTAACAAACCTCTATGTCCTAAAAGAGGATCTTCAACGGACGTGAAGTTTTCTTTTGCTAGCAAAGCAGAGTAAATTCCATTTCTTGTAGTCATTCCTGAAAATACAAATGCTTTTTCAATATGCTCCTTATCTCTATTCCAACAGGCAAGTCCGGAAGTTTGTTGAATAGTATAAGATAATAAATAATTACACTGTTCTTGGTTTAGTTTTAATAAAGAACCTGCAGCTACAGCTGCTCCAAAAATAGTACCAATGCTGTGGGTTGCAAAAATAGTTGTCTTGGGTGTTTTGTAGCCCATGCTCATATTAATTCTAACTCCCACATCATAACCAAGAGCTATCGCTTTTAACAAATCGGAGTGAGAAGAATTTTCTTTTTCAGCTATAGCTAATGCAGCTGGCACAATGGCACAACCAGGATGAAATCTTCCATTAGTATGAGTATCATCGGTTTCATCAGCGTGAGCTGCCATTCCATTCGCCAGACCTGCATGTATTGCACTAACTTTTATATCATTTCCAATTAAAGTAGATTCTGGATTTCCACCTTGGGATTTTGCAAATTCAAAAGCTTTTTTTCCTGGCGGTAATAATCTTCCGGTGAGAATTGCAACCAAGGTATCTAGTAAATGAAAGCGAGTATTTTTTTGAGTTACCTCCGGCAATTCATTGTGAATTGCTGAAGCAATGTATTTTGTAAGTTCTTGTTGAATGTCCATTAATTAAATATCCCTTCTATTTTATTTTTGCTTAAATCGACTGTATTTTGATCACAAGTAAGATTTAGATTTTGGATTTCGTTTGAATCTAGGTTTTCGAGGTTATTTATAAGGCTAATAAACCTTAACTCTTCTTGTTGCGAAACGAACCCATTTATAAGAGGTTGCATCTTCTTTATATATTCATTTCTTCCAAAAGGCGTTTTTCCACCAGGATGAGCATTCGCAAAGTCTAATTGTTCTGTGATTTTAGTTTCATCATTCATAATCACTTCAATTTTAGCACCCTGCACTTTTTTTAAAGGATCTCTTTCATCGTAATATTTTCGATTAAATTCTGGATCCTCAAATGTTTCAACTTTTTTCCACAAATTAACAGTCTCTGGATTTTGCTTCCTCTCTTTACTATAGCTAGTTTCATGATGCCAAAACCCATCCTCTAAAGCAACAGCAAAAATGTACATTGCTGAATGATCGAGAGTTTCCCTGGAAGCTTCCGGACTATATTTTTCAGGATCATTACTTCCAGACCCCATAACAATATGAGTATATTTTTTAGAATAAATATTTATTTTTTTTATTTCTTTTAGGTCTTTAATTTTCTCTTTTAGAAGAAATGCCACATCAATAATAGAGTTTCCATGATAGCCGGCTGAATGTTCTTTGGTAAATGTAGAAAGAATTCCTGCGCGAGGTGCATTTTTTTCTGGAAGATTAATTTCAATATCTTCATTTTCTTTATGAAGCAAGATAGGAACGATTCCGTAATCTCCTTCCCAAACTGGGCTAGGTCCTTTTTCTCCTCGGATCGCCCGATCAATTGCATCAATCGCATTTCTTCCAACTAACCCTGGTGCAAATGCTTTCCAACTAGAAAGATCTCCTTTTCTTCCTTGTCTCGTAAAAATAGAAGTGTGTGCACTGTATTGTATGGCTTGATAAATAGTTTCATCATCAAGATTTAACATTGCACCTATGCCTCCCGTAATTGCTGGTCCTAAATGACCTACGTGATCAATTTTATTTGGGTTTAAAGCAATAGACATTGATAGTCGTAATTGAATTTCGTAACTGGTTGCAATTCCTCGGATAAGATCTTTCCCATTTAATTTTTTTTGTTGAGCAACTGCTAAAATGGTTGGAATACAATCGCCTGGATGACAAGTTTCTTTAGCCATGATGTTGTCATGAAAATCTAATTCTCTAACCGCCACTGCATTGGCCCAAGCTGCCCATTCACAATTAAATTTTTCATCATTACTTAATCCAAAAAGAGTAGATCCATTTTTATTTTTATGAAACATGGCTTGTGACCTTGCAACACAAACAGGATCTCTATTGATGGCTGCGATTGCAACACCTGCATTATCAATCAAACGATTTCCAACCATCTCATTAATTGATTCGTTGGATTCCCATGGTTGCGCCGCCATTGATGCTAAGAGCCACGCAAGTTGGTTTTTTTTTTCAATTCTTTTTCCTGGGCTGGGGATAATTATTTTATTGGAAATCATTTTTATTTAATTTAATTTTAATTCCTTTGTATTGCTAGTTTATTTCACTATTAGTTTGATGTTGCAAAATCATATTTCACATTATGAAACTATGTTTTGTATATTGATATAAATTTTTTTTGTGATACTTTTATTTCATAAAATAAACAATGGGGGAAATAATGACAAATAACTTTAAAAAACTTTTTGGTTTTTTTTCAGTTGCCGCTTTAATTCTTACTTCTTTAGTTGGAACAGCTGATGCTGGTTCTCACAAAAAGAAAAAGGGAAGCTACGCAACAAAAGGATGTGATCCGATTCAAGTCGTGATCCATGCTTCATACGGTGGTGGTACAGATACTACTGCAAGAATGATGTCAGTTAGAACTAGAAGAAACTTAAAAGCTGATATTCAAGTAGTTGGTAAAAGAGGTGGATCTGGAGCGAAAGCACAGAACTACACTTTAACTAGACCTAAAGATGGTTGTACTATTATGGCTCTTACAGAGTCTCATTTATATACAATGGCTAGAGGAAAATCTAACATGAAGATCGGTGATCTTGTTGGAGTTGCTAGAGCTATGGAAGAACCTACTTTCATTGTAGTAAATGCTAAAAATAAAAAACTAAGCACAATTAAAAAACTAGTTAAAGAAGCTAACAAAAAACCGATTACTGCAGGTATTGCATCTATCGGTGGAACTGAGCACATTGGTATGTACCAAATTTCAAAAGCTGCTGGTATACCTTTTAAAGCTGTTTCTTTTGGTTCGGGCGCACAAAGTTTAGCTGCACTTGCTTCTGGAAAAATCGATGTTGCATTACTTAATCCAAGTGAAGCCGCAGGATTGATCCAAGACAAAAAAGTGAAAGCTGTTCTTTTATTGGCTGAAAAAAGAATGCCAGACTATAAAAAAGTGCCTTCATCTTATGAACTAGGTTGGAAAGTAAAAGTTTCAACTACTAGAGGTTATGCTGTTCTTAAAGGAACTCCACAGCCAATCATAAATGAGATCTCTAAAGCAATGGTTAAAGCGATGAAACACGAAATATTCGCTAACTATCTTAAAGGTGCTTCTTTAGACCCTGCTACTAGCCCTGCTGGTACAGAAGTTTGGGACAAGCAACTTAAACAAAACTTTGTAAATGCTCAAGACGCATTAAAAGGTTTAGGACTAATTAAATAATCTAGGAATTGATATTTAACATGTCTGATAAAAAATTAAATCCCGCATCTAAATACACTTTAGGTGCGGGGTTAATTCACAAAGTTGATTTAATAGTAGCGAGTATTATTATTATTGGTGGAGGCTTCATGTATTATGAGGCAACTCTTTTCCCCGCTGCTCCAAATATTTTAGGTGATACGTTGAATGCAGATGTATTTCCAAAAATGCTAATTGTTCTTATGATTATCTTGGCAAGCATTATTCCTTTTGAAATAAGCTTTATGCCAGAAAAAATTGCAAAAATTGACAAGGGTAGATCTGTAAGCTTAGAACCAATTACCTGGAAAACTATTGTCTTACTTATAGCTTTAGTTTCGGTTGCAGAGTTTTTAGGCCCTGCAGTCACTATGTTTGTTACAGCTGTGTCTTTCCCACTTGTTTGGGGGGAAAAAAATTATCTAAGAATAGCAATTTATTCGGTTGCATTCCCAATATTTGTTTACTTAGTATTCAACAAGGTGCTTGGTCTATTCTTTGATCCAGGCGTATTAAAATATCTCAACTAACTAACTAAAGAATATAAATTATGGAACCAATTTTAAAAGGACTAGGACTATTACTAGAGTGGCAAAATATATTATTAATTTTCGGAGGAGTGTTTATTGGGGTTTTGGTAGGTGCGTTACCTGGCTTAAGTTCTCCAATGGCCATTGCTCTTCTTATGCCTTTTACTATTAGTTTAGATCCAGTAGCATCTATTGCTATGATGGCAGCCCTTTATTGTGCTGGAACATTTGGTGGATCTATTACAGCCATATTAATTAATGCACCTGGTGCCCCTCCTGCAGTAGCAACTGCATTTGATGGATATCCAATGGCAAGAAACGGCGAGCCTGGAAGAGCTTTGGGACTTGCTGCAGTTTCAAGTGTATTTGGTGGTATTTTTAGTTTAGTTATTTTTATAGCTGCAACTCCTTTGTTAGCTGAAATTGCTTTAAGTTTTGGCCCAGTAGAATATTTTGGTTTGGCTATTTTTGCACTATCTATGTTAGCTTCCATGAGTGGAAAGTCTTCTATTAGAAATTTAATAGCAGGAGCAATTGGAGTTTTGATATCTACAGTGGGTGTTCACTTAGCAACTGGTGTAGAACGATTTGATTTTGGTGTTGCTGAATTAACAGAAGGTATTCATTTCGTGCCAGTATTAATTGGCCTATTTGCGATGTCTGAATTGTTAACGCAATCTTCAACACTACAAGATGCTGTTAGAGTAATGACAGCAAAGTCTTTAAAGTTACCTACCTTTGCAGAGTTAAAAAAATTAAAAGGTCTAATTTTAAGATCTTCGGGTTTAGGAACTTTTATAGGAATTTTACCAGCAGAGGGTTCAACTGTAGCTGCCATGATGGGTTACAATGAAGCTAAAAGATGGTCTAAAACTCCAGAAAAATTTGGTACAGGACACGATGAAGGTATTGTTGGTCCGGAAGCTGCAAACAATGCAGCGGCAGGTGGAGCAATGGTTCCAACTCTTGCCTTGGGTATTCCTGGAAGCGGAACTACTGCATTAATTTTAGCAGCTTTAGTTATGCATGGATTTAGACCTGGTCCTTACTTAATTACAGAAACACCAGAACTAGTTTATGCTATCTTCGGAGCTATGCTTATTGCAAACTTTGCCTTTTTAGGAATTGGACTTGCTGGAGCTAGGTTTTTCTCTTTAGTTACCTTTATACCAAAAAGATTTTTGTGGCCTTCTGTTTTCATTTTCTCTCTAATAGGATCTTATGCTTACAGCTCAGCTTTTTTCGACGTATGGGTTATGTTGATCTCTGGTATCGTTGGCTTCTTTATGATGAGACACGGTTTTTCTCCTGCTCCATTAGTAATGGGTCTTATTTTAGGACCGCTAGTAGAAGAAACGTTTACTCAAGCGATGGTTATTCATGATAGTAGTTTCTTTCAGTTCTTTGAAAGTGGTGTCTTTATCGTCTTTATGGTTATGACAGTCATAAGCTTAAGTAGTCCTTTTTGGCCCAAGATATTTAAGAAAAAAAAGTAAGCAATTGAGCTCAAAAATATCTAACAAGGTAGCCGTTATAACCGGCGGAGCAAGAATGATAGGTCGTGCAACGGCTTTAAAACTTGCGAAGCAAGACTTTGATATCTTAATTCACACTGGAGGTAAAAGTTTAGAAGAAGCTAAAAAAACTTCTGAAATGATTTCTGCCTTGTCTAAAAAGTGTGAAATAGTTACAGGCGATCTTACCGATTTAAAAACCATCGAATCTATTAAAAACAAAGCTCATGAAATGGGCAATCCTTTGGTTTTAATTAATAATGCAGGAATGCGTATTCACGAAATTTTCGAAAAAATTACTTACGAAGACTGGAAAAAAATAATGACAGTTAATGTAGATGCTGCATTTTTATGTGCTCAGGCATTAATTGGTTCTATGACAGATCATAAATGGGGGAGAGTAGTGAATATTGGAGGAATGTCTGCTCACGTTGGTGCAAGAGAAAGAGCACATGTGGTTACTTCTAAGGCAGCCTTAGTTGGGTTGACCAAAGCCATTAGTATGGAATTTATTGAGAGAGGTATTACTTGTAATTGCGTAGTGCCAGGATTTATTGAAGATTTTGATACTGATAAAAATGAGTTACATGGTCATTGGTTAAAACATCCACAAACACCAAACCTTGCATCTGGTAGATATGGAAACCCTGAAGATGTCGCGGAAGTAATCTCTAATTTATGCAAAGAAGAAGCTAATTACATTAATGGACAAGTACTTCATGTAAATGGGGGAACCTACACACCGTGACCATTTATGCAGAAGAGTTTTCAGGATGGGCAACTAAATTAAAAACCCAAGATATTCCATCTGATATTCAGGAAGTATTGAACTTTTTAGTAAAAGATATTTCGGGAGTAATTGTTGCCGCAAGAAATGAAGATTATATTCAAAGTTTAATTAAGACCTATAGCAATACAGGGAATATAATTGCACTAGGGCACAAAAATGTTTTTGATGTTTTTTCTTCATCTATTATTTGTGGAACTGCAGCGCACGGAGAAGATTTTGACGATACGTTTGAAGGAAACCCTATGCATGTTGGAGCTACTATGGTTTCTACTTTTTTATCTGCTGGGCAGTTTTTTAAACTCAATGGAGAACAGATTTTAAAAGGAATAGCTATTGGTGCTGAGTTAATATGCAGAATGGCATTGGTATCTCCTACAGCAATGCACAAACAAGGTTTTCACCCCACATCTATTTGTAGTGTATTTGGAGCAACTGCTGGATTGGGAGCGGTACTTGGATTGAATCAAAAACAATTATCTTCTGCCTTGGGTGTTGCGGGCAGTATGTCATCTGGAATTATTGAATACTTAGCAGAAGGAACGTGGACTAAAAGAATACACCCTGGTTGGGCTGCAAGCTCTGGAATTCATGCAGCTTTATTAGGAAGGTCTGATTTCTTGGGACCAAGAACTGTATTTGAAGGAACTCACGGTTTTTTCAAAGCTTTTACTATTAAAGAAATTGAAAATGATTTTTCTCATTTAGTAGAAGGCTTGGGCACTAGGTGGGAATGTAAAAATTTAGCCTTCAAACCCTATGCCTGCGGAACTATGGCACAACCATTTGTAGATTGTGCAATACAAATAAAAAAACAGATAAGCGATTTGACAGAAATTAAATTAATTAAAGCAAAAGTAGGAGAGGGAACCGTTCACCGGCTATGGGAACCAAGAGAAGAAAAAAATAATCCATCCACACCATACTCTGCAAAATTTTCTGTTCCTTATTGTGTAGCTGTAGCACTTGTTAAAGGTGGAGCTGGTCTAGAGGAGTTTAACGTAACTAACATTAAAGATCCTGAGATTTTAAAAATAGCTAATTTAATGACTTATGAGATTGACCCTAATGATGAGTACCCAAAAAACTATACTGGAACTTTAATTGTTGAGACAATAGATGGAAAAATAATTGAAGCAAAGCAGCCTTGTTTTAGAGGTGGAAAAAAACAACCGCTGACGAAAGAGGATTTTAATAGCAAATTTAATAAAAATTTAAAATATGCAAAATTAAATGATGACCAATCTAAGCAGCTTGAAGAATTTACGAACTCTATCTTTGTTAATACTGATTTTTCAAAAATTAATTTATTTTAGACCACATGGAAAGTTTTGATCTTTATGCTTTCACTTCCAGTCTTAGCTATCTTCATATAGCAATTCTTCTATTTGTTGCATTACTTGCTTCTATCATTTCAGGAATTTCAGGTTATGGGGGTGGGATGACTCTGGGTATCCTTGTGTCACCATTCATTCCCATTAAATTATTAGTTCCTTTAATGTCCGTTTTTGTTTTCTGCTCAAATGCATCAAGGATGTACTATTACCGAGACAGTATTTTTTGGAAAAAAGGTTTGTATTTTGCTCTAATAGGTACTCCTTTTATAATTTTAGGAACAAATTTTTACGCAGGTGTTTCAGATAAAGTTTTATATTTTTGTCTTGGATTTGGTCTTGCTTTTGTAATTATTGTTAGAAGAGTTTTTAAAAAAATTAATTTAACCATTGGATGGTTTGGTTTGGCAGTTATGGCAGTTTTTTACGGAACTATTAGTGGTGTCATACTAGGTCCTGGAGCAGTGTTATTAACAGCATTGGCCTCCAATGGCATGGTTGGTTCAGCAATTATTGGAACAGATTCATTAATCACCTGCATTAATGTTGTTATACGTTTAGTTTCTTTTAGAAATCTTGGCTTATTAAATAATGATGCCTTATTGATTGGTAGTTCCATAGGAGTTGTTGCTATTTTAGGGTCTTATATAGCTAGAAAAATAGTAGATAAACTGGGAGTTAAATTACACACTTTAGTGATTGAGATTTGTATAATTTTAGGTGCAATTGTGATGATTTATCGTGCCCTTACCATTTGAAGGCATAGTCAATAATTAATCTAGTGCTCGAAATTAATATAAGCGAATAAATTACATTATAAAACAAAGCTTCATCAACTCTTTTTAAAATTTGGTATCCAATTAATATCCCCAATACTGATGCAGGAAAAAATAATAAAGATTGTTTTAAAGTATCAACATTTAAGA
>OJHG01000815.1_pt1 | contig 12032 bp, 7 predicted proteins | sample 1594761 | NCBI WGS metagenome assembly OJHG01 (sample SAMN05416786, study PRJEB24817) | seawater metagenome | isolation source: Sea water | place: Canada:Atlantic | collected 2013-07 | reverse complement strand
ATTGGTCCTTGTGGTCCTGTTACTCCATCAGTTCCTGCAATTCCTGATGGGCCTGTAACTCCTATAGCTCCTTGTGGGCCTGTTGCTCCATCACTACCATCAACTCCATCTGATCCGTTTAAAGATGCTAACCAAACTGATTCTGTTCCTATAGTATTATCTGAAGCAAAAGCTAATTGATAAGCTGAAGATCCATCTGATCCTGTTGCTCCTTGTGAACCTATAGCACCTGTTGGTCCTATTGGTCCTTGTGGTCCTGTTACTCCATCAGTTCCTGCAATTCCTGATGGGCCTGCTGGGCCTGTAGCTCCTTGTAATCCTGTAGCTCCTTGGAGTCCAACTTCGCCTTGCAATCCTTGCAAACCAGTTTCTCCCTGAATACCTTGTGTACCTATAGCACCAGTAGCTCCATCAGCTCCTGTTGCTCCTGTTGCTCCTGTATTTCCTTGTAATCCTTGAGGGCCTGGAATATCTGATGCAGGGGAATAGTATGCAAATGGAACGAATGTAAATGGTTGATAGGATAATTCCTCAAATTCTATACAATCCCCATCTAAATCAATATCTACTTTTAAAAACTTTGCTTCTGGACCCCAATTAACATTATTAAAACTAGCTGCATAACCGTCTGTCTGAATGTATGAACCTATTAATAAGTTTACCATTCCAAAACCATCAGTAACTACACTTACATTCTCTTCATATTCCAACAATCCAGTTGCATCTATAATTCCGAATTTCATACAAACCATCTCATCTTTAACAAGTAAGTTTGGATTATCGAAACCTGGAAGATCTTCTCCTTTAGGATTATATATAACTGCTTGATAGGTAATACCACTACTTTGTGAAAAAGAATAGCTTGAAATAAATAAGAAAATTAATAAATACTTTTTCATACTAGTAAAAAGATATTAATATGTTAAACTGAAGTTGATTATTGTTCATTTTTAAGGGTTCGTAGTTACTAGAGGATATTCTAAAGTTTTTGGAGAAATGATAAGCTAGGCCAAAAGAAATATTATGAGTAATTACATAACTTAAGTCAAGACCAACTAAGGGTTGAATAAAAAAACTGTTAAACTCACTACTCTCCATCAAATCAAAAGTTTGACCATTTATTTTTTGCTTTCCATTAATCAAATGATTCAAATTGACTCCTGCATCAATATTCATCAAAAAACCTACAGATCTATTATTCCATCTGCTTTTACCTCCAAATAACTTGTATTTAAGGATACCTTGAAGCCCTAGGTAATTTGTATCCCATGAATAGTTATCCTCCCATGTGCCTCCTGTAGCATTTAATTCATTTAGTGCAACCCCTATTGCAAAACTAATGTTGTTATAGGGTGAAAAAATAAATCCCATTTCATAAGAGCTACCCGTACTTCCTTTAATATTTGGATTAGGTTCCCCTGAAGAATTTATAAAGTCATACGTGGTAAAGTTTCTTCCAATACTAAAATATGCATCTTGAGCATTTGCTATATATGAATTACCTAAAAATATTAAAAAAATGATTATGTACTTCATCTTTTTACGATTTTAGTATAATAGGTATTTGATTTTGAGTCCAATCTAATCAAGTAAAAGCCAGATTTTAAAAAACTAACATCGATGGTCGTGACTCCTGAGAGAAAAGAAAGTTTGTTTTTATAAATAAGTTTCCCTGCCATATCAAATAAGGTAACAGTAACCATTTCTTTGAGACTATAACTTATTGTAACATGATTTTTAAATGGATTGGGGTAAATATTTGTTGAAATCTCTGGATTAAGTCCCGTTATTAATAATTGTCCTAATGAAGATTGTTGAAAACCTTGACCAACTTTTGAACTATTATTTGAATAATTACCTGTAACAGAAACCTGACCGACTGTCTGAGATACAATTATACCACTAGACGTTGAATTTAGTCCTCCTTGAGTTGATACCATTTGATGATGTAATTGTGCGATAGCATCAGTATTGTAAGCTAATAAAATTGTACACAATAGATATTTAATATGTTGAGGTTGTATCAATAACATCATAGCTTATTTAAAGTAGGATGATATTCCTATAGTTTGTTTTTAAGGTATTGAAGTCAACAAAACTTATAAATGGTATAATGAAGATTAATGTCACAATAATTATTTGAAATTCTCTATCAAACTTGTTCTGTAAAATATTCTTCAATACATATAAAACTATAAAACTAAAAATTACAAACAAAGCTATTCTTAAGGATTCAATAAGCATCATATTTATGATTTGATTTTCTTGTTATCATAGATATTTGGAGCATTCCAAACTAAAGGAGAGATGTAAAGCAAAACATCATTACTAGGGTCAGACTCGAAAATATTTAGTTCGCCTAACACATGTAATAACAAGAAAACAAGATTAATTATTACTAACCAGAATGTTCTTTTAATAAAAATTTTTAATATTTTATATCTCACGATTCAAATATAAGAAACATAAGTTGAATTAAAATTGAATTAAAATGCTGTTTTGTAAAAATAAAATTATTGTTATTATTAAATAAATAGAAAAAATATCTAATTACTATCAGTTTTAGGTGTTTTTGAACTTTAATCTTGATGGATATAAATTTAAATTTAGTAACCGTTTAAATAAGTTGTAATTGCTTGAGAAGAATGCAATAAGAGAGTCCACTTTTCTGATTGCTTGTTGACTTAGATAACTCCGTTGAAATATCGAAGAAAAGTTTTACACGAAGAGATTTTGAGTTTACAAGCTATTTTAATAAGATGCTTATCTATAAAGATTATTAATAATTTCAGGGACTATTGTTGTAAATCTTCAACAAATTTAATTTTATGTGTTGAAAAATTAGTAGCTTATAAAACTTACCATACGTGATTTCGATTCTATAAATGAAGCTGCAGGTTCGTAAATAATATTTGATGATTTTTGAAAATTATAAAGAATTAATAAACTAAATAATTTATTAAATAAGAACCTACTATAAACAAGGATTCTTTCTTTTATTTCTTTTTAGTCTAAATAAGAATTTTATCCAAAATACCTATTTAAATTGCTTCTAAACACTTCTACTCATATTTTAGTTGAAATTTATAATATAATGGAAAATTTATTATTGAGTAATAGTTGTGTTAACTGCGAAAATTTTACAAATTCGTCATTGTGTAATTTTCACAAAATAGAAGTAAGTGAAATATATACTTGCGAGTCGTTTGAGAACACTCCATCTTAAAGGGTTTAACTGTTTAAATTCTGCACTAACAAGAAAACATTTTTTAAGCCTTGAGCTAATAGCCTAGGGCTTTTTTTACTTTATTTTTTTAATAATATAGGCTGTAATCCATACTTTTCCCTCTGTAAAACTAAGGATTCAAACAGTTTATAGAAAGAGTTAGATACTCTTTTTACTTCTAATTTGGAAATGTTCTGAATGAGTAGCTCCAAGGTTATGAATCACCTCACGAAGACTAGCACTTAAAAATAAAAGTATTTTATTTAAAAAGAGGTTATGATTAATAAATATTAAGTTTAATTTTTGAGCTTTTCACTGTCTCATTTACAGAATTGTAAAATGAAATTACCCACCAGGATTAGCAACAGGCACTATACTTGTAGCAAACAACCCAACAAGTAAAGCAGCGAGAGTTACTACCCCGGATGATTTCAATATTGAAAACTTTTTAACTCTTACATCGCGTATTTCTGCCTTAAGCACTGTTTGAGAGTTTCCTTTATTTTTTAAAATTATTTTTTCTTTGTTTATAGAAACTAAACGACCATTAACTTTTGTTTGATCTACCTTTTCAAACTCAAACTTTTGTTTTTTTTTCAATTGTAATAGTATTAATATCTATTGACTTGTAACTAAAACAACTTTGAAATAAAATTAAAAATGATAGTAAAAAAAAATAGTTCTCTCATAATTAAATCGATTTGCATCAACATAAGAAATATTAGTACTAATCGATTAAATTAAAATAGTTGGCTGTAATGTAGCGAAATATAGTTCTATAAAATATTTTATATATTGCAATGTAATATAAATAAAAATGAAAAAAACACTCTTATTAGTTTTAGTTATTTCAATGATGAACTGCAAAACTGATAGTAAAAAAGATACTATCGCTAACACAACCAATCAAGTAGAAAAAGATATAGAAATGTATATAAATCTTTGGGATACCTTTATTTACAAAAGAGATCCCAGTGTAATCAACAGTACATCTTTCACTGAAGATTGTGTGGTTGTTACTGCTCAAGGAGATATTTTGGGTATAGAAGCGGTTAAAGCGTATTACACAAATTATTTAAATGGGTTTACAGAAATAGAGTTTGAAATTAAGGAAAGTTTTGGCCAAGGAAACAAACTTATAAAGCATTATAATTTCAAAGGAAAGCACACTGGAGACTTTTTTGGAATACCTCCGTCAGGTAATTATCTAGACTTATCTGGCACAACCATTGTAACAATGAGGGATGGAAAAATAGCAAAAGAGCACGACTTTTATAACATGCAAACAGTACTTGATCAACTCATGAAGTCTAAAGGAGACATCGTAATAGACGAGCAGAAGTCTATAAATTAATCTTCTTGCAACGTTTGGTTTACTTCCGCTGCTAATTCTTCAAGTGTGTAAACGTAGAGTGTTAGCAAAGATTTTTTAGTTTCAAAATATTTTTGTTGAATAATTAAATTTGATTTTAATATAGGATCTTTTTCTATTGCGTTTTTTAACAGTTTTGAGTAATCTTCAATACCAAATTGAGAATCATTTGACGCAAACAATAGCTTTGGGTGGTTTTTCGTGATAATTTCTATTAAATGCTCTTTTAGTAGTTTTTCGTATTGAACTGACGTATTTATATTTGAGTAGTTGATGGTGTGAAGCCTTGTTAATCCTTCTTTTATCCTTTCAGACTTAATAAATTTAAAACTCCCTGTATTAATAATAGAAACATATCTGTTCATTGGTGGTTGAAAATCTCTGTAATAAATCAAATTATATTCAATTCTGCTTTTGCTTGAGGTAATTTTTTTAATAGCGTTAGTTTCAAATTCTGAGCTCAAAAACATAGAATATAAATCTATATCGTCTTGCCAATATTTCATTCTATCACCTGTATATCGTTGAATATCATTAATTTCAATTTTTATATTATTTAAGACCTTTAATCTTTCTTTATTTTCATTTTTTTCTACAGAGATTTCATTTAGCCAAAAAGAAACAGAAATACCCATTACAATGACCAGAAATTCAAGCGAATATTTAAAGATGTATTTTTTTGCTTTTTTATTCATAATATATTTTCCTTTCAAATATAATTAATTCATAACTAATGAACATATCGGTAAAGAAAGATTAACTGTCATTACTTTTTAAGAAATGGCTCTCTAGCCAAGCTACAGAAAGCTATTGAACATTTGTCTATAAATGTAAGTTAACCTACTTAAGAGGTTTAGAAATAGCTGAACTGAAGGAATAAGCTATGCTCATGTTTAAAAAATGGGTTTTGGCAATGTCCATTGTGGCGTGTTATAATCAAAATTAGCAGAATTACTAACATTCACAACATTCCATGCAGATAAATCTTGGTTAAATGCTGAGTTATTATAAAACATATTTTGCATATTAGTCACACTGCTAGTATTCCAGTTCCCTATATCTTGGTTAAATACTGAGCTACCATAAAACATATTGCCCATATCAGTCACACTGCTAGTATTCCAATCCCCAATATCTTGGTTAAATGCTGAGTTGTATTCAAACATTCCTCTCATGCTGGTTACATTGCTTGTATCCCAAGAACCAATATCTTGGTTAAATGCTGAGTTGTATTGAAACATTCCTATCATGCTGGTTACATTGCTTGTATCCCAAGAACCAATATCTTGGTTAAATGTAGAGTTGCCACCAAACATACCACTTGCATTTGGGGCAATAACCCATCCATCTAAATTATTATTAAAAACTGTATCACCGCCACCAAACATCGATGCCATAGTAAGAACATTTGAAGTATCCCAATTACTAATATCTTGGTTAAATGCTGAGTAGTTACCATAAAACATAAGTGACATATCAGTCACACTGCTAGTATCCCAATTCCCAATATCTTGGTTAAATGCTGAGTTGTATTTAAACATCTGATTCATATTAGTCACATTACTAACATTCCAATTCCCAATATCTTGGTTAAATGCTGAGTTACCATAAAACATAAGTGACATATTAGTCACATTACTTGTATCCCATGAGGTCACATCTATGCCGTTATAAGGGTTACTATTTGTTATAAATGCGTTAGACATATTAGTGACTAGGGATGTACACATATTAAAATTGGCTACAGGATTAAAATTGCTGTCATCAACAATCCAATAATCAACACCATTTAAGGTATACACATTACCAACAAAAGCCCATGGTTTGCATTTTACTGTTATCCCATTAGAGTCTAGATAAACAATGTTCCCTTGTTGTTGTTCAGTTGTACACCCATACTCAGTTACAATATCGCCAGAAATTGAATTTGGACATTCATCAACATCATTTAAGACACCATCATCATCATCATCATTATCAATAAAATTTACAGTTTCAATTGAATAACTACCACCGTAAACTGTTCCTTGGCTATTTCTAGCAAATGCTCTGTAATAATACGTGCTGTTTTGCTCCAGGTTCAACGTTAAGTTAGTACCACCAGCCATTCCAAGTCCATCATCAACAACTGTTGATTGTTCTATTGTTGGATTTGGGTTTATATCATAAACAATACCTTTTTGCTCAATTGAATACCCTCCATCAGATTCAATTTCATATCCAACTCCCGTAAAGACAAAATAATTATTTTGGTTATCTTGTGTAAGCCCATTGCTACTTGGAATTGTTGTAATGGTTGTTGGTGATGAATTGTAATTATTACTTATGGTCCAAGCGGCAAGTGTTGCGTCCCATATTAATATATCTCCTTGTGTCATCCCTTGAGGTAATGATCCAGAGCTATTAGAATACATAGCATAAGGTACACTTAGTAGTTGTGAGGTTCCCATAGGCTCAAATCCGTTGCCTGTATCTAGTTCAATTGCTAAATAATAGTTTCCAATAGACCAGTCAATTTCTGAAAAGACACTAGTTGTTGGAGTTCCTTGTCCTATCACAAGAGATACTTGTCCTAAATCATCTGTTAATAATGTATGGTCTTCAGAGTAAGTAGGGTCTGCAGTTTGTGAACCTTGAATAATATCAAAACTAAAGCTAACATTTTGATTCACTACCAAATCTCCACTAGCATTTCTCACTGTTGCTTGGTAATTAAACCCCTGAGGTGCTTGCGCTTTTAAGCTAAGTCCTAAAAAAAGAAGCATTACAATGGATAGATAGTTTTTCATTGCTTAATAATTTTGTATGAATTGGTTTTTTTGTCTTCTGTAGTTACATTAATCAGGTACGTCCCTGTGGGGTACCTTTCTATATTGATGGGATCTTGTTTGCCAACCTGTTTTTGTAATAATACTTTACCAGTCAAATCAGAAATAAAGACTTTAAAAGAATTACTGGAAGGATGCGTTATAAAAATCATCTCTTTGGTTGGGTTTGGATATATCTTTACTAAAAGATTTGTTGTTGGAGAATCAATACTTAAAACTTCAAGGTTAAGAGAAGGATAGTACCCATTACCCAACTGAAAACTTCCATCTTCAGCTGTCATACCCCCTATAACAATCTCTCCAGCAGTGTAGCTTAGTTGGTTATTGCCATTTGAAATAGTACCACCTAGCGGTGCTATTACTTGTTTAGAGACAGATTGAGCAGATAGCCCAGCAGATAAAAACATTAAAATAAATAACTTTCTCATAAAACAAATATAACAAAACTAAAAGAAGAAGAAGATATGTCTCTGGTTTAGAGAGGTTAACTCTATATTATTATTTTTCATTTGTAATGATTTCGCGTCAGTTGAATCAGATATTTTTTTGTTTCAATCAATTCAAATTTCAGTTCGTTTGGAAGTTCTGTACATAGTAAAGAACCACCACCTAATAAAAACCGAAATTATTGTAATCACCATTTCGTCAATTAGATCTTCTTTTAAAAAGTTTTGAATTCTAGCTCCTTCATCTATGTATAACTTATTAAATCCTTTTTTATGAATTTGGTGTAAAATTTCAGTTAACGTTCCTTTGACCAAGAACGCTTTGCGTTTATGAGATTTAGGTGTCTTTTTTTAGCTTATTAATACTAAGAAAACAGCTTTGTTGAATGGCCAATCAACATCAAATTCTAGTACCGTTTCAAATATTATTCACCCTATAATAAGTGCGTCAATTCCCTTGTTAAATTCTACATATCCCATAGCAACATTATCGGAATTTGGTATTGAATATAGCGAATCAATTCTACCATTTTTGTCAGCAATTCATCTGTCTAAACTTGTTACGATAAATACACTATTCTTTATGTTTAGATTCGTTTTTTGATATGAATACCAACTGTTTGTAAAAGAATAAAGGCATTGACTTTGTGTCACTGCCTTTATATCATATCTTCATTTTGTACAAGATACTGTTGCTCATAATACTGTCTCTAAAATAACTAGTATCGTCTTCGTTTATATTGAAAAATCAAAAAAAGCAGAACCCCCGTAACTAGACGCTCCTATGGACCCTATTTGATTTCCATTTAAAATCAGAACTACCGAAGTTCCTCCATCTCCATAAGAATCATATATTACAAATTGATAATTACCACTCGGTAGATTACAATTTTTAACAATCAAGCCACCAGTCATTCCAGCATATGCACCGTAATCAGGCGTCGTTGAAGATGTCATCACAATTTCTTCTGTATCTACATCTACTAAAGTCCAATAGACCTCCTCTGGATAAGAATCAAAACCAAACTGTATTTCTAAATCATTAAGAACTGTATCTACTCCTGCGGTAAACAGTGTTAATTCTGGTTCAGTAAACGACCCCCCACAAGCGTATTTAGTTCCATAAATGTCTTCTAAGCTATAACCACCACTATTCATACCGTCATTATTCGTGTCAAAAAACGTTAAGACATATGCTCCGTCTTCTAAACAAAAAGGAATTTGAATGGATGTCATTCCTGCATAACTTCCGTCCAATCCACCAGAAAATAATGGAGTTGAACTATCGCTGGTGCTGAAAAGCTTCCAATAGGTTTGTTCTGGGTTTTCATCAAAATTAATTGTTAATATGGTAGGATAGGCAGTACAGTTTTCGACAGCAACTACCTCAAATGAAATACTACAACCCCTCCCCCCTATATTAATATTAAAGGTAGCAGTTCCGTAATCCACAGGAGTTCCTGTTACGTTAAATTCTAGCATGCCTTCAAACTCATTAAAAGTACCCGCAGCTATTGAAGCCGTTAAACCTTGAACTCCTGATGAATTAATATCCATCGCTTGGTAATCACCTCCAACTAGAGTCACATAAGGAATTTGGAAGGTGAAATCTGTTACTGATTCTTGAAAAACTAGAACATCTCCGTTCTGAACCAGACCACCACAATTTAAAGATTCTAGTGCTGGGGGTGAATAATTGCTTTCCAATGAAACCATATCAAAGGTTAATTCGTCTGCATCATAAGAAAAAGATTCTCCCACAAAGGAAAGGTGATTTGTACCTCTTGTTATGGTCGCTTGGTTACGCTTCATTGCCAGGTATGTTTTTCCTTCTCCCCAAAGCTCAATTTTAGTTTGTAGGTAAATGAAATCTTGTAGTTCGACTCCAGAAAGCGCATTTACTATCGTCTCTGCATCTGGTATACGGATGTCTAAAAACGGGATCATTGTAGACCTTGCTTCAGCATCATTGCCTAATCTGGTAGCACACTCTGCACTTAATAAATAAAATTCATCTACTCTCATAAAGAGGTAATCCGCCTTGATTGTTGTAGATGTTCCAGTGTGAACTCTATCAGCATCGAAAAACTTATTCAAAGGCATTAAGTGTTGTGAGAATGAAGTATCATCTAGAAACTGTCCTTTTCTAAGGTCGTCCGTTGGAATTTCAGCAAATAAAGAAGCATCCATTGCTTTATAATCTCCATAAGCTTGATAACTATAGCTATAGTAGTCCATTTGCCCCCACCAAGAAACTAAACCTAAACCAATTTCTTCAGTTATATCTAAACCCCAAATCCATGAAGGTGTGTTTACGTCATTAAATCCTGAAAGATCTCCTGGATGTACTAGCTCACTCGCAGTAGTTAATGGATATCCACTTGCAATCACTGCGTCTGCTAAAGGTTTTGCCGCTGCATAATTGCCCATTGCAGCATAGGTATATGCTAATAAACCTTGGGCTATTGTTTTATTTACATGCAGTTTGTCTGGACTTGTATAGTTGTCTAATAAGCTAATACTACTGTTTAAATCATTAAGTACCTGATTGTAGATAGTACTTGTTAGAACAGGAGTATTATCATACTGACCTCCTGTGTGTAATGGCAATATTATTTCATCTGGGTTGTATTTTTCTTGAAAAAACTGCGTTAGATAAAAATAAGCATAGCCTCTAAGTGCCAAGACTTGACCCAAAACCCATCGGTCTTCGTCATTAGATGGAAGAGAACCAAATGGAGTAAGTGCTGTAACTAGAGGATTAACTCTGTCTATGATTTCCATATAGTAAGCATAGGCATATCTAGCATCTGCAGAACTACCTACCGTACCTTCTAAATTTGCAGTATTGTTATACCATCCGTAAGTACTTTGGCTTAAAGCTAGATCACTGGAAAGCATATCAGAAAAAATATCCATTGATTTTTGTCCAAAGTGATTATGGCTGTTACTATGAATATAAGTTTTATAGAGAAGCGGATAGATGTCCTCTTCTAGGTTTATGCTATTCTCAAGTGAAGCCGAAGATACTGGTCCATAAGAGGTTCCAATACCATTGGTTGCATAGGGTCTAAAGTAATAAACATTTGCAGGATCTAAATTGGTGAAGGTTTTATGGAAAGTCCCTTCACCGGAACCAATTGCGGAAAAATCATCGTCGATCGTTGGAGGCCCGTCCCATTCTGTAGACCAGCAAACACCGCGTTCAGTGATTTCAGAACCCCCATCAAAATTTACAGCCATTGCTAGAGATACTGTGTTATTTTCTAAATAATTGTATAGGGATGTACTGTAATATTGAGGGAGGTCATTTGTTCTAAAAAGCACTTCATCTCCATAGGTGATTCCTGCATCACTGGCTGCATAGGCTCTTACCCTGTATAGCGTATTAACTTGAAGGTTTGCTATTGAGCTGGTAAAATTGCCTGTTCCGGCTCCTTCCACTGAGTGGCTAGAGTTTATTGTTGGAGTTGCTCCAATAGCCCAACAAAGTCCTTTGGCAGATACGGTTCCTGAAGGAATTGTTACCGTACCAGCACCTAAAGCGACCAAGCCGTCCTCGTATACTAATTCGCCAGTTATAACTTCGGGTAAATCGGCACCCTGATTTGAACTCGCTGTTGTAAAAGTCAATTGATTTCCATAAGCAGTACCGTTTTCATTGGTTGCATAAGACCTTAAAAAATAAGAAGTAGCAGCGACTAAGGGAATGGCATGCGAAGTATAGCTCCCAGTTCCTGCTCCGTCTATTGTAAAACTATTTGCAAGCGTAGGATTTACTGAAGTGTTCCAACAAACTCCTCGTTGGGTAACTGGAGAACCTCCATCTGAGAGAACTATGCCTCCGGAAAATACAGCGTTTGAGGTTTCTTGTGAAAGCGCTATCGTAATCAAAGTGGGTAATGAAGTAATATCTGGAATCACATAAGATATACTGTCTATATCTTGTAACGCAATACCTAGTATGTTTCCATTGTTTTGATACACTGTTTTTAAAAAATAATTATTGTATTCATTAACCTTTACACTGTCTATGGATTCAATAGGCAACTGAAGAACGGTTCCATTAGATTGATGAGTTATTTCTAAAACTTGTGAAAAGCAAACCTGCGATAACAGTAAAAGAAAAAAGAGTATGTATAAATTCTGTCTCTTATACA
>OJHG01000813.1_pt1 | contig 12039 bp, 11 predicted proteins | sample 1594761 | NCBI WGS metagenome assembly OJHG01 (sample SAMN05416786, study PRJEB24817) | seawater metagenome | isolation source: Sea water | place: Canada:Atlantic | collected 2013-07 | reverse complement strand
TACGAGATGCTCAGGAGTCTCGTGGGCTCGGAGATGTGTATAAGAGACAGGTGGGTGTCATATATGTACTTTATTATAGTGCGCAGTTACAGGTGAATCGAAGACAGCTTTAGCCTAATGCCTTTTTAATCGCTGTTACGCAACTTTAATTCCCCCCACCGTGTAAACCTGTTGCCGAAGTGCAACATTTTCCCATCTCTTTTATTTTCACTCGTTCAAAAATGTTATTAAGGTATTGAAATTATTGGCTATTTTATTTTTGGCGCAATAATTGATAACAATTTATATTGATAAAACACATATTTAGGACGTTTACTGGTTACAGTCAGTCAACCAGCAAATAAAAAACAAATAGCCTAAGAATGAGCGAAAGCAAAGAAAAGCGTTGTGGATGAAGCTCCAACGTTCAACTATTTCAACAGCGTTTCTAAGCTGCGGGCAATAAAAAAGGTACTTCTATGAAAAAGTCTAAACTATCTTCTCTGGCACTCTTCAATAAGAGTATTAAGTATACAATTTACTTGCCACTCGTTGTCGCTACCAGCGCAGTCTTGAGTGCATGTGGAGGTTCTTCTGACGATTCTTCTGATGTATCACCTACAACCACAGGCTTCTCTCTTGCCGTTTCTGATGCGCCAGTAGACAGTGCGTCAGAAGTTGTGGTTGTGTTCGATGAGGTTGAGCTTACTGGTGACGGAGCGCCCATTAGATTTGATGTACAAGACGAGAATGGAGATCCTCGCAGCATTGACTTATTAACGTTGCCCGGCAGTCAATTTGAGACCATTGTTGCAGAAACAGCGATTCCTACAGGCGCTTACAGCCAGCTAAGGCTTAGCGTAACGTCAGACTCGTATATCGTGACAGAAGAGGGCACATTTCCTATTCGTGTCCCTAGTGGTGAATTGAAGCTCGATGGTTTCACCGCTCAGCCAGGTTTTGACGCCGCCTACACCGTAGAGTTTGATTTAAGAAAAAGTTTGGTCGATCCAGTCGGACAGCCTGTCATTATGCTGAAGCCAAGGGGCGTACGGCTAGTTCTTAACGATGATGTTGGGACATTGGAAGGAAGCATAGCCCCAACATTACTCGACGATGAACAATGTGCATCAAAAATGGATTTGTTTACGGGCAATGCCGTTTATCTCTACGAAGGCGAACAAAGCTCAATCAATAGCTTAGGCGACGATGCGGATGAAGGTGCAGATGACAGCGAAGTGCGTCCATTTGCTATTGTGCCAGTTACCTATGACGACGTTACGCAGGCATATAATTTTACAGCAGGTTTTGTTCCCCAGGGCGAGTATACCGCAAGCTTTTCGTGCTCGGCTTTATTTGACGAGCCGGAAACTGATGAAGATGAAGTAGACGGTTTCTCTCTCCAGACCCTCGATATTACAACTGTGGTTGCAGGTGAAACTACTACGCTCGACATAGAATAGCCCTAAAAAGGCTTTAATGGTTTGCGTGCAAAGGACTGTGCGCCTTTTATGTCAGTAAGCCTGAAACCTTGTTTGTTGGTCGAAGGGATTGAGCTTTAGAGCTTTAAAAGTTGTTTTTAACTATCAACAAGTACGTTAATACACCTACTGCCGTTAAGCTGCGAGTAGGTCACAACCACTATGATAAGGAGAAGCAATGTCGACATCAGACAACTACAGCCCACCGAAAGTATGGTCGCAAGATGAAGATGATGGTAATAAATGGGCCAGTATCAATCGTCCTGTTTCTGGCGCGACTCACGACAAAGAACGTGAAACAGGCAATCATGGTTTTCAACTTTATTCTTTAGCCACGCCCAACGGACAGAAAGTCACCATTATGCTGGAAGAGTTGTTGGCGGCTGGTGTCAGTAACGCAGAGTATGACGCTTGGTTAATTAATATCGGTGAGGGCGATCAATTTTCTTCAGGCTTTGTGGACGTAAACCCAAACAGTAAAATTCCCGCGTTAGTAGACACAACGACAACGCCGGAAACAAAGCTCTTTGAATCGGGCTCTATATTGATGTATCTGGCCGACAAGTTCGATATGTTTATACCCAAAGAGTCCCATGAAAAAGTGGAATGCATGAACTGGTTGTTTTGGCAGGTGGGCAGCGCGCCTTATCTTGGTGGCGGGTTTGGTCACTTTTATAGTTACGCGCCATATCCAATGGAATACCCGATTAACCGTTTTACCATGGAAACGAAGCGACAGCTTGATGTGTTAGACAAGCATTTGGCTAATAATGAATATACGGCAGGAAGTGAGTACAGTATTGCAGATATAGCTATCTGGCCATGGTACGGGAACCTTGTACTGGGCAATTTGTACGATGCTGCTACATTCCTTAAAGTTCATGAGTATCAGCATTTGCTCAACTGGGCTCAAAAAATAGAACAGCGAGCGGCCGTAAAGCGAGGGCGTATTGTCAACCAAACCTGGGGCGAGGACGGACAGTTAGCAAACCGCCACAGCGCAACAGATCTGGATAACGCATTAAAACAGTAGTACTAACTATCGTTAAAGGTATACAGGTCAAGCGCACTCTGTAATAAATAAGCGTCGCTTGCTAAATGAGCGTCGCTTGCTAAATGAGTGTCGCTTGGCTTTTGTAATATGCGCGTTTAAGGGGAGTAAGGTCCCAGTCTTTGAGTTCAACTTCAAAGGAAAAGTCTCCCACATCTCCCTGCCAGTTTTGGTCGGGTTCGGCAGGCCAAGTTTTCATAAATACAAACTTTCCTCGCAAACAGTGCAGTACGTCCACCGACTCTTCTCCAGAGGATGAATGGTAACGTGTTTCGCTTATCACGCTGCCTTCTTGGCAAGGCGAATCAAAAAATATAAACCCTCTGAAGCGACCTGCATCGCTAATGGTAACAAGGGCGGCATATTTATCGTTGCTATATACTTTGCGTATTGCCGGCAATTCACCTTCTACATACTTAATTTGCAACCTAAGTGCTTCGTTATACCACTCCCATCCTTGACTGCCCATGTAGGTGAGCTCTTCCTTTTTGCTGTGGGCACGCCAAACAGTCTGGTAGGAATATGCAGCACTGATGATTATGGTGGCAACAATAAATAAAAAGGTCGCAATTAATAGCGTTCGAGATGTGGTGAGGCGCATAAACTAACAGCCCTTTAATAGCGTTATGATTTTGATAACCAAATAGTCTTTACGTTAATCGCATAAAGACGGTTTGCCACGAGCAAAAGCTAAAGGGAATTTAATTAACGTGGTAAAGAAAGCCGAGGGATTCGCCCTCGGCACGAATTCAACATTGTGCCTATTGTCGTTTTTGTATTCGCCGCATAATAAGTGCTTAGATTATTGGGTTGCGGCTATGGCGTAAACGTGAAGTCTAATTGCTTGCAGCGCACGGTCTTTCCAGGGTAAGGAATAAGAAGTTTTCTGCCCGTCAGACCGTGATTCTGCAGCAGAAGAATTGTAGGCAAAAATACCTGTATCGTTTAACGAAATAAAGCCATGGATAAGAGCTAATATGTGGCTTGCACTTGCACTGCCTTTCTCTGGAGTTGGAGACTTTTTATGTATAGGAAGTGTCAGTGACGAAAGTTTGTGTGTAATTTGATTAAATGCCGTAGCTGCTTCTTCGGATGGTGTGCATTCATGTGCAGTTGGGTTGAATACAAGTCGATAGTAAGCATTATGAGTCACTGAGAAATCGAGTAGCCGTTCGCTTGCTTCAAGAATTTTATCGGAATCTGTTTTCCCGGTTACTCCCTCTATTTCATTAAGCAGTAACTCACAGCTTTTTATGTAAAGTGCATTGAGTAAACCTTGCTTACCTTTGAAGTGACTATAAATTCCAATAGTTGATAGCCCAGCTCCCTGGGCTACTGTTCTTACGCTAAGTGCCTCTAAACCGCGTTCTTCAAATAAGGCTGTGGCAGCCGCTACAATTTTTTCTTTGTTGTGCATAAAAGCAAACCATCCAATAAACAGTGGGATACAAATCGACAAGTAATGTCATAACACAGTTATGGTTATAGGATGGAATTTTAAGGTTTGCCTTTTTTGAAGTATTGGTAAGCTTTACTAAGCATCAGTTCGTCATTTTACACAGATAGCGTAAATACTTTTGAATTGCGCTGGAAATTATAAAGCTCCTTTTTAACTTCCGGTAATGCACTTATATCAGCTGGCTCAAACCCTTGTTCTAAAAACCAATGAGCAGTAACCGTGGTGAGAACGAATATACTGTTAATACCGGCTTCTTTGGCTCGTGAACGTACCTCTTCGAGTATCCGTTCTCCTCGGTTTTTACCGCGGTAGTCTGGATGGGTTGCCACACACGCAAGCTCTGCACATTCATCTTCTGGATATAAATATAGTGCGGCACACGCGATAATCATTCCATCTCTTACAATGATAATGAATTGGTTAATTTCGTTTTCTAAGCGCTCTCGAGAGCGTTTTACAAGTACGCCACTGTCTTCTAGCGGTTTGATGAGATTAAGTATGCCGCCTACATCTTCTATGGTAGCTGCGCGCAACTGCTCATAGTGGTGCTCCATAACCAAAGAACCCGTACCGTCTCGGGTAAATAGTTCCTGAAGCAACGCGCCGTCATTTTCGTAGCTGATGCAATGGGCTCTCGGTACACCGGCTGAGACGCTGGTGGTTAACGCGCTCAGCACAGTTTGCTCTGTGGTTATATCGCCACTCATTATCATTTTTTCTAGCTGAGGACGTTCTATAGTACGAAGAAGCTTTCCGCTGCTGTTATACACGCCATCATAGTTTGAAAACACGATAAGCTTATCGGCTTTTAGCGTAATCGCTGCCTGAGTTGCCACATCTTCATGAGATAAGTTAAAGACTTCTCCCGTCGATGAGTACCCCATTGGTGAGAGCAGCACGATAGAACCGTCGTTTAAATGATCATTAATGCCAGTAATATCGATTCGTCGTACTTGGCCTGTGTTTTCAAAGTCGACTCCGTTGCGAACCCCCATGGGCTTAGCAACGACTAAATTTCCTGAGCAAACACGAATTTGAGCGCCGTGCATTGGTGAATTGGGTAACCCCATGGTGAGAAGGGCTTCTACCTGAGAGCGTACCGAGCCTGCAGCATCTTTAACGCATTCAAGGGTTTGTTTGTCAGTAATACGTACGCCTTGTTCAAAGCGGCTTTCGATATTTCTGAGGGCCACACGCTGGTCTATTTGAGGCCTTGCACCATGCACCACAACAACCCTAACCCCTAAGCTGTTTAATAGTGCAATATCGTGAATAATATTTGGAAAATTTGGATATTCGATGGCTTCGCCACCGAACATCAATACAAAGGTCTTTCCCTGGTGAGCATTTATATAAGGCAACGAACTGCGAAACAGTTTTATGCCATCGTGATGCGCTAATACCATGTAAGTATTTTCCTTTACCCTTGATTGTCCAAACTTTCTAGCTCTTTATACAGTGCTTTTGTTACTGTTTCTTTGCTGGTTCCACCTAAAATATTGCGTTGATTTACGCCGTACTCTAATTGGAGCACTGGATAGACATCTTCCTCAATCTTGTCGCATATTTCGCGTAAGTCAGCTAACGGAAGATCTTCAATAGCACAGCCATTATCAATAGCTTTAAGCACTACGCGGCCTGCAATATCGTGCCCAGTTCTGAACGGCACACCTTTACCCACCAAGTAATCGGCAAGCTCAGTGGCATTTGAAAAGCCCTGGGTTGCAGCAAAGCGACAGCGCTCTTCGTTTAGTTGCAAAGAGTCGAGCACTTCACTAGCGATGCATAGACAAATGTGCCACTGATTTACAGCATCTATAGCGCCTTCTTTGTCTTCCTGCATGTCTTTATTGTAGGCAAGAGGTAGACCTTTCATGGTAACCAGTAATGCTTGAAGTGAGCCAAATACGCGACCGCACTTGCCGCGCATTAACTCTAGCGCATCTGGGTTTTTCTTCTGTGGCATAAGCGACGAGCCTGATGTCACGCTATCGCCTAATTGCAGGAAACCTGCTTCACCTGAGTTGTAGAAAATCATATCTTCCGCCAGGCGAGATAAGTGCATCATGCTAGTGCTTGCAACAAACAAAAGCTCAAGTACAAAGTCTCTATCAGATACCGCATCAAGACTGTTAAGGCACGGAGAATCGAAGCCCAATTCGTCAGCAATGGCGTGTCTGTCTACCGGGAAGGTGGTTCCGGCTAATGCCCCAGAGCCAAGAGGACACTGGTTCATGCGCGTTTTTAAGTCGTCAAGACGGCTTAAATCACGCTTTAGCATTTCAACATAAGCTAAACACCAGTGCGCAAAGTGAATAGGCTGTGCCCGCTGTAAATGAGTATAGCCTGGAATAATGGCTTCTTGGTGTCGGCTTGCTGCATTGAGCAGCGACTTGATCACACCAAGCACATCAGTGCGAAGTGAGGCGATGTGCTCGCGCACCCACAGGCGAAAATCGGTGGCTACCTGATCGTTTCGGCTGCGTCCAGTATGCAATTTTCTGCCAATGTCACCTAACTTTTCGATAAGCGCAGCTTCAACAAAACTGTGAATATCTTCTTCATCAGAGGCATCAAAATCTAACTCACCGGCATCAGCTTTTGCCTTAAGCTCAACAAGCGCAGCTTCTAACTGCTGCTGCTCGTCTTGAGATAAAACGCCCGCCTTTTGTAAGGCTCGAGACCAGCTAATTGAGCCTTGTATATCTTGGCTTGCCATTACACGGTCGAACGGCAATGAGTCGTTCACCTGTTTAAACATACTGCTTGCACCGGATTCAAACCGGCCACCCCACAACGCCATGTGATACTCCTATTATTAACCTTGGTTTTTTAATGCTTCAATGCGACTTGAAAGACTGAATAGGCGAATAAACCCTTCAGCGTGCTTCTGGTCGTAAACATCATCGGCACCAAAGGTAGCAAAGTCTTCAGAGTACAGGCTGTTCGGCGAGCGGCGCTGCGTAACAGTGGCTTGACCCTTATATAGCTTCACAACGATATCGCCAGTAACTTTTTGAGCGAAAGAAGCAGCACCGGCAAGTAACGCATCGTTAAGTGCAGTAAACCAGCGGCCGTCGTACATTACATGGGAAAACTCTAGGCCAATTTGCTCGCGGTATTTAAGCGCGGCTTTATCAAGAACCATGGTTTCAAGGGCTTTATATGCCTTAAGTAATACAGTGCCCCCTGGAGTTTCATAGCAGCCACGAGACTTCATACCTACCAAACGATTTTCTACAATATCAATACGTCCTACGCCATGAGCTGCAGCGACATTGTTAAGTTTTACCAACGCTTGGTAAGGAGAGAGTGCTTCGCCGTCAACATGCGTTAATCTGCCCTCGTTGAAAGATAGGCTTACGCGTTCAGGTTTATCAGGTGCATCTTCTGGATCTACTGTCATAGTCCACACACCTTTTGTGGGCTCCTGCCACGGATCTTCTAGCTCGCCGCCTTCGTGAGAAATATGCCATGCGTTTGCGTCACGGCTATAAATTTTGGTGGCTGAGGCCGTTGTAGCTATGTTGCGCTCGGCAAGGTAATCAAGTAAATCTTCACGGCTTACCATGTCCCATTCGCGCCAAGGTGCTATTACGGTTAAGTCAGGGGCTAAGGCTGCAAATGTGCTTTCGAAACGCACCTGGTCGTTACCTTTACCGGTACAACCATGGCAAAGTGCGTCCGCACCTACTTTTCGAGCCACTTCTACTTGGGCTTTAGCTATTACGGGACGCGCCATAGAGGTTCCTAGAAGGTATTCACCCTCATAAACAGCACCTGTAGTGATGGTAGGAAATATATAGTCGTTAACAAATTCTTCTTTCAAATCGACAATGTGACATTCACTGGCACCAGAGGCGATAGCTTTTTCATGTAAGCCTTCTAGCTCATCGTCACCTTGACCAACGTCAGCGGCAAACGCCACTACTTCACAGTTATAGTTTTCTTTTAACCATGGAATAATTGCTGAGGTATCAAGGCCGCCTGAATACGCCAGTACGATTTTTTTAACATTTTGCATCTAAGTGAGTCCTCTTAGGCACTGAGTAATTGAGTAAGGATGGCATTTTGGCCATGCATTCTGTTTTCGGCTTGCTGCATTAATAACGATTTATCGCTATCAATGAGAGAGCCGGTAATTTCTAAGTCGCGATGGGCTGGTTGGCAATGCATAACATAGCTTGCTCCCGAGGCCTCCATTAAGGCTTCGTTGACTTGATAAGGCATAAAAGTCGCTTTAATGTCTTCAAGGGGCGTATCGTCACCCATCGACAGCCATGTATCGGTATAGATAACATCAGCTCCATTTGCCGCCTCTAACTCTTGGCTCTCAACAATGGTTGCGCCGGTTTTAGCTGCTAATGTTTTTGCGTGAGCGACAACGTCGGCATCGGCTTCGTGTCCTTTCGGTGTAATAACAACTTGGTTGCAACCTAAAAGTGCACCAACAATCAAAAGCGAGTGCGTTACATTGTTACCGTCGCCTATGTAAGCCATAGTCAGACCTTTAGTTTTGCCAAAGCGCTCAAACATTGTAAGGTAATCGGCTAGGCCCTGACACGGGTGATATTTATCGCAAAGTGCATTAACCACAGGTACGTTTGCCGCTTCGGCATAAGTCTCTAAGGTAGTGTGAGAAAATACACGCGCTACAATAGCATCAGCCCAGCATGCAAGATTGGCTGCGGTATCTACGGAATCTTCACGACCAGCTAGTTTACCCGACTGCACATCGAGATATACCATGTGGCCGCCTAGCTTATTAATGCCAATATCAAAGCTCACTCTGGTACGAAGCGACGGTTTCTCAAAAAGCGCAACAATCGACTTGCCTTTGAGCACGTTGCTATAACTTGCTGGGGCTTGTTTTATTTCCACTGCAAGTTGAAGTAACTTTTCCATTGCCTCTGGTGTCCAATTGGCAAAGGTTAATAAATCCTGTTTCATTCTGTGTCTCCTGAGACGCCTTATACTGGCGCTATCTCGTTGGGTAAAATTTGTGTACCCGTATTTTTATTGAGTATGTCTGCTATGTCGGCGGTCCAGCTCGCAATATATACCGCACGGGCTAGCGTTTGAGCTGACTGCAAAGCCGCATCTACTTTCACCTTCATGCCATCAGTTATCACGCCGTTATTCGCGTGTTGCGTAATGGCATGTGCATCTAAAGCTGGAATGAGTGCTTTGTTAGCATCAAGCACTCCATCAACGTTGGATAGCAGCAACAGCTCGGCGTCGAGTAATTCGGCAATGACTGTTGCGGCTTGATCGGCGTTAATATTGAGCAGTCGTCCCTGTGCACTTGAACCTATTGAACTAATAACCGGAAGGACAGACTGGGCCAATATGCTTTTTAGAAACGTGGCATCAGCAGTTGCAGGTGCGCCAACGGCACCGTATTTGTCTGCCAACGGCTTACACACCACCATATTGCCATCAAGAAGGGATAAGCCAACAGGTGTTAACCCTGTTGCCAAAGCGGCTGCACATAGTTGCTTGTTGGCCGAGCCTGCCAATGCACCACAAATGTAAGGCATGTGCTCATCTGGCGTTACCCTAAGCCCGTCTATCTTAGTACTGCTTAACCCAAGACTTGCCATAAGTGTCTCAACTAATGGTCCACCGCCGTGCACCACCACAACGTGTCGACTTTTTTGTACTTCCTTTATACTCAAAAATAATCGTGTCATTGCTGGCGCGTCATCTAACAATGCGCCGCCAACTTTTATGACAATGGGGGAACGGCTCATAGTACTAACCCTGTTTCTACTGGCTGTTTGGTCATAATGTTCACGCACTGAATAGCCTGCGACGCAGCGCCTTTCATTACGTTGTCAATTGCTGAAGTGATAACGGCATAGCCTGAAGCCTCATCAAGCTTCCAATGCAAATCGACGAACGGCGAGTGCGCAACATCATCGATTTTCGGGAAGCTGTTGCGCAAACGAACAATAGGCTTATCAGCATAGGCAGCTTTATACACTTCATCAAGTTGGGCTTGCTTTATGCCAGGTTTCACTTTCACAGTGATGGTAGCAAGAATACCGCGCTTAAAATTACCTAAGTGGGGAGTGAATATAACAGGCGTGCCTAAATAGGCTTCAATTTCTGGGGTATGACGATGACCTAGCACGCCATAAGCGTGCAAACTGACTTCAAAAAAGCTGGTGGTTAAATTCGCTTTTCTACCCGCACCCGACACACCCGATACGGCATTAATAACAGGGCGTACCGCTTTGTCTAGCAACTGGTTTTCACACAGAGGCTTGAGTGCCGTTAAGCTGGCCGTTGGGTAGCAGCCTGGCACCGCGATAATTTTTGCCGGCTGAATATCTGAACAATACCATTCGGCTAAGCCGTAAACCGCTTGTTCTAAGCTGTCTTTTTGTAAATGAGGAAATCCATAAAAATCTTCGAACACCTGGGTGTCTTTTAGCCTGAATGCACCTGATAAATCGAGCACCTTTGCGGAACCCGAAGTGAGTATGGGCATCCAGTCGTGGCTTGCCTCATGGGGAGTAGCCAAAAATATAAAGTCCACACTATTAGCCAGCGTCTCTAGTACTTCATCGTTAATAGGAAGCAGAGTTGCGTCGACGTGGGCGAGGTTTCCATGCAGTTCACCAATAGACTTATGTGCATCGGCGCTGTTTGATGAAACATATGTACCCTTGAGCACGAGTTCAGGGTGCTGCTGAACTAATTGGACAAGTTGTGCCCCTGTGTAACCACTGGCACCAATAATTGAAACGTTATACATAATAAATTTATTCAAAATAAAGGAAAAAAATCACTTTTTACCTTTGTAAACTGATTGGGCGTCTATTGCCTAACCTCGACCACATTACAAAGGTAAAAAGTGTGCTACTGCAAAAGCATAGATTAGAACGAGTGTCGTCGCTCGCTATGCAACGTGTAGCTAGCCAGGGGAGAGGTAAACTTTGTTACGCGGTTTGCCTTAAAAAACACCACGTGAGTTGATGTTGTCATCATTAATTCCTGTCTTACGTCACTTTTTCAAAAAAGTGCGTGTGCTTTAACCGTGGATAAGTGTACCTATTTTGAATTTATATGCAATATTAATGTATAAATATTTTATTTGTATTCATCTTACGACCCAAAAGAGCAGCTAAATAAGCGAATTCTTATATTACATTGCAAACTGTTACAGATGTTTGACAACTGTTCACGCCCTTGTGAATATTTATACAAAAATAACTTTGCTGAATTTTGCTTCTTAAACGTGCAAGTACGCTGTACACTTTCTATGGAGTAATAAACGCAGTTAAACCGTTTTTCAAAATAAAAGGCAAATCTGGTAATGAGTAAGCTAACACTGGCGCTAGTGGCCCATGATCACAAGAAACCTGAATTATTGGTTTGGGCTAAACAACATCAAAACGTATTAGAGCAGTGTCATCTGGTTGCTACTGGAACAACTGGAGGCTTAGTAGCCGATGAAACCGGGCTTGAGGTACAGCGTTTTAAAAGTGGGCCTCTAGGTGGCGACCAGCAAATTGGCGCGCTAATCGCAGAAAATAAACTCGATGCATTATTCTTCTTTTGGGACCCGCTAAATGCTGCCCCTCACGATCCTGATGTGAAAGCTCTGCTGAGGTTATGCTCGGTTTGGAATGTGCCTGTGGCCTGTACACCGGCAACTGCTGATTTAATCATTACTTCTCCGCTGTTTCTATCACCCGATTACAAACCAGTGAAGCCAAGTTTTTAGGCAGCAAAACGTTAAATAGCCGAGCGTTAACTCGGCTATTTGCTTTTTACTTTCAATAATTTAAATGAAATCTGAAAAGTACAGGCGTCATGCAGTTAGTTTAGTAACTCCATCAATCCTCGGGCTTCTCGTCTATTGCTTTTTAACGCATTTTTTTGGTCGTCGGTTAAAACCGCAAGCATAGCTTTTTTAGATTTAACCTTGTCTAAAGCTGCAGAAACTAATTCATCCTCATATTGAGCGGCAATCGCGAGGAACGCTTCCTCAGTAAAGTTATCACTTTTTATCAACTCACGCTGCTGTCTCTTATACACATCTGACGCTGCCGACGAAT
>OJHG01000811.1_pt1 | contig 12088 bp, 11 predicted proteins | sample 1594761 | NCBI WGS metagenome assembly OJHG01 (sample SAMN05416786, study PRJEB24817) | seawater metagenome | isolation source: Sea water | place: Canada:Atlantic | collected 2013-07 | reverse complement strand
ATCTACACCTCTCTATTCGTCGGCAGCGTCAGATGTGTATAAGAGACAGAGGTGAAAGCGCGATGACCATTGAAAAAACTGATAAAAACACCTTCATTGTTACCACCGATAGGGGAACGAAGCACCATGCTCCTTCCGTGGCCATAGCTGGTGGATTAGGGGTTTTCACTCCCCGTAAACCACCCATAGAGGGACTTACAGCGTTTGAAAAAAAAGGGGTCGAATACATCATCAAAGACCCTGAAGTTTACCGCAACAAGCGTGTAGTTATTTCTGGTGGTGGCGACAGTGCACTGGATTGGGCAATTTTTCTTTCTGAGGTTGCCAGCGAGGTGACATTAATTCACAGGCGCACTTCTTTTAGAGGACATTTAGATAGTGTCGATAAAGTAATGGCCCTTGCTGAAAAAGGCAAGCTTCAGCTGATTACAAATGCAGAGGTAAAAGGTGTTCACGGAACTGAGAAGCTTGAAGGAATCTCTGTATTCACCAAAGAGCATGGACAGCAAGAGATAGCATGTGACAACTGGCTGCCACTTTTCGGACTAACCCCTACCCTAGGAGCTATGGGAAGTTGGGGATTAAACATAGAGAAAAATGCCATTGTGGTGGATAATGCCACAGATTATCGAACGAATATCGAAGGTGTTTACGCCATAGGTGATGTCAATACCTATCCTGGAAAATTGAAGCTCATTCTTTGTGGTTTTCATGAAGCGACCATCATGGTACAAAGTGCTTTTAAACGCGCCTATCCGGATAAAAAAATATCATTTAAATACACCACTGTAATGGGCGGTGTTGGATCTTTGGAATAAATATGAGCATAGATATTCAAATAACTGTTGTTGACAGAGTTGGAGAAACTCATCTATTGGTCGCCCCAACTGACATGAATATGAATCTCATGGAAGTATGTAAATCTTACGACCTGCCTGTGAAGGGTACCTGTGGCGGCATGGCCATGTGTGCCTCATGTCACTGTTACATTAACTCTAACCATGCGCTTAAAGAAGCATCCGAAGATGAAGAAGACATGTTAGATCAAGCATTTTTTGTTGAGGATAATTCGAGGTTAGGTTGTCAGATATATATGACTCCCGCGTTGAATGGGTTACGCGTCACATTGGCAGTCGAGAGCGCATAACCATCTTAAATTTTGACAAGGTATATTCTGTGTAGGTGGCTTATATTAGCACCACACAGAAAATGATACCATGAATAAAATTCTCACCGCCTTACTGTCCATTGCATTTTCTTTGGCAGCATTAGCCCAACAAAGTATTGACCTCGGTGCCTTGTGGCAACGCTATGAGTTCTACGCTGGAGGCATAAGTGGGCTTAGAAGCATGAATGATGGAGCTCATTATACGGCTTTAGGTAAAAACACGATAGATAAATTCAGTTATGAATCTGGCGAATTAGTTACCACATTATTTGATGCCAACTCCTCAGAAGAACTTGATGCATTTAGCGGCTATTCACTCAGTGATAACGAGTTAACTGCACTACTAGAAACAGAGACCGAGTCCATTTATCGTCGGAGTACCAGATCTGAGGTTTGGGTGGCAGACCTAATTTCGGGGGCTGTCAAAAAATTACGGCAAGAGAAAGTCCGGTATGCAACGTTTTCTCCGGATGGAAAATCAATCGCTTATGTCCTAAACAACAACCTTTTTGTCTACAAAAGAGCTCAAGAACAACATATTCAAATAACATCAGACGGAAAATTTAATTCCATCATTAATGGTGGAACCGATTGGGTTTACGAAGAAGAATTCGCATTAGTAGATGCTTTTTGGTGGTCGCCAGACTCTAAATATATTGGGTTTTTCAGATTTGATGAAACAAATGTGAGAAGCTTTAATATGGATATCTATGGCTCCGAGCTGTATCCCAATCCGAACACCTTTAAATACCCTAAAGCAGGGGAAGACAATAGTATAGTTACAGCACATATATGGAATAGCAGCAATGGCTCGGTAAACCAAGTACTAGAGAATGTTAATTATGAATATTTACCTCGTGCCAAATGGTCAGACGAACGTACATGGGTAGTTTCCACAATGAATAGACTGCAAAATTCACTCACGCTCTACTCCGTTGACGCACCTAGTTTAAATGCGGCTCAACTCTACCATGAAACGGACGACAAGTATTTAGAGATCAATGATGAACTTGCATTTCTTTCAGATGGGAGTTTTATTATGCTCAGCGATAGAGACGGTTGGAATCACTTGTACCATATCAACAAGGAAGGTGAGGTGAAACGTCAAATTACCAGCGGTGAATTCAACGTGACACGTTTCTATGGTATAGACGCCAAGAATAGAATTTTCTATCAAAGTTCAGAAACTCATGTAACCGAACGCAATATTTACAGTATTGGGCTTAATGGAAGAGCGAAGAAAAACATCTCAACCGAAAGGGGTACACATGATGCAACCTTCACTCAGGATTATAGCTTGTTCATAGATACCTATAGCGCTGAGGGGAAACCTATTATTGTGACGCTTAAAAACCCGACTGGTGAGATAGTGCGTACGCTTAAAACGAATGAGCGTGCGGAAAAAGCATTGGCTAAATTCACTTTTACACCCAAAGAATTCATTACGGTATCCACTCCTACCGGCGGCGATTTAAATGCCTGGATGATCAAACCTGTAGACTTTGATGAAAGTAAGAAATATCCAATGTTCATGTTTGTCTACGGAGGTCCGGGAAGGCAAACTGTAGAAAACAGTTATGATGGATTTAGGAGTATGTGGTTTCAAATGCTAGCTAATGAACACAATATGATCATAGTAAGCGTTGACAACCGTGGTACAGATGGGCGTAGTGAGAGCTTTAAGAAAAGTACCTATGGACAAATGGGTAAGCTAGAAACTCTAGATCAAACTGAAGCTGCCCTCGAACTCTCCAAGCGCTCCTATGTAGATGGTAATAGAATAGGTATTTTCGGATGGAGTTATGGAGGATACATGGCTTCAAACTGTCTATTTCAAAGTCCCGATGTTTTTAAAATGGCTATTGCTGTAGCCCCCGTGACAAATTGGAGATTCTATGACAATATCTACACGGAACGTTACATGGGATTACCAGCAAGTAATGGGGATGGATATGACGCAGACAGTCCGCTTTCTCATGTTAAGGGACTTGAGGGAAAGTATCTTTTAATCCATGGAACCGGCGATGACAACGTTCACGTTCAAAATTCAATGCGTATGGTAGAGGCTCTAGTTCAGGCAGATAAGGATTTCGATTGGTTCGCCTATCCTGATAAAAATCACGGTATTTATGGCGGCAATACAACGATGCACTTGTATAGAATGATGACGGAGTTCATTGCAACCAACCTGTAATACCTTACCCCCCTGAGCACTGAAATAAAGATTGTATACTTGCTATGCACAAAAAACACTGAAACATGAGCGAAACATCAATGAAGCATCCACCAGCGTTATGGACGCTATTTATGTCTGAAATGTGGGAGCGATTCTGTTATTACGGAATGCGTACTCTTCTTACCCTATTCTTGGTAAAATCTCTTCTAAAGGGTGATGCTGAGGCCTCTTTAATTTATGGCGCCTATACGGCACTTGTTTACGCCGCACCTGTTCTGGGAGGTCGCATGGCAGATTCATTTCTAGGATACCGTTATGCGATTCTACTTGGCGCTGTACTTATGGCCATTGGAGAATTCCTTATGGTAGCAGGTACGGATCTTTTGGGATTTGATGCTGGTTTACGTGAAAGTCTCATGCTTATAGGTATGGGTGGTTTAATCGTGGGTAACGGTTATTTTAAAGCAAATATTTCAACCATCGTAGGGAAACTCTATGAAGACAACGATCCCCGTCGTGATTCAGGTTTCACTATCTTTTATATCGGCATCAATGTAGGCGCGCTATTAGCTACTACAGTTGTTGCCTTCGTAGGTGAAACTTATGGATTTGAATATGGGTTTGGTTTAGCTGGTTTGGGGATGATCGCTGGTCTTTTTATCTTTTGGGGTAGCCGCGGTAGATATGAGCATGTGCCTAACATACATATTACCGAAGCCGGAAATGCAAAGAGTTTTGCAGGATTAAAAATGTATCAATTGATTACAATCGGTTCTTTACTTCTAATCCCGTTGAGTTATGTCCTAATCTCTCAAAACGAAGTCTTACAATACTTACTGATTGCCATTTTTATATATGTTGCCTATCAATTGATCTCGGCTGGTGTCAAGGAAGGCCCGGTATGGAGAGACCGTATGATTGCATTGGTCATCATGATGTTAATCAATGTGGTTTTCTGGGCTTGTTTCGAGCAAGCAGGAACATCTCTGACGCTGTTTGCTGATCGCAACGTGAATAGAGAATTATTTGGTTGGTTGATGCCTGCATCCATGACCCAGTTCTTCAACCCATTCTTTATTGTAACGTTTGGCTCAATATTCTCTTGGATGTGGATCAAACTCAGTAAAATGGGTAAAAACCCTTCCATCCCTATGAAGTTTAGCTTAGGTATACTTCAACTAGGCGCTGGATTCTTAGTGACATTGATCGGACTTATGTTCGTGAATGATGCGCACCAAGTACCACTTTTAACACTGGTATTCTTATACATGCTTCATACGACAGGTGAACTCTTCGTGAGTCCTATTGGACTATCTATGGTTACTAAGCTTGCTCCCAAGAGTATTGCAGGTACTGCCATGGGAGGTTGGTTCTTGTCTTTTGCCATGGCCAATTACTTGGCAGGTGCAATCGCCGCTATTAGCGGTGCTGAAGAAGGAGCTGAAGCCCTTACGGGAAGTGAAGGATTAGCGAAGTATATTGAAACGTTCTCCACAATTGGTTACGTATTAGTCGCATTCGCTATACTCCTAGCTCTATTGCGCAAACCTATTAACGCTCTAATGCACGGAGTCGAATAATTTATATTTAGAATCAATATTTATCTGGAACCCTGTGCCACGTGCATGGGGTTTCTTATTTTTAAGATATGAAAAATACCATTTTACTTCTTTTCACAGTATTAAGCCCAATTCTAGGTTACGCTCAGGAGAAGATCCAATGGATGACAATTGAGGAAGCATATGCACTCACAACTACGGAAGAATCGCCTAAAAAGATTTTCATAGATGTTTATACGGATTGGTGCGGATGGTGCAAGAGAATGGACAAGGCAACTTTTCAAAGACCAGAAGTAGCTACTTACATGAACGAACATTTCTACAATGTGAAGTTCAACGCAGAGCAGAAAGAAGACATTGAAATTCTTGGGAACAACTTTAAATTCATTGCCCAAGGCAACCGAGGATATCACGAACTAGCCGCTGCACTTTTAAATGGAAAAATGTCTTATCCCACGGTTCTATTTATGAATGGAAAGTTCGAAATGTTAAGTCCCGTGCCAGGCTATCAAGAGGTAACCGCCTTCTTGAAAATAGCACACTTTTTCGGAGATGATGACTATTTATCTACGCCATGGGCATCTTACAGTTACGAGGGTACTAAATAAGCCAACTTAGAATTTAAAGTCGTAACCTTTCAAGGTGAGTTTATCATATTTATGCTGATTAAACTCATACAAACGACTGGGTTTCTTATTCCCTGGTGCTTCTATCACGGATTCTGTAGTATCCATCAAAAGCTCACTGCGCATGAATTTCTTACGAAAATTACGCTTGTCTAGTTCCTTTCCAAGACATTCCTCATAAAGCGTATGAATGTTGTTAAAAGTAAATTGTTTAGCCAGCAATACAAAACCAATTGGCCTGCCTTTAACACGTCTCTTTAAGCGCTCATAAGCCATGTCATGTATTTCATTATGGTCAAAGATCATTTCTGGTTTGTCAGCGAGACTTACCCATCGATATCCTGGTATTTTAACCGCCTTAACCTCATCCCAGTTAAGTAATGCATAGTATGCAATGTTCACCACGCGTCCCATTGGATTCCTATACACCCGGGCAAACGCATTAAGCTGCTCCAGGTAGATATGATCTATTTTAAGAAGACGCTTCATCATATTCTTAGCGACATCTTCAACACTTTCGTTCGCTCTCACCCACTTAGAAGGTAGCATAGGTGCACCCTTATAAGGCTCTTCAGATTTCTCTCCTACAAGAGAAACTAGGTTAGCGCCATTAAATGCAAATGCGATAACAGAGGTACTTAATGCGACGTCAAATTTTATTGCCATGTTTATTAATTTACCACAAAAATAGTATTAAATGTATCATTGTGACATTTCTATAATGTTAATTAATCAATAAATACAACCCTTTCAGGTAATAAAGGTTCATCTCAGGACAAAAATAACTCAGTTAATTCAGATATGGTTTATTTCTGGAAATTCCCCAAATGCCTTGTGCAATAGCTATATTTAAATTGACTTAGCAAACTTCTTATGAAAGAAAAAAAATGGCCCATCACCGTCATAAAAGTACTCCTGGGCGTACTGATGATTTCTGGAGGTATCCAACATTTCAGAAGTCCTGATTTATATACACCGTTCGTGCCTTCCTTTTTCCCGTTAACTGTTGCTATCATTTATGTTACTGGATTACTTGAAATCATCTTTGGTCTTGCCTTATTTTCGAGGGAATGGTCAAGTACTGGAGCATCTGGAGTTTTATGGTTGATGCTGCTCTTTTTACCACTACATGTATGGGATGTTTTTTCTGAATCACCTGCTATAGGAAGCCATGTCGCAGCTATGATAAGACTACCTATCCAATTTCTATTCATATTCCTTGCTTGGAAGGTTAAGAACCATGTTTCTCCAAAAAAACCAGATGATCCTCTTTAGAGAGATATCATACGTTCGTTTCAAAATTATTTATCGCAGTCTCTTAAGAGCGAATAAGCGATCATAAAGTAAATGTCCGGTAGTTTTGTCCAAGTGTCTTGCCAATGTCTTGCCCTTTATTATTTTATTGCCTAATGATTTACGTGCTTTAGACTTAACGTTTATGGTTAAACTAATGTTACGTTGTTTTGGAAAGCCCCTTCTTATAAGAAGGGGCTTTTTTGATCATAATTCGCTAGCTAAGGCAAACGTTTACTGGGGTTAGAGTCATTATGGCATGGCCTTCAGAGTGCCTGCTACAGATAAATGGATTGCATCTTTAGAGTAGACAATAACCAACCGTTTTTTTTTGTAGCAACATGGGCAGTTGAGAGACGATTAATCAGTAATAGGCAATACCTTGGAACTCTTAAACGGCACTTAAAAAATGGACTACTTAAAAATATTCGCCCCGGCAACTGTTGCTAATGTGTCTTGTGGCTTTGACTCTCTTGGTTTTGCTGTTGACACTATTGGTGACGAAATGACATTTACAAAGACCACCAAAAAGGGCGTTATACTCACTCATATATCGGGTGCAGAGTTATCCTATAACGTTCATGAAAATGCCGCAAGTGTTGTCGTATTAAAGATGCTTAACGATACAAATGTAGACTTTGGGATAGCCATAACAATTCATAAAGGTTTCTCTCCAGGAAGTGGTTTAGGTAGCTCTGCTGCTAGTGCTGCGGGAGCTGCCTTTGGTGCAAACCAATTATTAGGCAATATTTATTCTAAATTAGAATTAACCATGTTTGCCATGTATGGTGAAGAAGTCGCCTGCGGAACACCTATTGCCGATAATGTTGCTGCGGCTATTTATGGTGGATTCATCCTGGTAAGAAGCTATAAACCATTAGAAATTATCAAGCTACCAGTTCCTAGTGCATTAAGAGTGGTTGCCATTCATCCTCAAATACAAGTAAAAACAAAAGACGCAAGAAATGTTTTACCAAAGAAAGTTGCCTTAAAAGATGCCGTTACCCAATGGGCTAATGTTGGTGGGTTAATTAGTGGTTTATACACCGATAACTATGAATTAATTAGCCACTCCTTAGTCGATGTTATTGCGGAACCTGCTCGTAAGAGTTTAATTCCGTTTTTTGATAACGTTAAAACCAGTGCTATGAAAGCAGGAGCGTTAGGCGCAGGAATAAGTGGCTCTGGCCCTACGATCTTTGCCCTGTGTAAAGGGGATGAAATTGCTGAATGCGTTTATAAAACGATCGAAGAAGAATATGAGAAAACTGGGATTGATTTTGAGATGTTAATTTCAAAAGTGAATACAAAAGGAATAAGAATAATGTAATTACGAGCAGTCGAAATGACAATACTCACCCTTATATCCTACTGTGAAAAAATAAAATAATGAATTACTACAGCCTACATCATAAATCACCAAATACGACTTTTAAAAATGCAGTTGTACAGGGTCTGGCAAAAGATAGAGGCATCTATTTTCCGGAAACCATAACGCCACTCTCTGAAGATTTTATTCAAAACATCGCCAATTTCACAAATCAAGAAATTGCGTACGAAGTAATCAAGCAGTTTATAGGTGATGAAATTCCGACTGAACAGTTAAAGCATATTATTAAAGAAACGGTTTCATTCGATTTTCCCTTGGTCAATATTGATCATAATACGGCGTCACTAGAATTGTTCCATGGACCAACTATGGCATTTAAGGACGTTGGAGCAACATTCATGGCACGGTGTTTAGAATACTTTAATAGAGAAAGTAAAGAAGAGGTTACTGTCTTAGTTGCTACTTCAGGAGATACTGGTGGAGCCGTTGCTAATGGTTTTTTAGGGGTAAAAGGTGTGAATGTTGTAATACTGTATCCTTCAGGAAAAGTAAGTGATGTTCAAGAAAAACAACTAACCACGTTGGGTCAGAATATTACAGCGCTAGAAGTAGATGGTGTTTTTGATGATTGTCAAGAAATGGTGAAAGAAGCATTTTTAGATGTCGATATTAAGAGAAAACTGACTTCCGCAAATTCGATAAATGTTGCACGTTGGTTACCGCAAATGTTCTATTTCTTCATTGCTTATAAGGAATTGCAAAAAAAGAACAAAGACCTTGTTTTCTCTGTACCCAGTGGGAATTTTGGCAATATTTGTGCCGGCATTATGGCACAAAAACTAGGCTTACCCATTAAACATTTTATAGCCTCTACCAATATAAACGACACAGTTCCTAATTACTTAATGAATGGAGTTTTCGAACCTAAGGCATCCAAGGCAACGATTTCTAATGCCATGGATGTTGGAAATCCAAGTAATTTTATTAGGATTAGAGAATTATTCAATAACGATTTAGAAAAGCTTAGAACGACTTTCTCTTCGTACAGTTTCTCTGATGATGAAACGAGAGAAAGTATGAAGAATATTTATAGTAGCTCGGGGTACGTAGCAGATCCACATGGTGCTATTGGTTATTTAGGCCTTAAGAAATATAGATTATCAACGAACGAGTTTGGAGTTTTTTTAGAGACTGCGCATCCAGTGAAGTTTTTAGATGTTGTAAAAGAAACACTTTCCATTCAAGTGAAGGTTCCTGAACAGATTCAAAAGGTCATTAACAATAAAAAGATTTCTATTAAAATCTCTAACTATGATAATTTAAAGAGATTCTTAATGAAATCAGAACATTAATCTTACTTTAGAACCATAAACACATTCAAAAAAAAACCATGAAAGCATTAAAATCATTCATGATCATGTTGATGATCACAGCTTGCTTCTCTGCTGAAGCACAAACGACGGAATTAGAAGGAAAGAACTTTCCCAACACAGTAACCATTGGAAGCGCAGAAACTACATTAAATGGTGGTGGCATGCGAGTGAAGTATTGGGTATTGGACCTATACGTAGGCGCTTTGTACTTAGAGAATAAGACGAGCGATGCAAATCAGATTGTGATGGCTGATGAGAATATGGGAATTCGTATTGTAATTAATTCAGCTATTGTTTCTCGCGATCTGTTTATAGAATCGTTGGAAGAAGGATTCGCAAATGCTACAGCTGGAAAACATACAGATGCAGACATCGAAAACTTCAAGCAATACCTAAGCGATGAATTCGTAAAAGGTGATGAAATCTCACTTAATTACGTTGTAGGAGAAGGCGTCCACCTTTCTAAGAACGGTGAAAAACGCGGAACTTTTGAAGGACTGCAATTTAAACAGGCCTTATTCGCTATTTGGTTAGGAGGTAAACCTGCTGATGATAAACTAAAGAACGCGATGCTCGGAAAATAGTAGGCGAGAAAACAATATAAAAAAAGGGGTAGCACTTTCGTGCTACCCCTTTTTTTATGCGCTTGGACATTACTAAAATTACCCATATTAACAGATGGTATTGTTTCCGAATAAATTCTATTTAAGCTGTTGGATAGACCATTACTCCATTGGTTAGAACTACCCAAACGAAAAAAAGCCCTGCATTACTGCAAGGCTTTTTTTAAAGGGTGAAAGATGGGTCTCGAACCCACGACCTCCGGAACCACAAACCGGCGCTCTAACCAACTGCTCACCATCCTAAGGGCTTGTTTAACAGTATTTTAAATAAGGATTAAGCTACATCCCCAACCCAAAGTGACACAATAAGTGACACAATGCGTGTAAAACAGGAGTTAATACCACAAGTAACTAAAAAGAATCAAAACGAGTATCTTATCTCTTTCTGGTATGATAACAAAAGGTATAGGTTTAGTAATGGTCACCCCATTGACCTTGACCTCAGCCCTAATCTTAATCCAGTTAAGGAAAGGCTAAGACAAGCTGAGGTATTACGTTCTGAATATAGTGTTGCTATAAGAGGTGGTTGGAGACCGTCCTCATTACAAGAGCGATTACTAACTATTAAAGCGATTGCAATTAACACTCTTCATAGAAAACTTACTTTGGACTATTCCTCCTCTTACAAGAGGGACTTAATCTATGTACACAGACTCTGGTCAGGGTTTCTTCAATCCAATAATCTGTCTGATAAGTCCATTAAGGAATTAAAGATGGATATGATTAGAGACTTTATCTATCAGTATGCCCCATCTCCTGCGAGTATGGTCAACCTCAAGAGTAATATTTCAGCCCTTCTAAAGGACGAGTTAGAGTCTAATGGGATAGTGCTTAACTTCAGTAGAATAAAGCTCCCTAAAGTACCTCAACAGCTCCATAAACCGTTAGATGATATAAGCGCTCTACTGAGCGATATTAAGGAGTTTAATGTAAGTCTATACTTGTGTTGTTTAATGACCTATACAATGCTCCTAAGGCCACATAGAGAGGTACGATGCTTGTCTTTTAGTGACTTCAATAACGACTTTACTCAAGTAAGCCTAAGCGGTTCTAAAGTGAAGTCTAAAAGGAATCGTGTGGTACCTGTTCCTGGTGTTGTAAGAGATGAGCTAATAATAAGATTTACAGGTAATAGAAACGCCAATGTGTTCACTCTAAAGGAAGAGGATTACAACAGAGATTACTTCAAGACATTATGGTCAAGATATAAGAGAAAGAGTCATCTCTTGGAAAAAGACCAAACACTCTACTCCTTCCGTCATACAGGAGCTATCAATGTCTTTGAAAAGACAGGCTCTCTACTCAAGCTACAGCAGGTAATGGGCCATAGCGATATGAAAGTATCCTTGACTTACCTAAGAGGGTTAGAAGTGAAGCAGTTGGATGTGGAGGACTTGCCAGAGTTGTAGATTTATATATTTTTATGTAAACAAACAGCCAACTCAATGAAGAAGTATTCAGCCTGTGACTTTAAAGGGAATGTTTACTTCACCAGTGATAGCGGTGCATCTTGGATAATGCACGGATTGAATGGTACATCTAAGGAATTTGGTAACTTGCCACACGAACACTTTTCAATAATCAAAGAAGGTCACTAACTTTAACCCAAACCAATAATAACTATGAAAGCTTTAAAATTACTTTTCTTTTCTGGCATACTTGCCTTGTCTTCTTGTACAACCGACCCCTGCGTTGATGTCACTTGCTTTAATGATGGTGTCTGTGACGATGGAACTTGTATGTGTACTGATTGGTACGAAGGAATGGATTGCAACACTGAAGAAAGAACTAAATACTACGGAAACTATATAGGTGTGTTGAATTTTTTTGACCCTGATGGGATGTCAGCAGGTAGTAGTCAAGGTGCATTCCCTGTATCGGTTGGTTCTGTTATCAATGAATTAGATCTGTCTCTTATACACATCTCCGAGCCCACGAGA
>OJHG01000796.1_pt1 | contig 12239 bp, 13 predicted proteins | sample 1594761 | NCBI WGS metagenome assembly OJHG01 (sample SAMN05416786, study PRJEB24817) | seawater metagenome | isolation source: Sea water | place: Canada:Atlantic | collected 2013-07 | reverse complement strand
CAATAACAGCAATTTCTGTAGTTCCACCACCTATATCAATAATCATATTTCCTTTTGGCTCCATAATGTCTATACCAACACCAATTGCAGCAGCCATAGGCTCATAAATTAAATAAATTTCCTTAGCATTCATATGTCTTGCAGAATCTTGCACAGCTCTTTTCTCAACTTCGGTGATTCCAGAAGGGATACAAATAACCATTCTTAATGCTGGAGGGAAGAGTTTCTTTTTAATTGCAGGGATTTTTTTAACAAACTCTTTAATCATTTCCTCTGAAGCTTGAAAATCTGCTATAACTCCATCTTTTAGAGGACGAATAGTCTTGATGTTTTCATGCGTTTTTCCCTGCATTAAATTAGCTTCCTCACCGGTAGCAATAATTTTACCAGTAACTCTATTTCTAGCAACAATAGATGGGCTATCAATCACAACTTCCCCATTGTGAATAATAAGTGTATTTGCCGTTCCTAAATCGATAGCAATGTCTTCCGTCATGAAATCAAAAAAGCCCATAAGTATGATTAATTTTCTAAGTACATGTGTGTTTTACAAATCTAGTAAAAATAAGCTAGTAAGCAAGTTGAATTCTAATGTTTAAAATGTCTAGTTCCAGTCATTACCATTGAGACGTTATTTTCATTACAATAATCTACGCTTAGTTGGTCTTTGATAGAGCCTCCAGGCTGAATTACACTCGTAATTCCGGCATTCTTTGCAATTTCCACACAATCTGGAAAAGGAAAGAAAGCATCACTTGCCATGGCAGCTCCATGTAAATTAAAACCAAAATTTGTAGCTTTTTCTATTGCCTGATTTAAGGCATCAACTCTACTTGTTTGCCCGGTTCCACTGGCAAACAATTGTTTGTTTTTCACTAAAACAATTGTATTAGATTTTGTGTGTTTACAAATTTTAGAAGCAAATAGTAAGTCATCTAACTCCTTTTCAGAGGGCTTATTGATAGTTGCATAAGATAAGTCTTCAAGAGTGTCAGTCTTAGTGTCTTTATCCTGAACCAATAATCCATTTAACGAGGTTCTTACAATTTGATTAGATACTTCAACATTTTTTTGGATTAAAAGAACTCTATTCTTTTTTCCTTTTAAAATAGCTAAAGCATCATCATCATAAGAAGGAGCAATAACAACTTCACAAAATAGCGCATGAATTTCAGTAGCCGTTGCTTTATCAATTTTTGTGTTTGAAATTAACACCCCACCAAAAGCAGAAACAGGATCACCTGCCAATGCATCAACATAAGCATTTGAAATTGTTTTTCTTTGAGCAAAACCACAAGCATTGTTGTGTTTTAAAATGGCAAAAGTTGGATCTTCTCCAGTAAATTCTCTCATTAAATTAACAGCAGCATCAATATCTAGTAAATTATTATAACTTAATTCTTTTCCATGAAGTTTGTTAAACATAGCCTCTAAATCTCCAAAGAAATAGCCTTTTTGATGAGGGTTTTCTCCATAACGCAAGGTTTTAGAAACTGTTTCACTTGCCTTGTATACAATTTCATCTTCATTAAAATAATTAAAAATAGCAGTATCGTAATGTGAAGAAATATTAAAAGACTTTGCTGCAAATTTCTTTCTTTCAGAGAGAGATGAAGAGCCATTATTAGTTTTATATAGCTGTAAAAATTCTTCATATTGATCCATTGATGAAATAGTAAAAGTATCTTTGAAGTTTTTTGCTGAAGCTCTAATTAGTGAAATACCACCAATATCTATTTTCTCAACAATATCTTGTTCAGGTGCTCCAGAAGCTAGCGTTTTTTCAAATGGATATAAATCAACAATCACAAGGTCAATTTGTGGAATATTATAGTCATTCATTTCAGAAATATCACCATCATGATCTTGTCTGTTTAAAATACCACCAAAAACTTTTGGGTGCAATGTTTTTACTCTTCCCCCTAAGATAGAAGGATAAGAAGTTACGTCTTCAACAGCTGTTACAGGGATGGCTAACTTTTTAATGAATTGCTCTGTGCCTCCTGTAGAGTATATGGTTACATTATTTCTATGTAACTCTCTAACTATAGGCTCTAATCCATTTTTGTGGAATACAGAAATTAATGCAGATTTAATGGTTTTTGTAGTGCTCATTTTATATGCTATATTAAGCACACAAAACTACTAAAAGTGAAGAGTTAAAACAACAGAAAGTAATCTGAAATAGAGAAACTTATACTACAATTGTGAATAAACTTTTTTTTAAAAAGAATCTACCATGGTTTTGTAGTCTTTTAAGTGTTTTTTCAAATTTTACTTGAACCTATTTTCAGTGAGAAAGATATAAGTATTGTTTAGTTAGCTTTAATATAATGAGGCAACTTTTGAACAAATAAACTCTAATAATTCTTTGTCATTATTTGTGAAAGGATTTATTGTGTGTGAGTCGATGTCTATTTGACCAATGTTTTTGCCTTTAACTAGAACAGGAATTACTATCTCTGATTTTACCTTCCAGCCACAGGAGATATAGTTGTCTTGATCGGCAACATTTTGAACAATAAAACTTTCATTTGAAATAGCTACTTGACCGCAAATACCTTTTCCAAAAGGGATGATGGTGTGTTCTGTTGGTTCTCCGGTAAACTCAGCTAACTTTAACTCTTTTTTATTCCCATTTTTAAAATAAAAACCAACCCAATCATAATAGGAGATTTCACTTTCTAGAAAATTACAAATAGCCTGTTGTTTTTCTGCAGTTGTTTTTTCTGATAAAATAATGTCTTCAATGGTATTCTTAAGTCTATTGATATTCACGTTTTTTCTATATTTGTACTCTATAAAATATTTAGTAAAAATAAATTAAAATTTTTTATGAAAGCTCAAAGAAATATCATTCTTTTTTTAGTTAAATTTTTTACTGTTTATTTTGTTTTGTTCGGTCTATACTCTGTTTATCTAAATAAAACACAACAAAAAGCAGGTGTTTTTTCTTGCTCTCCAATTACGACTAAAGTTGCACAGCAAACCAAAACCATTTTGTCTTTATTTAATTATGAAACACTCGTTTTACAGCATGAAGATGAAATGTCTATGAAAGTTATTCTGAATGGTCAATATATTGCCAGAGTAATTGAGGGCTGTAACTCAATTAGTATTATTATTTTATTTTTGGCGTTCATTGTTGCTTTTACAGGGTCTCTAAAAAGCACCATTATTTTTGGAATTATAGGTAGTATAATTATCTATGGAGTTAATCTTTTGAGAATAGCTCTTTTAATGGTAGTGATTTATAAATATCAAAGTTATCAGGAGATATTTCATAATTTGGTTTTTCCAGCAATTATCTATGGAATTACCTTTATGCTCTGGGTTCTTTGGGTTCATAAATTTTCAAATTACAAGAAATGAATAAAACAATAAGAATAATTTTAATTATATTATTTTTTGGGCTTTTATTATTAGTGAGAGCCTTTGAGCAAGACTTGTTCTATGATCCCTTAATTCTATACTTTCAAAACGACTATTTGTATAAAGCATTTCCTCAAATAGATGCATGTAATTTGCTATTTCATCTTTTTTTTAGATATGTGCTAAATAGTTTAATCTCCCTAGCTATTATTCATATGATTTTTAGGAATAAAAAAACCATAAAGTTTTCACTGTTTTTTTTTATTATTGCTTTTCTTTTGTTGATTGTTACTTTTTTATTGTCTATCAGAAACAACTTAGAAGCGGGTTATCTTCTAGCCTTTTATATTCGAAGGTTTATAATTCATCCAATATTTTTATTGATTCTTTTACCTGCATTTTATTATCAGAAAAAACTACAAAAAAATAGTTTAACATAATTTTAAATAATTCTGTTGTAAATTTGAAGAATAATGGATACAATTATAAAAAAAATAAGTACAACGCTACTGTCATTTATAGTATTGTTTTCGTCTATGTCTTTTACTATAGATGAACATTACTGTGGTAACAGGTTAATGGATGTATCTTATTTTGGTGATGCTGATAAATGCGGCATGCAGGAGATAATTATGCACTCTAATACTTCATTAGTAAAGCAAAATAACTGTTGTAAAGATGAAACAACACACCTTGAATCATCAATCTTTAATAAAGAAAAACTCATCAATCTTCAGAATTTAGAATCACACATTCTTTTTTTTAAGGCACATTCTTATATAGGTATTTTCAAAGGCATTGCTCTACCAACAGAATACTATACAGACTTATCTCCGCCCTATATAAAACAAGATATTCAGGTTTTATATCAGACTTTTTTAATTTAATTTTAAATAGCAACTCATCATTATCATCTTTTTAGATGATTACTCGTCTAGTTATTATTAAAAGTTAAATACAACCTAATGAAAAAAAATAATATCCTTACCATCTTTTTATTACTACCCTTGTTCTTATTCTCTCAAGAAACATTAACGGGCATGATTATGGATAAAAACAATTCTAAAGATAATTTAGGAGTTTTTGGAGCCAATGTTTATTGGTTAAATACCTCTACAGGAGCTACAACTAACGAAAAAGGATGGTTTACAATTCCATATAAAAAAAGTTATAAGAAGCTCGTAGTTAGTTATGTTGGTTATAAGTCAGATACTCTTATCATAACTAATTTAGAGCCGATACACCATTTCATAACACCAGAAAATGAGTTAGCAGAAGTTAGGATAAAAAGTAAAAAAAAGGCCACACAAAGATCTTTTGTTCAAACACAAAATGTTTTTACAGTAAACAGTGCAGAATTATTGAAGGCTGCCTGTTGTAATTTGGCTGAAAGCTTCGAAACAAACCCGTCTATTGATGTAAATTTTTCAGATGCCTTAACAGGAACCCGTCAAATTCAAATGTTAGGTTTAAAAAGTCCTTATTTACTTATTACCCAAGAAAACATTCCTTCAATTCGTGGAGCAGCTCAGGTTTTTGGTCTCACATTTACACCAGGTACTTGGGTAGAAAGTATTCAAATAACCAAAGGAGCAGGAAGTGTCATTAATGGTTATGAGAGCATTTCAGGCCAAATTAATGCTGAATTGGTAAAACCATTAACAGATAAAAGACTCTTTTTAAATGCTTATGGATCTCTAGGTGGTAGATTGGAGTTAAACACGCATTTTAATCATCAAATTTCTAAAAAATGGCAAACAGGCTTGTACATTCATGGAAACTACCGTGGTGAGAAATTTGACAGAAATAAAGATAATTTTCTAGACAATCCGTTAACAAACCAAGTGAATGTGATGAGTCGTTGGCAATATCTAGATGCAGAAAAAGGCTGGGTAAGCTTTATCAATGTTCGTTTTATGGATGATTCCAAACAAACAGGAGAAATCAATTTTAATCCAAGTATTGATAGAGGAAGGTCTGATATCTGGGGAGGTGAAATTGATACCAAACGTTTTGATTCTTCTGTAAAGTTAGGCTATGTTTTTCCAGAGCTTCCTTTTCAAAGTTTTGGGTTTCAGTTTGCTTACAGCAATCACGAACAAGATTCTTATTTTGGACTAAAAACCTATGATATACTGCATGAAAGTATCTATTCTAATTTGTTATTTAATTCAATCATAGGAGATACTCGAAGCAAGTTTACAACCGGGGTAAACTTCACCTATGATACTTATAACGAATTTGTAAACTCAAATAATTTTTCTAGAAATGAAAATTCTTTTGGAGGTTTTTTTGAATATGCGTTCGATAATCTAGATAATTTTAGTTTTACCACAGGGCTAAGAGTTGATACTCATAATTTATTAGGAACTTTTGTTACACCTAGGGTACATATAAGATATGCTCCTTGGGAAAAAGCAGTATTGAGGGCTTCTGTTGGTCAGGGAAGAAAAAGCGCCAATGTATTTGCAGAAAATCAACAATTATTTGCAAGTGCTAGACAAATAGACATTCAATCTTCTGGAGGAAAAATTTACGGTTTAGATCCAGAAGTTGCATGGAACTATGGGTTTTCATATTTACAAGGATTTAATTTATTTGATAAAAAAGGAGATGTGACATTCGATTTTTATAGAACTCATTTTCAAAATCAAGTGGTAGTAGATTGGGAAAATCCAGAGAGAATTTCTTTTTATAATTTGAAGGGTGAAAGTTATGCAAATAGTTTTCAGACAGAAGTAAATTATTTTATCAATGAGTATCTTAATGTTCGTATGGCATATAAATATTATGATATAGAAACTGACTATGCTTCAGGGAAATTATCGAAACCATTGACTCCAAATCATCGCTTCTTTGCAAATATTTCATATGAAACAAGGCCAGTAGAAGTGATTAAGCAATGGAAGTTTGATCTTACCTATAATTTTATTGGAGATCAACGTCTACCAGATACATCAAGTAACCCTATTCAATATCAATTAGAAGAGTATTCAAATTCTTACAGCTTATTAAATGCTCAAGTCACAAAAGTTTTTTCTAGAAAATTTGAGATGTATTTTGGTGTAGAAAATTTAACAAATTTTAAACAGAAAAATCCTATTTTAGCAAGTGATAATCCATTCAGTGCTAATTTTGATTCAACCATTATTTATGGCTCAATTTTTGGACGAATGTTTTATAGCGGACTAAGATTTAAAATTGATTAAATATGAAAAAAATTATCCTAATTTTTTGCTTAATGTTGGTAGGTTTATCTGCAGAGGCTCAAAAGAAAAAAAAGAATTTAAAAGTTGCTATTGAAGTTGACGGTGTTTGTATGATGTGTAAAAAACGCATAGAAAAAGCTGCCTTAAACTCAAAAGGAGTAAAGTTTGCAACCTGGGATATTAAGACTCATAAACTTTCTTTAATTATTGACGAAAACAAAACAGACACGAAAACTATTCAAAATAATATCGCCGCTGTTGGTCATGATACAAAAGGGATTAAAGCAAAAGATCATGTTTACAATAATATAAACCCTTGTTGTAAGTACCGAAATAAAGAAATTGTAGATGCTCATAATAAATGATGACAATTGACAAAGTCTTTTTTGCAAATTATTTGTTTACTTTTCGTCTTTAATCTTTTTTATTCTTGTCAAAAAAAAGAATTAACGGCTAATGCAATTCTTTTAAGGTCATCAGAAGCTCATGGAGGTTTTGATACTTGGAAAACAATTGACACAATTTCTTATCATAAAAAAACTACTCTATATACGAAAGATGGTTTTAAACAGAAAGAGACCAATCAATACCAATCATTTTATTTTGGAAATTCAATCAATGGGCAAATATCTATAGTAGGTATTGATACAACCGTTTATCAACAACAAAATGGGAAGTATCATAAATTAATAGGAGACTCTTTAGTGTCTCTGACTGATATTGAAAAACAATCAATTAAAAACAGCTTCAAATCTGCATTTTATGTTGTCAGTCAGCCTTTTAATCTAATAGAGAGCAGTGCATTATTAAGCTATGAAAAAGACACTATTATAGAAGGGAATAAAACACATATTGTAAATGTTTCTTACAAAAATGACACTAAAGATTCTGATAGTTGGACCTATTTTTTTGATGCCTTAACATTTCGAATAGTTTCCTGTAAGGTCTATCATTCCCTAACCACAAGTTATATTAAAAACACTAAATATGATTTTAAAACAGACTTCGTTTTTAATGCTGAAAGAGAGAGTTTTTTTCTTAAAAAAGATGGAACTAAAGATTACTTAAGAGCTGCTTATTTTTATTCAGATTTTAGCATTAGTTTCCATGATGATTAGTATTAAGAACATTAGAAATAGTTCAATAAAAAACCCCAAGATTTCTTGGGGTTCTAATTTATATAAAAGATTTCTTACATCATTCCTGGCATTCCACCACCCATAGGAGGCATTCCGCCACCACCAGCATTTTCTTCTTTAATATCAATTAATGCACATTCAGTGGTTAAAATCATACCCGCAACAGATGCCGCATTTTCTAGAGCTACACGTGTTACTTTCTTTGGATCTATAATACCAGCCTCTAACATATCTACATAGGTTTCTGATTTAGCATCATAACCGAAATTTTTAGTTCCCTCAAGTACTTTATTAATAACGACTGATCCTTCCCCTCCAGCATTTTCTACAATAGTTCTTATAGGAGATTCAATAGCTTTGTTAACAATTTGTACACCTGTTGTCTCGTCTAAATTATCTGTTGCAATTTTCTCTAAAGCTTTCTTAGCTCTTACTAAAGCAACACCACCACCAGCAACAATTCCTTCTTCAACTGCAGCTCTTGTTGCATGTAAAGCATCATCTACTCTGTCCTTTTTTTCTTTCATTTCTACCTCAGAGGCAGCTCCAATATATAAAACAGCAACACCTCCAGCTAATTTAGCTAAACGTTCTTGTAGTTTCTCTTTATCATAATCAGAAGTAGTAGTTTCTATTTGAGCTTTAATTTGATTGACTCTTGCTTTGATAGCTTCAGCATTTCCATTTCCGTTAACAATTGTTGTATTGTCTTTATCAATTGTAATAGTTTCGGCAGTACCTAATAAATCTAGGGTTGCATTTTCTAAAGAAAAACCTCTTTCTTCAGAGATTACAGTTCCACCTGTTAAAATTGCGATATCCTCTAACATTGCTTTTCTGCGATCTCCAAAACCTGGAGCTTTAACTGCAGCAATTTTTAATCCACCTCGTAATTTATTAACAACTAAGGTAGCTAAAGCCTGTCCGTCGACATCTTCTGCAACAATTAGTAATGGTCTACTTGATTGAGCAACTGGTTCTAAGATGGGGAGGATTTCATTTAAGTTAGAAATCTTTTTATCAAATAATAAAATATATGGATTCTCTAAATCAGCAATCATTTTATCTGCATCCGTAACAAAATATGGAGATAAGTACCCTCTATCAAACTGCATTCCTTCAACAACATCTACATAGGTTTCCATCCCTTTCGCTTCTTCAACAGTAATAACACCTTCTTTTCCTACTTTTTCAAAAGCTGTGGCTATAAGGTCGCCAATGGTATTGTCATTATTTGCAGATATAGCTGCAACCTGTTTTATTTTTTCTGATGAATTCCCTACTTTTTGAGCTTGCTTTTCTAAATCAGAAACAATCACTTTAACTGCTTTGTCTATACCTCTTTTTAGGTCCATTGGATTTGCACCGGCAGCAACATTTTTTAATCCTTCTTTGACTATTGCTTGAGCTAAAACAGTCGCTGTAGTGGTACCATCACCAGCTAAATCATTGGTTTTAGAAGCAACTTCTTTTACCATTTGAGCTCCCATGTTTTCTAGCTCATCATCTAACTCTACTTCTTTAGCTACAGTAACTCCATCTTTGGTTATTGTTGGTGAGCCAAATGATTTAGAAATAATAACATTGCGTCCTTTTGGACCCAAGGTAACTTTTACTGCGTTTGCAAGCGCATCTACACCTTTTTTTAGGCCATCTCTTGCTTCAATATCAAATTTTATATCTTTTGCCATTTTGATTCGTTTTTCTTAAAATTATACAATTGCTAAAATATCGCTTTCACGCATCATTAAAAAGTCTTTTCCTTCAAGCTTTAATTCGGTTCCACCGTATTTTCCATACAATACTGTGTCACCTACTTTTACTGTTAAAGGTTCATCTTTTTTACCTGTTCCAACAGCAACAACAGTACCTTTTTGTGGTTTTTCTTTTGCGTTGTCTGGAATAATAATTCCTGAAGCTGTAGTGGTTTCTGCTGCAACTGGTTCTACTAGAACTCTATCTGCTAGAGGCTGAATGTTTAATTCCATATTAATATGTTTTTTAATTTGATAATAATTAACTATTTAATCTTAAGTCAGAAATTATGCCATTTAAAGGTTCATGACATTTTTTCAAAATACCATCTTAAAATTCATTTTTTAGACAAAAAAATGCCAACGTGTCATTTCTCGTTGGCATTTTGTATGTGATAAGAGTACTTATTAGTTTAATGAATCGTTTGAAACTGGCAATAAATTATCAGTTGTTTTTGAAGTTGTTCTAATATCCTCTAAACTGTTGTCTAATTTAATATCAGATGAACTATTTCTTTCAATAGAAAAGTTAGACAACAATATTAGTGCAAACAAAGCAATAGCAAGTGTCCAGGTAGTTCTGTCTAAAAAATTATTTGTGTTTTGAACGCCTCCTAAAGATTGAGCTCCACCACCACCAAATGAAGAGGATAAGCCACCACCTTTTGGGTTTTGCACCATTACTATTAATATTAAAATAACTGCTACAAGTAGTATAACACCTAAAAATAAGTTATAACTCATGATTTATTGTTTTGTAAAATTTTGGTTCTTTTTATTTGGTCAGCAAAGAAACCACTTTTTTCTGGATATTTCAAACTTAAAATTTCATAAGCCTTTATAGCTTCGGAGAATTTTTTTTGTTCTAAATACACTTTGGCTAAAGTTTCGGTCATCAATGAACTATCTGACTTATTATCAGTGATTGAAATTATTTTATTGTTCTCTTTTTTTACAGAGATAATCTTTGGGTTTTTATCTATAAAACGGTCAATCAAATAATCTTTATTACTTTTTTTTGTTATGATCTCTACCTTCTCTCTTTCTATCGGTTTTTTTGTTGAAATTTGAAGCCACTTTTGGAAAGAGTGAGTTTCATTTTCAGAAAAATTAACTGGTGTTTTTAAGTCTATATCTTTTTGAATATTTGGATTACTTTCTTGAAATTCAGTTGTAAACTGAGTTGCTATTTTTTTATTAATATTTTTATGAATGTCAGATTTTTTTTCAAAAGACTTTGATGTAATAAAGTCAAATAAAACTGTTCTATCTGAAGTGAAAGCTGCGGTAACTTTTAATTCGTTATTATATCTAAAACTTTCTTGGTTTTTTAAGCCTTTCAAATAGAGTGCTCTAGCAGACTGAAAATAGGGATATTCTCTAATAATTTTTTTTAATTCAGAGGTCTGACCTTCTTTGATGTAATTAGAATTAGAGATTAAATTTATGTAGGTTTCTAAATTCATTACCAGTTCCCTAAAGATGCATTAAAAATATCCTGAATAATTCGCTCTAAAATTTCATCTAAAGCGGCATCCAATACTCCTCCTGTTAGTTGAGCATTGGCTTCAAAATCTGAGTAAAAAGAAAATTGTTTTTCAAAATCATCCTCTTCTTTCAAACGATTATAAAAACGAACATTTACTGTTATTGTAAGTCTATTTTGAGCTGCAGTTTGCTGAGAAGTTGCACTCATTGGATTTACTCTGTAGCCCGTGATTTCACCCTCAAAGCGTAAATCACCCCCTGATCTAATTAGATCTAAATTAGTCTGACGCAAAAATAAGTCTTGCATGTCTTGCGTGAACCTTTGACTTAATTGGGGTTCAATTAATGATGCCTGATTTGCGAAAAAATCTACTTGAATAGTTTTCGAATCACCAGTGGATCCACCATTGAATTTGTAAATACCACAATTATAAAAAAATATAGTGGTTATAATTAATAAGAAATAAATTGCTATTTTTTTCATAAGTATTTCAAATGTATAACTTAATTATAAATCGTATTGTTTGATTTTTCGGTACAAAGTTCTTTCGGAAATACCAAGTTCCTTGGCAGCTAACTTCCTCTTATTATTATTTTTCTCTAAAGAACGTTTAATCATTTCAATTTCTTTTTCTTGTAATGATAAGTTTTCAGTTTCTTCAATATCTTCAGCAAAATCATAATTATCTTTTGAGTCTAGATGTTGAGGTAATTTAACAACCTCTGTAGCAAAATGTTCTTGTTCATTTTCCTGATAGATTTTTTCGATTAATTGATGATTTTCTTCCTTTACTTTTTCTGAGTTTCCAGTTCGCATTAAATCGAGTGTCAATTTTTTAAGATCATTAATATCATTCCTCATGTCAAAAAGAATTTTATACATAATATCTCTCTCAGTTGCAAAATCACTCTTATCTGAATCTCTTCCAATTAATGCTGGTAGATTACCTCTGTTATTTGGTAGGTATTGAGTTATTTTATCAGCAGTTACAAGTCTTTTTTCTTCAACTACAGATATTTGCTCTGCAATATTTCTTAATTGACGAATGTTGCCAGGGAAACGATAATTTAAGAGAAGTTTTGTTGCATTTTCATCTAATCTAATCGTTGGCATTCTGTATTTTTGAGCAAAATCTGAGGCAAATTTCCTGAACAATAAATGAATGTCTTCTTTTCGGTTTCTTAGAGGAGGAAGATGAATTTCAATAGTACTTAATCTATAATATAACTGTCTCTTATACACATCTGACGCTGCCGACGAATAGAGAGGTGTAGAT
>OJHG01000792.1_pt1 | contig 12267 bp, 6 predicted proteins | sample 1594761 | NCBI WGS metagenome assembly OJHG01 (sample SAMN05416786, study PRJEB24817) | seawater metagenome | isolation source: Sea water | place: Canada:Atlantic | collected 2013-07 | reverse complement strand
ATTGTATGTAGGTGAAAGAACTTCTTTTATAGGTACCTTTAACACCGCTACAAACTTATTTCAAGAAATTGACACCAATTTAAACAGCGAAGGCGGAGAAAAAGCGATTCATCAAATGATTGTTAAAGACGATAAAATATTTATTTTATATGGACATCCAGATGACGTAATTGTTGGATTAGAATCTGAATGGTCAATTTTATCAGCAGATTTAAAATAAGTAACTGAAAAAGATTTTTTGTATTGAAAAGAGAGCTTCTATACTCGTTAACCATTATTGATAATAATTTACACCCTAAAATTAAATAGTTATCGAATTAGAAGTTCTCATACAAAAGTGTTGTAAACAAAATTTGAGTGCACAAGCTGAAATTTACAAGCTGTTTTCTGATAAATTATTTAGAGTATGTAAAAAATACTCCAAGAATTATCAGGATGCACAAGACACTTTGCAAGACAGTTTTTTAATGATCTTTAAAGACATTAAAAAATTCAACCATAAAGGTTCGTTTGAGGGATGGGCAAAAAGAGTTACAGTGAATGTTGCTCTCCAAAAATTTAGAGATAAATCTGTATTACAATTTGATGTATTGGAAGATTCTAAGTTCGCTGAAGAAGACGTATTTGTAGATGTTGATGAAAAAAACATTAGCCTTGATTTTCTATTATCTTTAATTAAAGAACTGCCCCCTAAATATCAAGTAGTATTTAATTTATATGTATTAGATAAATATTCACATCAAGAAATTTCTGAGCTGCTTAAAATATCTACAGGAACTTCAAAATCTAATCTTTCAAGGGCTAGAAAAATATTGCAAGAAAAAATAAATAACTCTACAAAGAAATCGTTATGAAAATTAACATCGATAAATTATTCCAAAACATAGTAAAAGAGTCCAGAATTACCGCTCCTGATGGTGTATGGTCTGCAATAGAAACAAACCTTAAAAGAAGGAGAATGCTTCGGTTTTTATCTTGGTTTTTTGGAGTAAGCTTTCTAAGTCTTATTGGCTTTATGTTCTTGTTTTCTCAGGCTGAAAAAACATCTGATGAGGATATTCATAAAAACACTACCTCAAAAGAATTCTCAAAAAACAAAATTGAAACTAGCATTGATAATAAAGATGCATTTTCACAAAAATATAAGAAAAATCAAATTAAAAGTCAAACAAAAAAAGCTACAGACAAAAATTTATCGATCAACATAATTAAAGGCAAAGCTACTGGTATAAATAAAACGACTGATGTTGAAAATATCTCTTTAGCAGCTAAAAAAGTAGAAACAACTTCTTTTACTTCAGAAAGTAAAAATAACCAACATATAAAAAATAAAAAAATAGTCAGTGGTCTAGCAAAAAAGCAACCTGTGAAAAAAGAAAAACTTTATGGTTCTAAAAATGACTCTTTAAATAGCTTGACTCTCAAAAAAATTGATTCTTCGAAAGTGTTAAAGAAAAGTGCTGTTATTAAGGAGGAAAAACCAGTTGTTACAGAAAAAAATAGAAAATGGAGTATTACTCCTGTTTTTGGTGCTTTTAATTCAAGGAGATATTCAGAAATTTCTTTAGCTTTAGATAATAGTTTTGACGACAACTCTTCTGTAGGATTGCCATCTATATCATATGGATACAAACTTGCTTATGAAGTCTCCGATAAGCTTTCTTTACAATTAGGGATCGTATCGAAAGAGGTTCGTTTTCTTACAAAAGATTTATTTCTTACAGATATAATCGGTTTCAATTCATCAAACATTGTCTATAACCCAGATGTTCTAGTTCGTTTTTCAACATCTAACATAAATCTTTCTGGTGAGCCTGATGCACAAAGTGTCAGCTTAGTTCAAACAATCGGTTATACAGAATTCCCTTTTGAAATTCGATATGCAGTTTACAATAAACCAAAATTAAAAGCCAACTTTATTATTGGTTTAAGTTTTCTATATCTAAACAAAAACGAAATTCGATCAAAAACAGGACTATACTCAGAAAGAATAGCTAGCGTCAGTAATTTGTTAGATTCTAGTTTGAGCTATAATTTAGGTTTAGATATTGACTATGACTTATCTAAACGATTTGTTTTTAATGCGGCTGTAATGTTAAAAAAACATTTCAATACATATTCAAACTATAACAATAAAACAGGACCTTTTGTAAGAGGAATACAGGCTGGTGTTGGTTACAGGTTTTAATCATAAAAAAAATGACTTAAAAGAATTGGCTACTTAATGTTAAACATTGATGTAGCCGATCCTATCTTTACAGTATATGCCCCTTTTGGCAAATAATAAATTCCATTTTTAGCTTCTTTTAATAAAGCTTCTTTATGCGTACTCATATATAATTTTCTTCCTTTTTTAGAAAAAGAAAGGTCAAATGATGCTTCGTTGAACCCTTTGTCTGCTTCCTTTGTAAAGGAAGCTACTTTAAGTTTCTCTAGATAAACATCTATAGTTATTTTTTTGGGACTATTTAAAAAATACGGAATTAAAATTTCTGGTGTGTATGGTGATGACCACCTACCCCAAGAACCTCCCCAATTTCTTCTTTTCCAAATATCTGAAATTGAAAAAATATGTGCTTCTTTTTCTGTTATTTCTTTAGTTATTGATTGTAAGGGAGCAATACTTGCTTTGTATAAGCTTCTGCCGTGCGTTCCTAAAATTATATGTTTTGCTGTTGGTTGAATGACCAAATCATGAACTGCTACATTAGGTAAACCGCTACTAAAAGGAAACCATTGTTTTCCTTGATCAAATGATGCATAAGCACCATTATCTGTTCCAACATACAATAAATCTTGATTTTCAAAATCTTCACGAATTACGTTCACTGGTGAAGTAGGTATCGTGCTAGAAAGATTTCCCCATGTTTTTCCATAATCATCAGAAACGTAGATATAGACCCTAAAATCATCTGAACGATATCCGTTTAACGTTACATAGACGCGTTCTTTTTTATGTTGTGATGCAATTACACGACTTACCCACAACTCTTTTGGAAAGGAATTAGAAATACGTTCCCAAGAACCACCTCCATTTTTAGAAACATGAACATAACCATCATCAGAACCTACATATAGGAGGCCAAATTGAAAGGGTGACTCTGAAATTGTTGTTAATGTTCCATATGCAACATTTCCTTTTTTCCCACCAGTTGTGAGATCTTCTGAGATTGTTTCCCAAGTATCACCTTGATTTAAACTTCTATGTAATTTATTCCCTCCTAAATATAAAATATCTTGATTGTGTTTTGACAAATGAATTGGTGTTTGCCAATTAAATCGATATGGAGCTTCTCCCAAAGCATGTTTAGGCTGAATATATGTTCTTTCTCCTGATGCTCTATCAATTCTATAATAATTCCCAAATTGAGACCCAGTATAGACAATAGATGAATTTCTATCATCAACTTGTACCTGCATACCATCTCCTCCCATAATAGATGTATAGGGATTTTGACCTGTTTGATGCCATCGGTTGTTTATCTTAGCATCGTGAGATCCTGTCCAAACACCGTTATCTTGCAAGCCTCCATACACATTGTAAGGTATTTGATTGTCTGCGTAAATTGCATAAAACTGCCCTACTGATGGTGAATTTAACTTTGTCCAATGGTCTCCATCATCATAGGAAATATTAAGACCTCCATCATTTCCTTCAACAAGATGTCCTTTTCTTTTTGGGTTTACCCAAAGCGCTTGATGATCTGAATGTACATTTTCTTTACCTATAGAAGTAAACGTTTTTCCTCCATCTTTAGATTTTAAAATAGGAACACCCAACACATAAATGGCTTTTTTATCTTGAGGATCTACGCGAATTTCTCCAAAGTAATATCCGTAAGAAAAATACAATCCATCTATTTGATTTTTATGTGTTTTAGTCCAGTTTTTTCCTCCATTTGTCGTGATAAAAACCTCAGCTCCTTCAACAGGTGTGTCAAACAACAAGGAATTTGCATTCTCAACGTATTTTGCTAAATCTATGGGTTGTACATCACCAGACCGAACCATTTTTTTTACAGATGCTGCCCTGTATTTTTCTTGAAAACGATTTGATTTTAAGTAATTATTTAGTTTTTTATCTGTTAATTTTAAGAATTCATCTTTAGACATTTTCTTAAAGTCTTCTTTTGTTAAAACGTTTGAACCTTGTTTTTTCTTCTTCTCAGAAGCGCTTCTAAACTGACTATCATGTAGGGCATATACTGTATTTTCATCATAAATGCTTAATCCAATTCTTCCAACTCCATCACCATTTCTAAATCCATTATTGCTAGAAATATTTTTCCAGGTATCTCCTCCGTCTATACTTTTATAGATTGCAGAATTATTTCCGTCACCATCAAAATTCCAGGCTTTACGTTCTCGCTCCCAGGAAGCGGCATACAATACATTAGGGTTTTCTGGTGCGGCTACCACATCTATAATTCCGGTATCATTATTTATGAATAATGTTTTTTTCCATGTCTTCCCTCCATCAACTGTTTTAAAAACTCCGCGTTCTTCATTAGGTGAATACAAATGACCAATAACACCAACCACCACTTCTTCTGGATTGTTTGAATTAATTACAACTCTACTCACATGATGAGAATCTGACAAACCAACATGTTCCCAAGTTTTTCCTTGATTTTTAGATTTTAACATTCCTATTCCTGCATATGAAGAACGTGAAGAGTTTTTCTCACCTGTTCCAACCCAGATAGTACCGTTTTCCCAATCTACAGCAATGTCACCAACATTTTGGGTAGGGCTATTGTCTAAAAGAGGCGTAAAAGAAGCTCCATTATTATTTGTATACCATAGCCCTCCAGACGCATACCCTACGTAAAACTCTGTTGGATTGTCTGGATTCACAGCCATATCTGCTACACGTCCACTCATGATAGTTGGACCAATATTGGTAAAAGAAACGTTTTTAATGATGGATGTTTTTGTGAGCATCTCCTTTTCTTGAAGTGCTTTTATTACAGTTTCTGAGTCTGATACTGATTGTTGAGCTGAAATACCTATACTAATGAATATAAATAAAGTCTTAAAAATAGTTTTCATGATGGTTGTTTTTTTATTGTATTTGTAATATACAGTCACTCAAAAATAGCAAATAATTTTTTATGTTGATTGTACTCATTTTTTTCTTTTTTGATTAAACTTATTCTTGATCGAAATAAAAAATGAACTCTTTGGCTTACAATTAATCGGTGTACATTTGCGGTACTATTCAGAAAAAGCACTATTGTTGTTTTTTCATAAACAATATAGATGTCATTTAAAGATTTAGGCCTAACAGATGCTTTGTTAAAAGCGGTTACAGAAAAAGGATATACAACTCCTTCTCCAATTCAAGAAAAAGCAATTCCACATATTTTAGCAGGAAAAGACGTACTCGCTTCTGCACAAACAGGAACTGGAAAAACAGCTGGTTTTACACTCCCTGTTCTTCAATATTTATCAGAAACCAAACACCCTAAGTACAGGCCATTAAGAGCCCTAGTTTTAACGCCAACAAGAGAACTTGCTGCTCAGGTATATGATAATGTAAGAGAATATAGCTCTTATTTAAATATTCATTCTGCTGTTGTTTTTGGTGGAGTAAAAGCTGCTTCTCAAATTGCTACCCTAAAAAGAGGAGTCGATATTCTGGTGGCAACCCCAGGAAGATTATTAGACTTACACGATCAAAAAGCTGTCTCATTCAAACGTATAGATGTTTTAATTTTAGATGAAGCAGACAGAATGTTAGACATGGGATTTGTAAGAGATATCAATAAAATTATTAGTTTTATGCCTGCAAAAAGGCAAAACCTACTGTTTTCAGCTACCTTTTCTAAAGAGATTAAACAACTAGCCCAAGGTATTTTAAGAAACCCTGTCATGGTTGAAGCTGAGCCAGAAAATTCAACAGCTGAAATGGTAAGCCAAAAAGCTTACCGTGTCAATAAAAAAGATAAAACAAGTATTGTTACCAACCTCATAAAAGACGGAAACTGGAATCAAGTGTTAATTTTTATGAGAACCAAGCACGGAGCTAATAAATTAACAAAACAACTGCTTCAAGCCGGAATTTCAGCTGCTGCCATTCATGGTAACAAGAGTCAGGGCGCTAGAACCAAAGCCTTATCAAATTTTAAAACCAATGATATTCGTGTATTAGTTGCTACAGATATTGCGGCTCGTGGTTTAGACATTCCATTATTACCACATGTTGTTAATTTTGAATTGCCCAATATTCCTGAAGACTATGTTCACAGAATAGGAAGAACAGGAAGAGCTGGAGCAAGTGGTGAAGCTATTTCTTTAGTCTGCAGTGAAGAGACAGAATATCAGAAAGAAATAGAAAAATTATTAGGCAAAAAATTAGCCACTGAAATTATAGAAGGCTACGAACCAACAGATAATGCTCCACCAAAAAGAGCTGCCACTCAGGGCAAGGGTTCTTTTAAAAAATCATCTTCAAAAAAACCACATCGAAAAAACCATACACCAAGAAACGAAAGATCATCTAATTCTGAAGGTAGTAGTAAAAGAAACACAAGAAATAGGCGCAGATAATGTGTCTTTTTTTTTTGCTTTTTATTAGCTACAGTGCTTTGTAAATCTATTTTAAAAAGGCACACCTAAATGGTGAAATTAATTATTAAATAGATTTTTATCAAAAACCTATCGTGTTTTAGGTTGGGTGTTCTAAGTCTACTAATGGCGTATAATATCATTTATAACTTAAAAAAACGCTGATAAAAAACTTTTTTCTTCGTTTCTCTTTTACTTTAAAAACAAACAGTAGCTTAGTCTTTCTCCAAATTTTAAATCATAGCAGGTATAAACACATTTTTTTTACTAAAAGAATCATCTTTAAGCCAAAAAAAATCGTTTAAAAATTTCTTTTTAAACGATTTTTTTTTCTTACCTGTCTTGATTTCTAAAAAGCACTTCCTGGGTCCGCTGGGCTAAAAGCTTGCGCCTTTTTAGGGTTTAATAGTATGTAAGTACCTATAGCGGTTAAAGCTGCGTACTTTCCATAATTACCTATTTTACCTAAGGCTTCCTTTCGTGTAATCTCTTTCTTGTCTTGTGTTGTGTTCTTCATAATTATAGGGATTATTCGATAATAATTTTTTTGTTTAAAATTCCTTTATTGGTATCTAACTCTAAAATATAAATACCTGTCTTTAGATAAGGTAGTGCTAAATTATTGGCACCTGTTCCTATAAAATTAGTCTTAAGCACTTGTGTTCCTAAGATACTATAGAGCTTTAATTTTGCCTGCTGTTCTACTCCTAAAACACGAAGCGTTCTGTTATCTAAACTAAAGATCTTAACACCACTAAGTGTTATATTGTCATTACCAAGAGAACTAGAGATGGTGTGCATATAGAATCTTCCTACTCCGTCTAGAGTACTTGAAAGGCTTACATTGTGTGTATTATTATCTATTCTTGTAAAGCTATTGGCTTCTCTGTCTTCTAAGTATACAAAAGTATCTGCTGGTAGGTTTTGTGAGCTTGCAGAGAATGCTAAAGTACTCTCCGGTGCTGCTTTTACTCCTACAGGGATTACCATGCTTTCATAAGCCTCTTGTGGTAAAGACTGAATTGCTAAATTTCTACCATTTTCATTAGCCACAGCTCTTGTGTATAAAGAAAACTCAGAAGACAAGCCTTCAAAGATAGAGCTGTCATATCCATTGTCAAAACCAGTGGTTGTTCCATCAATGTAAAAGATATCTGTATGTCTAGTATCTGTTCCATTGGTCATTGTTATGTTAATCTCAGGTCTATTTGTGGTTCTTTGGAAAGTGTCTGCTGCATGACTTTGCATACTCTTGGTTAAAGTAAAGTTTCCTGCAGTTTTTACCGAGACAAAAAATCCTTGACCAGGGGCTACTTCTAAATCTGCTACAAGGTTCTTTGTAACATAAGCTTCTACTGATTGATCCCATAGCCAAACTGTTTGTTCTGATAATAAGCTTGCATTGTTTGTTTCTTCTAACATCTCTAATACAGAAACAGATGCTAAATATGGGTTTCCTATTAAGTTAAAATTATTAGTACCTGTCGTTAATACTGCAATACTTGCATCTGCAGCATTAAAATTTCCTGAGAAAACTACTTTACCTTGAGAATTCAATTTTACTGCATGACCTTCTCCTGACACAAAATATCCTGTTCCAGAAACTCCATCTTGGTAATAAGACCAATTGGCTGAAGAATTATCATAATCAGCAAAACCTAGATTGTTTCCAGAACCTGTTGCTAAGTTTGAAGCTGCTACAAAATCATCCTTGTCTTGATCAAGTACTGGAGATGAAATTAAATACCAGTTTGTAGTGGGTACATTTCTTGAATATGTTACAGTACCTTGAACTGAACCTTGAGTAGCTATTAATGAGCCACCATCGATAATAGTTACGTTTCCTGTAATGATTCCTAAACCTTCTAAAGTAAGTTGTGCTCCGGAGGAAATATCAATACTTCCTTCTATACCAGCATCACCTTGAAGAACTAAGGAACCTGCCTCTGTAATCACTACATCACTGCCTATAATAGATTCTGACCGTGTTTCAGGTCCGTCTATTGTAATAATGCTGCTAGCGATGATTGTTACAGTTCTTGTAACTTCTACTGCTTTATTACCTGCATCATCCATAACATTATAAGTAACCGTGTAACTTCCTGTAATGCCTAAATTCAGATTAGTTGTAACTATTTCTATAGCTACAGAAAGGTTACCGTCTTCATTGTCTGAGGCTATTGCTCCTGATTCAACGTAAGGACTTCCTAGCACTATGATCTGTGGGTTGTCTCCTTCTAATGTAATTACAGGTGGTACTTCATCTAAGTCTATGATTTGCAATGTTACTTCAGTAGGTAGACTTATCCCTGAATCATCTGAAGCGGTAACTGTGAAACTATAAGATGACTTTGTCTCGTAATCTGGATCTGCTGTTAATGTAACAACTCCTGTTGAAACGTCTACCGATAGTAAACTTGCATCTGTTCCTGCAATGGCGTAACTACGAATAGTTCCTCCATCATTGGCAGTAGCAGTAATTGTATAAATCGTTTGACCAGCTCCACTGTTTTCATTTAGACCTGTTACTTCTCTGATTGATGTAATTGTAGGTACAACTTCATCTACATTGGTAACCGTAACTGTAATTGATTGTGTATCTGTAAGACCTCCATAATCTTGTGCTGTAACAATAACATTATAAACATTTGGGGTGGAAGAAGTAGGGTTTTCATAGTCAGGCGCAACAACAAAAGTTAAAACACCACCTTCTGTAATGTTAAATAAACTAGAGTCAGTTCCAGTAAGAATGATTGAAAATCTATTACCAGGGTCAGTCTCATCCACATCTGTTGAAGTAATCGTTGCTACGGCTATTTGGTTTTCAGTTACAGATAAGTCTGCAGTGTCACCACCTGTAATTTCTGGTGGGCAATTCTGTGTATCACCAACAATAACCCATGAGTATGGACTACCTGTTAAAATATTTTTTGCAGCTGTAATAGTAGCATTACAATACACAAAAACGCCGTTTTCGAGGTTAAAGTTAACGTCAGACTGTAAGCCAGCTTCATCTGAATCTATAGTAGACCAACCAACCAGTAATGATTCATAATTTGCTAAACTAAAACTAGAGAGGTGAAACATATTGTCAGCTTCAGTAACTACAGACACATCCCAATCTCCAATGTCTTGGTTAAAAGAAGTAGCGTCATAAAACATATATCTAATACTAGTAACTCTAGAAGTATCCCAATTTCCAATAGGTTGGTTAAAAGAAATAGCACTTCGAAACATCTGTGTCATAGTAGTTACACTAGAAGTAACCCAATTTCCAATAGGTTGGTTAAAAGAAGTAGCACCATTAAACATACTTGCCATAATAGTTACACTAGAAGTATCCCAAACATTAATATCACTGTTAAAAGAAGTAGCGCCACCAAACATACTTGCCATAGTAGTTACACTAGAAGTATCCCAAGCTCCAATAGTTTGGTTAAAAGCAGTAGCGCCACTAAACATACTTAACATATTAGTTACACTAGATGTATTCCAATCTCCAATAGGTTGGTTAAAAGAAGTAGCGTCATAAAACATATATCTAATATTAATAACACTAGAAGTATCCCAAGCTCCAATAAGTTGGTTAAAAGAAGTAGCATTTCGAAACATCTGTTCCATAGTACTTACACTAGATGTATTCCAATCTCCAATAGATTGGTTAAAAGAAGTAGCGTCATGAAACATCTGTGCCATAGTACTTACACTAGAAGTATCCCAAACACCAATAGGTTGGTTAAAAGAAGTAGCACCATTAAATAAATTAGACATATTAGTTACATTAGAAGTATCCCAACCACTAATATCACTGTTAAAAGAAGTAGCACCATAAAATAAATTAGACATATCTGTAATAGCGGAAACATTCCACTCTTTAATATCTCCATAGGTGGTAGTTGCAGTGGTCTCATCTGCAATCCATGCAGCAACAGCTGTCTGTAAATCTTCTTTGTTTGTAAATACAGTTGTTGGAGCAATAAACACCGCATCATTGTCAATACCTACATTATACGTTTCGGCAACTGTTGGTAATATAAAATTAATGCTACCCTCTTCTTCATGGCCATTAACATCTGACTCAATTAAAGAATAGTCACCCTCATTAGAAGGAAATATTGATACTGTAGGTTGGTTAGAAAATTCTGATGATAAATTTATTTCTGGACTAAGATTGTTGTTGGCTTTTGTTGAAACCGTAGCTATGAAAAGCAGTGTAAAAGTAAATAATGGGCACAATAAGTCCATCATTTTTTTTAGAGGGTAATATTTCATCTTGTTATTATTAAGGGTTTAATAAATTTTCCGCTAAAATAAAAATAAAAATCAATAAAACAAACAATTAATAAACTTAAATTTTTTAAATAACCTCTTTAATGAGTTAAAGTACTTATCAAAATCTATCCAGTTTTAAATTAGAGGTAATGTTATTACAGTAAAAAAATAGTGAGCAGATATAAAAAACTAATAAAGAAAAGAATTCCTATTTTTGTAACCTAACTAAACTTTATATGAAATATCATCAAATAGATTCAGCGCTTTTTATCAAAAATAGACAACACTTTATGGCAAAGATGAAGCCTGCTAGTTTGGCTGTTTTTAACTCTAATGATATCTATCCGGTAAGTGCAGATAGCACCATGCCGTTTGACCAACACAGAGATATTTTTTATTTAAGTGGTGTAGATCAAGAAGAAAGCGTTCTCGTGTTATTTCCAGACTGCCCTAAAGAAAAACATCGTGAAATCTTATTCTTAAAAGAAACTAGCGAACATATTGCTGTGTGGGAAGGTGAAAAACTAACCAAAGAAGCTGCTTTTAAAACAGCTGGCATACAAACTGTTTATTGGCTTCAAGACTTGGAGAAAATACTATTTGAACTCTCTACGCAATGCAATACGTTTTACATTAATACCAATGAGCACTATAGAGCTAATGTTGAAACAGAAACAAGAGAAGATCGTTTTACAAAGTGGTTATTATCTAAATACCCTGCGCATTGTGTTGCAAAAAGTAATCCTATTTTACAAGAATTACGAGCTATAAAAGACCCTATTGAATTAGATCTAATGCAACAAGCTTGTGATATTACTGAAAAAGGATTTCGTAGAATTTTAAATTTCATAAAACCCTCTGTATGGGAATATGAAATTGAAGCAGAATTGGTACATGAATTTATTATTAACCGATCTAAAGGATTTGCATATACCCCAATTATTGCTGCTGGAAATAATGCCAATGTATTGCATTATATAGAAAACAACCAACAATGCAAAGCGGGGGATTTAATTTTATTGGATGTTGCTGCTGAGTATGCAAACTATAAAAGTGATTTAACCAGAACGGTACCTGTTTCTGGAAAATTTACAGACAGGCAAAAAGCAGTTTACAATGCCGTAAACACCGTAAAAAAAGAAGCTACAAAATTATTAGTTTCAGGCGCCTATTGGGAACAGTATCATTTAGAAGTTGGTAAACTCATGACTTCAGAATTGCTTGGGTTAGGTCTTCTAGACAAGGCTGATGTGCAACATGAAGACAAAGATTGGCCTGCTTATAAAAAATATTTTATGCACGGTACTTCTCATCATATTGGATTAGATACTCATGATTATGGTCTACTGCATCTTCCAATACAGGAAAACATGGTTTTTACCGTAGAGCCAGGTATTTATATTCCTGAAGAAGGTTTTGGTGTTC
>OJHG01000786.1_pt1 | contig 12406 bp, 9 predicted proteins | sample 1594761 | NCBI WGS metagenome assembly OJHG01 (sample SAMN05416786, study PRJEB24817) | seawater metagenome | isolation source: Sea water | place: Canada:Atlantic | collected 2013-07 | reverse complement strand
CGATAGAAGGTTTTTATATTTGTTCAATAAGTTCTAAGTCAGTTATTTATAAGGGCATGTTTTTAGCGGAGTCTATTGCAGATTTTTATTTAGATTTAAAGGATGAGAGGTTTATATCTCGATTTGCAATATTTCATCAAAGGTTTTCAACAAACACAGCACCAAGTTGGGATCTAGCACAACCTTTTAGAGCACTAGCTCATAATGGAGAAATAAATACATTTAAAGGAAATACAAACTGGATGAAAGTTCATGAGCAAGAAATGAATAGTCCATTATTTGATAATATGGAAAATTTAAAACCAGTTATACAACCAGGATCATCAGACTCTGCTGCACTAGATAGTGTTTTTGAACTTTTAAATATTTCTGGCCAATCAGCACCTCTTGCAAAATTAATGTTAATTCCAGATGCATGGTCTAAAAAAAGTCAAACATTATCAAAAGATCATCAACAACTATTTAATTTTTTAAACAGTACAATGGAGCCATGGGATGGACCAGCTGCTATTGCAGCTACCGATAATGAATGGGCCATTGTAGCTGCTGATAGAAATGGGTTACGCCCAATGAGATATACTATTTCAAAAGACAAAATATTGTGTGCAGGATCAGAAACGGGAATGGTTGAAATTGATGAGAAGCAAATTCTTAAAAAAGGTAGATTAGGACCTGGAGAAATTCTTGGAGTTAGAATAGCTAAAGGTAAAGTATTTTCTAATGTTGAAATAAAAGATTATTTGGCAAAAGAGTTTAAACATTTTAACAATCAGATAATTGATTTAGAAAAAAAATTTCCAATAAAAAATGAAAAATCTACTTTTTCAGGTGATGAGCTAAAAAAAAGACAACATACATTTGGTTACAGTTTAGAGGATTTAGAGCTTATTCTTCATCCCATGGCAGAAGACGCAAAAGAGGCCATTGGTTCTATGGGTGATGACACTCCACTTGCAGTATTGTCTGACCGTTATAGACCGCTTTACCATTTTTTTAGACAAAACTTTAGTCAAGTTACTAATCCACCAATTGATTCCTTAAGAGAAAACAAGGTTATGAGTTTAAAAACTCGTTTTGGTAATCTTGGAAATATTTTAGATTTTACTAATTTAACAGAAGAAAACATATATGTTTTAGACAGCCCCATATTATCAAATTCTCAATTAGAAAAATTTATTAATTTTTTTGGGCAAAAATCAATAACTATTGATTGTACTTTTGATAAAAGTGAAAATCTTGAAACCTCTATTGAGAGAATTAGAAAAGAATCTGAAATTGCAGTTAGACAAGGCCTTACTCAATTAATCTTAAGTGATAAAAATATTTCTGAAAAAAGATTACCCATTCCAATGCTATTAAGTGTTGGTGCAATAAATACCTATCTTATAAAAAAAAAATTAAGAGGTTATGCATCAATCAATGCTCAAACTGGGGAAGCATTAGACACACATTCATTTGCAACACTTATAGGTGTTGGGGCTACTACTGTTAATCCTTATTTAGCACTGGATAGTTTATATCAAAGGTTTGAAAAAAAATTATTTGGAAAGTTTGGGTACGATGAATGCATAGAGAGATATATACAATCAGTAAATTATGGGCTTTTGAAAATAATGTCAAAAATGGGAATTTCGGTCATAAGCTCTTATAGAGGTGGATGTAATTTTGAAACAGTTGGTTTGAGTAGAACAGTAGCATCAGAGTATTTTCCAGGAATTTTATCAAAAATTTCAGGCATAGGTTTAAATGGAATAGAAAAAAAATTAAGAACTATTCACAAAGAAGCATTTGAAGGAACAGATACAGTTTTACCAATTGGGGGAATTTATAGGTATAGAAAGAATGGTGAAACTCATCAATATCAAGGTAAGCTTATTCATCTTTTACAAAGTGCAGTTTCGTCAAATTCTTTTGAAGCTTATAAAAAATATGCAGAAGGTATTTATAATCTTCCACCTATACACCTTAGAGATTTGATTGGATTTAGAGATAGAAATTTAAACCCATCTTTAGATATTTCAGAAGTAGAGCCAATTGAAAATATTTTAACAAGATTTGGAAGTGGAAGTATGTCTCATGGTGCATTATCAAAAGAAGCACACGAAACTTTAGCCATAGGAATGAATAGAATTAAAGGAGCCTCTTGTAGTGGTGAAGGTGGCGAAGATGAAAAAAGATTTATTAAGATGGAAAACGGTGACAGTGCTAATTCTAGAGTTAAACAAATAGCTTCAGCAAGATTTGGAGTAACACTTAAATATCTAAATAACTGTAACGAAATAGAGATTAAAATTGCACAAGGGGCAAAACCTGGTGAGGGAGGTCAATTACCAGGGTTTAAAGTCACAGAAGAAATTGCTAAATTAAGACATTCGACACCGGGTGTAACTCTAATATCGCCACCACCTCACCATGATATTTATTCTATCGAGGATCTAGCTCAATTAATTTATGATCTTAAACAAGCAAATCCAAAAGCAAGAGTTGGAGTAAAATTAGTAGCATCATCTGGTATAGGAACAATTGCAGCTGGTGTAGCTAAAGCTAAAGCAGATATAATTTTAATTTCTGGACATAATGGAGGAACAGGAGCAACACCACAAACAAGTGTTAAATATGTTGGGATACCTTGGGAGATGGGTTTAACTGAGGCTAATCAAGTTTTAACTTTAAATAATTTAAGACATAAAGTTACCCTAAGAACAGATGGTGGAATTAAAACAGGAAGAGATGTTGTTATTGCAGCTATGATGGGGGCTGAAGAATATGGAGTAGCAACTACAGCTTTAGTAGCTATGGGATGTATAATGGTTAGACAGTGTCATTCAAACACATGTCCAGTTGGAGTTTGTACTCAAGATGAAAAACTAAGAGAAAAATTTTCTGGTACGCCAGAAAAAGTAGTTAATTTATTTAAATTCATAGCTGAAGAAGTAAGAGAAATTTTAGCACAAATAGGATTTAAATCATTGAATGAAATAATTGGTAGGACTGATTTATTAAGACAGGTAAGCAAAGCCTCACCAAACTTAGACGATTTAGATCTAAATCCTTTATTTGTTCAAACAGATGCTGGTGAGAACACGAGGTACTGTACAGTTCCAGAAATAAATTCTGTTCCGGATACTTTAGATCAAGAAATTTTACCTGAAATTAAAGAACAAATTGGAAAAGTAAAAATTATTGAAAAAGAATATATTATTAAAAATACTCATAGGACGGTTGGTACAAGAATTTCTAATCATCTTTATGAAAAATATGGATCTGAAAAATTAGAAGATGGCTTTTTATCTCTAAAGTTTAAAGGGTCAGCTGGACAGTCATTTGGTGCATTTGGAATAAAAGGGTTAAAACTTATTTTAAAAGGTGACGCTAATGATTATGTTGGTAAAGGTTTATCAGGAGCAACAGTGGTAGTTAAACTTCCAGATGAAAGTAATTTAGTTTCACATGAGAATACCATAATAGGAAATACAGTTTTGTATGGAGCAACATCTGGAAAACTTTTTGCAGCAGGTCAAGCTGGAGAAAGGTATGCCGTAAGAAATTCAGGATCAATTTCGGTTATTGAAGGCTGTGATTCTAATGCTTGTGAATATATGACTGGTGGTACGGTTGTAGTTTTGGGTGATGTAGGAGACAATTTTGGAGCTGGAATGACAGGTGGAATGGCGTTTATTTACGATATAAATAAGAAATTCGACAAAAAAGTAAATCCAGAGACTGTAGTATGGCAAACACCAGAAACGGATCATTGGATAGCTTATTTAAAAAATTTAGTAAAAGAGCATCACCAGGAGACAAATTCAGATTTTTCTAAAAAGATTATAGAAAATTTTGATAGGGAAATTTCTAATTTTATTCAAGTTTGTCCAAAAGAAATGATTAATAAGCTAAAAAACCCAATAAGTTTAAGATCTATTATAAAAGAAGTTAGTTAAAATGAAGGATATAAATATTTTTTGTTTTGGTTTTGGCCAAGTAGCAAAAAACTTTATAAAGAAGCTTAATACTGAGCAATATAATATTAACTTGTCAGCAACTTCTAGGAGTGAGTCTTCAAAAAAAATATTCAATGGTATTAATTATAATAGCTACCTATTTAATAGTGAAAAATTTGATCAAAATTTAGTTGTAAAATTAAAAGAAGCAGATCATATTTTAGTTTCTATACCACCAGAAAATCAAGAAGATCTAGTTGTAAAAAATTTTTCTAAATTTATAGAAAACTCCAAAGTAAAATGGATAACCTACTTATCGGCTACTAGTATTTATGGGGATCATAAGGGAGAATGGGTTAATGAAAATAGCAAAACAAACCCAATCTCAACTAATGGTATTGCAAGATTAAAAGCTGAAAATGCATGGGTTTCTTTAGAAAAAAATAACAAAATACCAATTCAGATATTCAGGTTATCTGGAATCTATTCTAATGAAAAAAATATTTTAATACGTCTAAAATCAGGAGATGTGAAATTGATCAATAAAAAAAATCATTATTTTTCTAGAATTCATGTGGATGATATTTCAAACATATTATTTAAATCTTTATCAAAATTTAAGTCAGGAGAAATATATAATCTATCTGATGATAAACCTTCCACATCTGAAGATGTTACTTTATTTGGAGCAAAAATGTTAAATATTGAAAATATTGAAAAAATTGAAGTTGACCAAATTAAAAGTGAGATGTTGAAAAATTTTTATAATGAGTCTAAAAAAGTTAGCAACGAAAAGATGAAAAGTTATTTTAACTATAATTTAAAATTTCCAAGCTATATTGAAGGACTAAACTATATTAGAAGTAATTTTATCTAGCTCTAAGAGTATTCTTTTTAAACCTCGTTTACTTGATAAGCTGTGATCACCATTTTTTATTATCACTAATTTTTTATTAGCTTTAGTAAATAACTTAAGAACCTTTCTAGAATAACTTGTTGGAACAACTTCATCTTTACTTCCATGAATCATAGTTACATTGATTTTGGATTTAATGTTTTTATTCAAGATTTTATTTTTTCTACCATCTTTTATTAACTGATAAGTGATTGGATACTCATAATTACCATGTTTTAAATTATAAATTCCTTTCTTTATAGTTTCGTTCTTCATTTTTTTTGAGAACTTTTTCCACATTAGGTTTTGTAAAAACTCTGGAGCCGAACCAATTCCTAAAAAACCTTTAATTTGATCTTTAAAATATTTAAATTGATTTAAGGAAAGCCATGCACCCATACTCGAACCAACTAAGATAAATTTATTTTTTTTAACTATTTTTTTAATTACAGTTTCAACTTCTTTTGACCATTGAGTGATATTTCCCTTGGTAAATTTTCCTGAGGACTTTCCATGACCAGAATATTCGAGAGCAAGAAAGCCAAGTTTATTTTTTTTAGCAAATTTTAATATAGTCTGAGGTTTTTCACCTTCAATACTTGACATAAAACCATGTAAAAAAACAATATAGAGTTTATCTTTATATTCTTTACTTAAGTATCTTATTTTCTTGTTATTAAGGACCCTAATGTATTTAAATTTATTCATATGAGTTTATTAGAATTAATTCTTAATATATAGTTCTATCAAATGTCTTCAGAATTAAAAGTATTGCAAGTAATTCCTAAACTTGGATATGGGGGTGCAGAAACAGGCTGTTACGATCTTGCACACTATTTACCAGAAAATAATTGTAGTTCTTATATCGTAACTAGTGGAGGAGAATTATTAAAATTTATTGATAGAAAAAAAGTAAAAGTAATAAAACTTCCCGTCCATAGTAAAAATCCATTTTTAATGCTCTTTAATTCAATAGCTTTGATTTTTATTATTTTACTAAATAATATATCTATTGTTCATGCAAGAAGTCGTGCTCCAGCTTGGTCTTGTTTGTTTGCAACAAAAATTACAAGAAGAAAGTTTGTTACAACCTTTCATGGTACTTATAATTTTAAAAACTCAATTAAAAAATTTTATAATTCAGTAATGGTTAGATCAGATTTAATAATAGCAGGGTCAAATTTTATTTTTTCACATATTAATCAAAATTATCCAAAATATTTAGATTTAAAAAAAAGATTCTTAGTAATTTTTAGGGGTATTAATGTTGATTATTTTGATTCATCAACAACTTTAGACAGTGAAGAAAGCAGACTTATTTCAGATTGGGAAGTTGATAAAAATAAAAAAATAATCCTAATGCCAGGTCGTTTAACTGCCTGGAAAGGACAGGAGACATTTATTGAAGCATTAAATCTTGTTAATAAAGAATTAGGATATGATTCTTTTAATGCTGTTATTTTGGGTAGCGATCAAGGAAGAGACATTTATACAAAAAAAATTAAAAGATTGGCTGAGCAATATAGGTTAACTAGTCAGTTAAAATTTATAGAACATTGTAAAAATATGCCAGTAGCCTACAAAATATCAGACATTGTTGTTTCGGCCTCAGTAGAACCTGAAGCTTTTGGAAGGGTAGCAGTTGAAGCTCAATCAATGGAAAAACCAATAATAGCAAGTGATATTGGGGGATCTAACGAAACTATTAGTGATAATGTGACGGGCTTTTTATTTCAGTCTGGTAACGCAGAAGCTTTGAGTAAAAAAATAGTAGAAGCCTTACAATTAGATGAATCTAGATTGAAATCTATTGGTATAGAGGGTAGAAAAAATATAATTAAAAAATTTAATGTTGAAAAAATGTGTTTTTCTACATATTCAGAATACAAAAAATTATTGAATTAAATGCCATTAATAACATTGCCAGATGGAAACACTATTGAATTTCCAAATAAAGTAACAGGACTTGAGGTTGCTGAAAAGATTAGTAAATCTTTATCAAAGCAGGCAACTATTATTAGTGTTAATGAAGAGCTTAAAGATTTAAGTTTTGTTATAGATGAAGACTGCTCAATTAAAATTTTTACTTCAAAAGATAAAGAAGGTTTAGAAACTATCCGTCATGACACGGCCCATATAACTGCAATGGCTGTTCAAGAACTCTTTCCAGGAACACAAGTAACCATTGGTCCAATTATAGAAAATGGATTTTATTATGATTTTTCAAGAAAAGAACCTTTTACAGAGGATGATTTAAATAAAATTGAAAATAAAATGAAAGAAATTGTTGATAGAGACGTTCCAACTACAAGAGTAGTTTGGAAAAGAGATAAGGCCATATCTCATTTCAAGGATAAAGGAGAAATATACAAGGCTGAAATTATTGAAAGTATTCCACAAGGTGAAGATGTTTCTATATATTTTCATGGAGACTGGCATGATTTATGCAAAGGCCCTCATCTGTCTTCAACAGGAAAAATTGGTAAATACTTTAAATTAACAAAGGTATCAGGAGCTTATTGGAGAGGTGACTCAAATAATGAAATGCTACAAAGAATTTATGGAACAAGTTGGGCATCACAAAAAGATTTAGATGAATATTTAAAAAGAATAGAAGAAGCAGAAAAAAGAGACCACAGAAAACTTGGAAAAGAAATGGATTTATTTCACTTTAGGGAAGAAAGTCCAGGATCAGTATTTTGGCATGAAAAAGGTTGGAAGTTATTTCAAAAATTAGTTGCATACATGAGAGCTAGACAAGAAAAAGCTGGATATAAAGAAGTAAACACTCCTGAAATTTTAGATAGATCTCTATGGGAAAAATCTGGCCACTGGGAAAAATATGGAGAACACATGTATACCTCCCAAACACCAGATGAAAAAATATTTGCAATAAAACCAATGAATTGTCCAGGTCACGTACAAGTTTTTAATCAAGGTTTAAAAAGTTATCGAGATCTTCCTTTAAGAATTTCAGAATTTGGAAAAGTGCACAGGTATGAGCCTTCAGGCGCCTTACATGGACTGTTAAGAGTTAGAGCCTTTACTCAAGATGATGCTCATATTTTTTGCACAGAAGATCAAATTACATCAGAGTGTTTGATTGTTACAAATTTGATTTTAGATATTTATAAAGATCTTGGATTTGAAGATGTAATATTAAAATATTCAGATAGACCAGATTTAAGAGTTGGTGATGATAATGTTTGGGACAAGGCCGAAAAAGCTTTGTTAGATGCAGTTAAAGCTTCAAAGCTTGAATACACAATTAATAAAGGAGAGGGAGCATTCTATGGTCCAAAAATTGAATTTGTTTTAAGAGATGCGATTGGTAGAGATTGGCAATGTGGAACTTTACAGGTAGATCTTAATTTACCAGGAAGACTAGATGCTTCTTTTGTTGATAAAGATGGAACTAAAAAAATTCCAGTAATGCTTCATAGGGCATTATTTGGTTCATTAGAAAGATTTATTGGAATTCTTATAGAAAACTATGCAGGTAAATTTCCATTTTGGATAGCTCCATTACAGGCTGTTGTAATTCCGATTTCAGAAGAGTTTGATTCCTATGCAAAAGAAGTAAATGAAAAGATTAATAATGCAGGCATAAGCTCCGAAGTAGATTTAAAAAACCATAACCTGAATTATAAAATTAGAGAACATTCTTTATCTAAAATACCACTTTTGTTAATTTGTGGTAAAAAAGAAGTTGACAGTAACTCAGTAACGATTAGAAGATTAGATACTAACAAACAAGAAAATATGGAATTAAACTTATTTTTAAAAAAATTCTCAGCTTTAAATAAAGCACCTTCAAACTAAGTGGCAGATTTTAAAGGAAATTACTTTCAAAGAAGAACAAAAGACAGAGGACCTAAGTCCAACAATAGGATTACTGCACCAGAAGTTCAGGTAATTGGAAGTGATGGTGATAACATAGGAATATTAAATACTAATGAGGCCATATCAATGGCTAAAGAGCAAGGGTTGGATTTAATTGAAATAGCTCCAAACGCAAAACCACCTGTATGTAAAATTATTGATATGGGTAAATTTAAATATGATGCTCAAAAAAAAGCAAATGTTGCTAAGAAGAAACAAAAAATTGTTTTATTAAAAGAAATTAAAATGAGACCAGTTACAGAAACTCATGATTATGATTTCAAGGTTAAAAATGCTAAAAAATTTATTGGAAAAGGTGACAAGGTAAAATTTACAATACGATTTAAGGGTAGAGAGCTACAACACTCACACTTAGGTAGAGAATTAATGGATAAAATAAAAGCTGATATGCAAGATATTGGCAAAGTCGAATTGCACCCAAAGTTTGATGGGAAGCAAATGATCATGGTTATTCAGCCTTTATAAGGCTTAATAGAGGTTGTAAATCTATTCCAATATTTGTATAAGTCCGCAGAATTATGCCAAAATTAAAAACTAAAAGTTCAGCAAAGAAACGATTTAAGATCTCAGCTACAGGGAAAGTTATGATGGCTCAAGCTGGAAAGAGACATGGCATGATAAAAAGAACAAATTCACAAATTAGAAAATTAAGAGGCACGACTGCTATGTCAAAACAAGATGGCAAAATAGTTAAATCATACATGCCTTACAGTTTAAGAGGATAAAATGGCTAGAGTAAAAAGAGGCGTAACAAGTCACGCTAAACATAAAAAAGTTTTAAAAGCTGTCAAAGGTCAATGGGGCAGAAGAAAAAATACTATAAGAGTTGCAAAGCAAGCCATGGAAAAAGCTATGCAATATGCTTACAGAGACCGTAGAACTAAAAAAAGAGAATTCAAATCTTTATGGATACAGAGGATTAATGCAGGTGTTAGATCTGAAGGATTAACTTACTCAAAATTTATTAATGGCTTAACTAAATGTGGAATTAAGTTAGATAGAAAAATACTAGCTGAAATAGCATACGATAGCCCAGAAGCCTTTAAAACGATCGTTCAAAAAGCTCAATCGGCACTAAATTAATCTTCACTATTGTTTTTCTTCGGTGAAGAAATAATCTCTCAATATGTCTGATATTAAAAAAATAAAAGATGAATTTCTTTTAAAGTTAAAAGAGAATTTAGATTTAAATCAAGTTAATCAAATTAAAACAGAACTATTTGGTAAAACTGGGTTAATCAGCTCACAATTTAAACAGCTTGGAAAATTAGCAGAAGAAGAAAGAAAAAAATTTGCATCAGATTTAAACTTAGTCAAAAACGAACTTGAAAATTTGATTACTACAAAAATCAACGATATTGAAACAAAAGAGATTAACAAAAAGTTAGAAAAAGAAAAAATAGATATAACTTTACCAGAGAGACCTTTTGTTCAGGGAAAAATTCATCCTGTATCTCAAGTCATAGATGAAATTTCTTCAATTTTTTCAGAAATTGGTTTTAGTGTAGAAGAAGGACCGGATGTTGAAAATGAATATAATAATTTTACTGCATTAAATACGCCTGATAACCATCCTGCAAGAGATATGCATGATACTTTTTATCTAGATGATGCAAAAGAACTATTATTAAGAACACATACTTCTCCAGTTCAAATTAGAACAATGCTTAATGATAAACCACCTTTTAAAATAATAGCGCCTGGCAGAACATATAGATCTGACAGTGATCAAACCCATACACCAATGTTTCATCAAGTTGAGGGTCTACATATCGATAAAAATATTAATATGGGGCACTTAAAAGGATGCTTAAATTATTTTATTAAAGAGTTTTTTGAAGTTGATAAAATTAAAATGAGATTTAGACCTAGTCATTTCCCATTTACAGAGCCATCTGCAGAAGTTGATATTGGTTATGAAATAAAAGATGGAAAAATAGTAATTGGGGAAGGTGATAAATGGCTAGAAGTTTTAGGCTGTGGAATGGTTCATCCCAATGTTTTAAAAAATGTTAAAGTAAATCCTGATGAATTCCAAGGTTATGCATTTGGAATAGGAATAGATAGGCTCGCAATGTTAAAATATGGCATTAATGATTTAAGAGCCTTTTTTGATTGTGACTATAGATGGCTAAATCATTTTGGATTTGATCCAATAGATGTCCCAACAAACTATAGGGGCTTAAGCCGATGAAGATTACAACAGCATGGCTTAAAGATCATTTAGATACCAAACTTAATGAAAATCAAATCATCGATAAACTTACAGATATTGGTTTAGAAGTAGAGGGTGTTGATAGTCAATCAGGAGAGCTTGATGAATTTGTAATTGCCAAAATTTTGAAGGCTGAAAAGCATCCTGATGCAGATAGACTTAGAGTATGTGATGTTGATATAGGTTCAGGTGAACCAGTAAAAGTTGTTTGTGGAGCTCCAAATGCTAAAGAGGGTTTATTAACAATTTATGCTCCTCCTGGTGCTGTAGTACCAAAAAGCCAAATGAAATTGGTGGTAAGTAAAATAAGAGGTGTAACCTCATATGGAATGCTTTGTTCAGAATCTGAACTTAATCTATCAAACGAAAGTGATGGCATAACAGAGCTTTTACCAGAAAAATATAATAAAAAAGTAGGAGAAAATTATTTTCCAAAAAAAAATTTAAATGTAATTGATATTTCTATTACACCAAATAGAGCAGATTGTTTAGGTGTAAGAGGGATAGCAAGAGATCTAGCTGCTGCCGGTGTGGGAATATTAATAAATCAAAAAGAAAAAAAACTTGATAAAAAAAATAAACAAACAATTAGTGTAAAAATTGAAAATGAAAAAAATCAAGCATGTATATCCTTTGGTAGTTGTTTAATTAAAGGGGTAAAAAATACTGAAAGTCCAGAGTGGCTAAAAGACAAAATAATTTCTCTAGGCCAAAAACCTATTTCGGCAATAGTTGATATTACAAATTATGTAATGTTTGACTTAAATAGACCACTTCATGCATATGATGTTGATAAAATAGATAAAGGAATAGTTGTAAGAAATTCTAAAAAAGGTGAAACATTCGAAGCATTAGATAATAAGGAGTATAAATTAGAGGATGAGATGTGTGTCATATCAGATGCGTCAGGTGTATTAGGTCTTGGTGGTATAATAGGAGGCACAAGAACTGGAACTGAGCTAGATACAAAGAATGTATTAATTGAGTCTGCTTACTTTAGCCCACGATCAATCAGAAAATCATCTAAAATCTTAAATATAGACACAGATGCAAAATTTAGATTTGAAAGAGGTATTGACCCATTATCAATTGATCAAGGACTTGAAAGAGCAGCTAACCTAATACAAGAAATATGTGGTGGTGAAGTTAGTGAATTTGATATTCAAAAAATTGAAGATGTTAAAAAAAAATCATTAAAATTTGATCCTTCTTTGTTTGAAAAAATTACTGGATTTAATATTGATACAAAAGAAATGATCACAATCTTAGATAACCTAGGATTTGAAACTAAAGAAAACAAGGGATTGCTAGATGTCGTTATACCATCTTGGAGACCAGATATTTCACAAGAAGTTGATGTGGTAGAAGAACTTGTAAGAATTAAGGGTTATGATCAAATTAAAATCTGTCTCTTATACACATCTGACGCTGCCGACGAATAGAGAGGTGTAG
>OJHG01000785.1_pt1 | contig 12412 bp, 10 predicted proteins | sample 1594761 | NCBI WGS metagenome assembly OJHG01 (sample SAMN05416786, study PRJEB24817) | seawater metagenome | isolation source: Sea water | place: Canada:Atlantic | collected 2013-07 | reverse complement strand
AATCCGCACCCTCGTTTTTGACATGAATTTATTTGGGAGTTACACCTTGGCTAACATCAAGTCTGCTAAGAAACGTGCAATCCAAGCCGAAAAGCGTCGCCAGCATAACGCTAGCCGTCGCTCCATGACTCGTACAAGCTTGAAGAAAGTAGTAGCTGCTATCGCTAGTGGTGATAAAGAAGGTGCACAAACTGCATTTGCTGCTGCAACTCCAATTCTTGACAGAATGGCTACTAAAGGTTTGATTCACAAGAATAAAGCTGCTCGTCACAAGAGCCGCCTAGCTGCACAAATTAAAGCTTTAGCTTAAATTTTACAGTTAGTAAAAAAGCGCCTATTGGCGCTTTTTTTGTGTCTTTTTTTTGTGTCCTTTGTTCGAGGCTTTTATCAGAAGCTTTTATTAGTGTTTTGGCACTAACTCATTTTGCGAATGGTGCTTGAAGGCGCGACACGTAGTACCCAATGTAATAATGCCCACGGCCAACTTGGCACATAAGACACCGCTTTTTCCTTATTAATGGCTTTTACCAACGCCTTACAGCCGGTTTCGGTATCGACAATAAACGGCACTTTTTCTACCGTTTCATTAATTTCGGTACGAATAAACCCTGGATGTACACAGCTAACCTTAATTGGTGTATTCATCACATCTAAGCGGATCCCCTCTGTCATAGACGTAAGCCCTGCTTTAGTGGCGGCATACACCGTCATAGCGCGTCTGAAGCCTCTTACCGCACTAATTGATGAAATCGTTACTAGATGACCTTCATTTTGCGCTCTGAAAATAGTCATGGCCGCTTCGGCTTGCGCCAGTGCAGCCACAAAATTGGTCTCTGCGGTTTGCTTATTTGCATTAAAAAAACCCGTACCAATAGAGGCGCCCTTGCCCATGCCCGCATTAACAATAACTCTATCGAGTTGCCCCATCTCTTGTTTAAACGCATCAAACACTTCAAATACTGCGTTATGATCATTTACATCAAGGGACTTAATTAGCACCTTGATGTTAGGATTTACCGCTAGCAGTTCGCTTCTAAGTTCTTCTAAGCGGTCTAAACGTCTTGCGCACAATGCTAAGTTGCTACCTTGCTTTGCGAACTCCGCCGCCATTCCTTTACCAAGGCCTGAGCTTGCGCCCGTGATCAGAATATTTTGTCTTGTTGTCATTTTCTTTTTCCTGATTTACGAATGGCCTTTTTACAACGCCACATTAAGTAGTGAATGAATATCCAAAAGTTTTTAAACGCGGGGTTATTGGTTTGACCGTGGTGATAGCGATAGTAAATTTGTTGTGCAATACCCGCTAATCGAAACAAGCCGTACACTTCATAAAAAGTGAAATCATCAACGTCAACGCCCATTTGCTTGCAGTAATAAGCCACCACTTCATCTCGTGTCATCATGCCAGCAAGGTGGGTAGGTTGCCTGCGGGTAGATTGGGCCAGAAAATCATCATCTGCATTCACCCAATAGGCTAACGTATTACCTAAATCCATTAATGGATCGCCAAGGGTGGCCAATTCCCAATCAAGCACACCTAAAATTTTGGTGTAGTCGTTTGGATCTAACACCACATTGTCGAATCTAAAATCGTTATGGGTAATGCAAATACGCTCATTGCTTGGCATATTCGCCTCAAGCCACCGCATAACCCCTTTGCCCGAGGGAACATTCCAGGTTTTTGCTTTCGTATAGCGCTCACTCCAGCCTGTAATTTGGCGCTCTATGTAACCACTACCTTTTCCAATCGTGTCTAAACCAGCCGCCTTATAGTCAACCTTATGTAGCTCTATTAAGCTATCGAGTACATTTTTACACAGCTGATGGGTCTGTTCTGGGGAGGTCTTTAAATCACGAGGAAGATTCTTACGTGGAATAACGCCTGTCAGCTTTTCCATGATATAGAATTCTGTGCCAATTACGGCTTCATCATCGCAATATGCCAGCATATCGGGCACATAGCTATACACCGGCTTCAGCGCTGCTTGAAGGCGATACTCTCGCCCCATATCATGGGCACCTTTTGCTTTAGTGCCCGCGGGCGCACGGCGTAATATTAACGACGTATTTTCGTATTCAAGACAATAAGTCCAGTTAGACGCACCGCCTGAATATTGGGTCACCGTAGGTGTGCCGATGAGGTCTTGAATATGATTTTTTAGCCACCCATCGACAACATTAACGTCTAGCTCTTCGCCTTCTCTTACTGATACTGCTTTATCTAATACTGTATTCGTCATGGGTTACCGTTTTTCCATTGCACGTTTCATCGCTTTGGTTTGTTTTAGCATGTTGTTAATATACATTTGGGTGGGAAGTAGCTTCTTCATCAAAAATGCACGCTTGCCCAATTTGTGGGTAAGGATTAAAAATCGTTTTTTGGCAACCTGATCGCAGATACTTTGCGCAACCTCTTCTTTGGTCATATCTGCTTTTTTGAAAAACCGCGCCATCATTTTGTGCATGGCAGGGTTATCGCTACGCATCGACTCATCAAGATTAGTTTTAAAGAAGCTAGGGCAAACCACACTCACATCGATATTATCAGGCGCAAGCTCTAGCTTCATGGTCTCAGACAGTGATACCACCGCCGCCTTCACCGCGTTATAGCTGTTCATGTAAGGAATAGGCGTTAGCCCCGCTTGGGAGGCAATATTGACAAAATAGCCCGCGCCCTGCGCTTTAAACAAGGGCAGCATGGCCTTGCTGACGCGAACCATGCCTAATAGGTTGATATTGAAAATCCACTTCCACTGCGCAATACTTTCATCGCTTAAACTACCGCCGGACGCCACGCCTGCGTTATTAAACACAACATCAACACCGCCCCATCGTGCTTCTATCGCGGTAACCAAATTAGCGACATCATCATCTTGGGTAATGTCGCATGGTTGATAGAAAGCCTCTGTGCCTTTTTCCGTTAGTAGCGCTAAGGTTTCTTGCCCTCGCTGCTCATGGATATCAGCGATACAAATTTTCAATTGTTCGCCGTTTTTACCGGGTTGCTCGCTTAACGCAAGGGCAATAGCTTGCCCTAATCCCGTGGCACCACCGGTGATAAGGATGCGCTTTTCTTTATTATCTGTTTTTAGGTTATTTATTTTTAGGTTATTGGTTTCTGTACCCATGTTTTGTACTCGTATGTTTTGCTCTTATTGTTAACGCGCAGCCTAGGCTTTTTGAGTAGCGAGTGGTTTGTCCTTACCGTCACTTTTAGTTTTATTTTTCAAACGCTTCGACCACACAGCTAAAAGCCCCGGGCCTGCATACATAGTTAATCCGTAAACCCCAGCCGCCACAGCAAATTCAGGCGAGTTCAAAAAGGTAATACAAATCAACATAGCTAGCGCAGCGTTTTGTACACCCACTTCTATCGACAGTGTAATACCGTCAATTTTTGACAACTTAAAGGCAAAAGCCAAAATAAGCCCCAGCACTACTGCTGAAATATTCAGTGCTAAGCACACCAGTAAGGCTTCTTCCAATGACGCCATTAAATTCGCCCGCTCACTGATTAATATGCCAACGATCATGGCAATCATGAACCATAATGAAAAGGTTCTAAAAAAGTCTTCTACCTTAATAGAAAATGCAGGTTTGAAGTGGCGTATTGCCATACCAATGATGACTGGCACTATCGACACGCACACCAAACCGACAACGGTAGTAACAATGGAAAATGAAGGCGCGTTCTCACCGGCGAAATAATCCATTGAATAATGAATAATAAAGGGCGTTGAGAATACGCAAATAAAAGTCGATAGCGCGGTTAAACTTACTGATAGCGCTAGATTTGCACGCCCAATATGACTGATTAAGTTACTCATGGTGCCACCAGGACACGCTGATAAAATCATAATGCCAATCGCCATCGCCGGATGGAGGGAAAATGCCAAACACAAACCAAACGCCAATAAGGGGAGCAATACAGTTTGCCCCACCAGCCCCACCACAATGGGCTTAGGTGCTTTAAGTAACCGGGTAAAGTCAGCTACGGTTAACGTAAGCCCCATACCAAACATCACGAAAGCCAAGGCCAGTGGAAGAAGTATTTCGGTAAAAATCGAGGCCTGCATATATGCCCTTTGTTATTGTAATAATAGTAAATAAGCCAGTTTACAAACTGCTACTAAACTTTCTGTGTACCTCATGGCCGAAACGTCATTCTGACAGCAGCACCCGACCACCCAGCCTACTGCTTAACAGTTTAGCTACAAAACCACACTTTAATTAACATTTAAACCAGTGTAACCTCGAATAAAATAAATAGAAATGATACTTTTTTATGGAATTTCATAAATATGATGCATGGAAAAATAGATTTAAATTTGTTTTTTGTTCTTAAAGCTGTGTATGAAGAAGAGAGTATTACTGCGGCCGCTAAAGCATTACATTTAACGCAACCGGCAGTAAGTCATGCAATGTCGCGTCTACGAGATAAATTTGATGATGAGTTATTCGTGCGCCACAGCAGACGAATGGTGCCAACCCCGTTGTGCCAATCTATCATTCAGCCTATAAAAGAGGCTCTCGCGCACTTAGAATCTACGCTGTCAGACCCCATCGATTTTGATATCAGCCGCTATAAAAGAGAAATAAGGTTAGGGTTAAGAGATATTCTTGAGTCAACGTTCTTACCGGCACTTATTCCCGAGCTTTTGCAAAATGCAGCGAATATTACGGTAACCAGCAGGCGGGTTACCCGCCCTGAACTTGAAACCGCCCTTACTAATAAAGAACTCGATATCGTCATCGATGCATTGGTGCCTACTGGCCCTGATATCCGTTCAACACTGGTGTGCGACGAGCATTTCGTGCTTATCTGTGCGAAAGAACACCCCATTTTAAAAGATAAAACGCTAGCCAATTATGTATCAGCATCCCACGTTCTGGTGACCTTGAAAGACTCTCGATTAGATACGGTAGACTTAGCGCTTGCGAAACAAAACGCCACGCGACAATTTGCGCTACAGTGCGAACATTACTTCGCTGCCGCAAGTGTAGTCAGTAAATCAGATTTATTACTTACTGTACCAAGTCGTTATGCACAGCAGATTACTAGCAGCCTGCCAGTTGCCGTTACCACACTGCCCTTTGACGTACCACTTATGCCCATTCACATGTATTGGCACAAGCAAGCGGATGAGGATTTAGTGAATAAGTGGATGCGAGAGAAGTTATTAGCACTGGCTAACGAGCTTCTGTAAAACAGATTTTGTTGAAATAGACACCTGTAACACTATCGTCAAACAAGCGTCACCATTTTGTCAATTAACCTCCATATAGTGGCGTTCCAAGGCAATCGCTTTGGGACCTTGCTATGAAAAAAACACATTACCGCACACTTTGGCTTTCTGATATTCACCTTGGCAATCGTGATTGCAAAGCTGAATACCTACTTTCGTTTTTAAACAGTGTCACCGTCGACACCCTTTATTTGGTTGGCGACATTGTCGATATGTGGCAAATGACAAAACAATTTCGTTGGCCACAAGCGCACAATCAAGTTATGCATAAACTAATGGCGATGAGCCAAGATGGCACTCGCGTCGTTTATCTTCCGGGTAACCACGATGAACCAATACAGTCCTATTCTGGAATGGCATTTGGCGATATCGAGATTGAGCGCCAACTTGTTCATACCACGGCCCAAGGCAAACGCTATCTTGTGCTACATGGCGATCAATTTGATGGCGATGTCACCATGGGTAAATTTCATGCCTGGATTGGCGATAAAGGTTACGACTTACTGCTGTTTTTAAACCGCGAGTTCAATCGTTTTCGCAGCTGGCGTAAACGTGAGTACTGGTCACTTGCCGGTTACATTAAAAAGCATATCAAAGGGGCAAACGAAGCGATTGCTCGCTACCGTCAGGCTTGCTGTTCACGGGCAGCAGAAATGGGGCTTGACGGGGTAATTTGCGGTCACATTCATCACCCTGAAAGCACAATGGAAAACGGTATTCATTACATCAACGATGGTGATTGGATGGAAAACTGCAGTGCCTTGGGTGAAGACGAAAATGGAAATTTAAACCTTATCTATTCCCTTGAGAACATGAACAACGCAGATAATGTTACGCCACTTAAAGTGAAAAATTCACCATCGAAAGCAGCATAAGCATATCACTTGAACCCGCGTTTCATGATGAATGAAACGCGGGCCTCTGCATTGTCAGATAACTGACATCAAACTGTGTGAAAAACGTCATATTCCCCTGATATTGTTCGCAAAAACCGAGAAAGACTATGTTTACTGTTGATGAAGTACTAAATAAACACTATCCCCAAGTGGCTAACAACCCCTTGTTGTTTAGGTCTTTATCGTTTGTGCTGCGCCACCTTTTGCATGAACGAGAAATAATAGAGTTCGGCGAAACCTATCCTCATTACGAAGACATCGATTTTGTAGAGCAAGTGCTCGAATACTTCAATATTAGTTACTCTACCCGAGATGTAGAGAAAGAGCGTATTCCCTCACAAGGTCGTGTGGTGATTATTGCCAACCACCCTATCGGCTCACTAGACGCCCTTGCGCTAATTAAACTGGTTAGTGAAGTGCGTCACGACTTAAAAGTAGTGGCGAACCAAATGCTCATGGCCATTGAGCCTTTGCATGACATGCTGCTACCAGTCAATAATATGCAAGGCGGTACGCCGAAACAGCATTTAGGGGCTATTCAAAACCACCTGCAATCAGACGGCGCCATTTTAATATTTCCCGCTGGAGAAGTGTCACGACTACGCCCTCAAGGTGTGCGGGACACCCTATGGCATTCAGGCTTTTTACGTATAGCCCGACAAGCCAAGTCCCCTATTCTTCCGGTTTATATTGATGCCAAAAATAGCCCGCTATTTTATGGGGTGTCTATGGTGTACAAACCCTTAGCCACCGCGCTGCTGGTGAAAGAAATGTTTAAGCAACGCAAAAAACACCTTCCTATGCGAATTGGCGAGCTTATTCCTTTCGAGTCTTACCAACAAACCAGCATAGCGCTAAAAGATCAGGTCAAACTATTTAAGCGCCACTTATACCGCATTGGCAGTAACAAGAAAGGTATTTTCGACACGCAAGCCCCTGTGGCCATGCCGGAAGATAGAAAAGAGCTTTCCCGTGCAATGAAGCAGTGCGAACATTTAGGCCACACTAGCGACGGCCAGTCGATATATTTGTACCAACATAAAAACTGCTCACCAATTATGCGTGAAATTGGCCGCTTAAGGGAAGTGGCCTTTCGTGCGGTAGGTGAAGGTACTAACAAACGCCGCGATATAGACCAATACGATACTTACTACTATCACTTAATTCTTTGGGATGAGAGTAATTTAGAGATTGTGGGCGCATATCGTTTTGGCGATGCTGAGTTACTGAGTCATAAAGACCACCCTACCGGTTTATATTCGGCAACGTTGTTCGACTATGGAAGTGAGGAAAGTAACAGCACCTTGTTCAAAGAAGGGCTCGAACTTGGTCGTAGCTTTGTTCAACCCTGTTACTGGGGTAAACGTAGTTTAGATTATTTATGGGTTGGCATAGGTGCATTTTTAAATCGCTACCCGAAATATCGATACATGTTTGGCGCGGTGTCTTTAAGCAATGCTTACCCTCAACCAGCTAAAGACTTAATTGTACAGTTCTACTCTACGTACTTTCCGGCTAAGTTTGGGCAAGCCACTTCTAAGCGGCCTTATCAAATGTCGCAAGATCCCTTGTATACTTTTACCGGTAACGACTATAAATCTGAGTTTACTCAGTTAAAGCATTTACTCGCCAATATGGGCGTGAACGTACCTACCTTATACAAGCAATACAGCGAACTATCGAAAACCGGTGGCGTGGCGTTCTTAGATTTTAATGTAGACCCTGACTTTAACGACTGCATAGACGGCCTAGTGGTGGTCGATTTAGAAGCGTTAACCCAAAAGAAAAAGGAACGCTATTTAGGAGCAACACAATTAAAACCTGAGCTTAAAAAGTCAGCGTAGAGGTTTACAAATGGCTAATATAGGTGGCTTGATTACCTAATTTTCGTCAACCACCCTATATAAGACACTACACTAAAATAAGAAAAGCGCCCGTTGGCGCTTTTTTTATTCTCGTTGGCATATGAATCTAATACAGGCGTTACAGACTCAATAAAACATCTGTAAAAATATCTTCTAGGGTCACAATATCGGATAGGTGAACGTGTTCATTAACTTGGTGGATGGTGGCATTTGGCACACCCACTTCTACCACTTGAGTTGTGTCTGATGCAAAAAACCGCCCGTCTGAGGTACCGCCAGACGTACTGACCACGGGGTAACGTCCAGTGGCTTGTCGAATGGCTTTTTCTGTAATATTAATTAAGCACCGCTTTTCTGTATTGCTTCTACTAAAATAGGATTCACAGGGTCTAGACCAGCTTATCGAAGCCTCGCTATCTACTTCAGCGATAATACGTGTTAATAACTTAACTAAGCTGTCACGGTTAAATTGCCATGCGTAACGCACATTAAATTCAATACGGGTACTACCCGGCACCAAATTATCAGTAAACGCGCCCGTATCTACGTGAGTGACTTGCAAAGACGTACCTGGAAAGTCGAGGCTACCTTGTTCAAACTCGTAGGAGGATAACGCCTGTATGATACGGCTTGCTTTGTGAATTGCGTTATCGCACGTATGCGGGTAAGCAACATGCCCTTGTTTTCCCGATACCAAAATTGTGCCCGACAATGAACCTCTGCGGCCTACTTTAATGGTGTCGCCGGTAGTATGCGTAGCAGTAGGCTCGCCTACTAAGCACATATCAAGTGTAATGTGTTTAGCATCTAAATAGGCCTTTATCCATTTAGAGCCATATTCAGCCTCGCCTTCTTCATCACTGGTAATCAACCACCAATACGTATATTGGTTTGAATTCATTGATGGTAGCGCTCTTTCTGTTGCTGCTAGCATGGCAGCAACACCGGTTTTCATATCGGCAGCGCCACGACCATAAAGCTTATTTTGACTTATCACTGGGCAAAAGGGATTAGATTTCCATTGTTCTAATGGGCCTGGTGGCACTACATCGGTGTGGCCAGAAAAAGCAAAATGGATAGGCCCATCCCCCCATTTAGCGATTAAATTAGTCACCCCTTCCACTTTGTGCTTTTCACATGCAAAGCCTAGCTTTTCTAATCGGTGCATTAGATAGCTTTGGCACCCAGCGTCAACGGGGGTAATGGATTCCCGTGCCATAAGCACTTCTGCAAAATGAATGCTTCTAGCGTGGTGGACCAACGAAAGCGCAGTATTGTTCATAAGAATAAATGAAGTCTAAGTTTGCTTACCTGTTATTACACAAAGTAAAGATGACACACAGATAACAAAATTAAGACAAGGAAATGACAAGGCTAAACTGATTTCCCCTTATATACTGTAGTCATATATAGTTAGGGTAATAGATGATTCTATCGATAAACTTGTATTTAGGCAGCGAGCTAAAGTTATTACTAGAAGCGGTTACCCTACATAAAATTTAATCCCCCTTTACCGATACAACGCGAGGTCGAGTTTTGCTAAAGATTATTGTACTAATACCACTTATCTTGTCGTTATTGTGGTTTGGCTACTTGAGGGTGAATAGCTATTCCCTAGCACAAGGCAAACAAGGTTTTACTTACATACTGGTACTGTCGAGTGTTATTGCGGTATTTTACGCGCTGATGCTCTTTCTGACTCATTAGTACTTTTACTTATTAAAGAAAAACGCTCACAAAAAAGCCAGTGTTGGCGAAGCGATAACCACATCGCTTGTTCAACACTGGCTTTTTTAGCGTATTTTTCACTTACCGTTAAGGCGAGGAATAGCGCTAGGCTTACTATATAACGGTTTTACGTTTCAACCTGGTTATATTCTCACAAGCCTTTAAACAGTAAGATCAGTAATACTAAAGGTTCTCAGACACCGTAACATCAGCATCAGCACGTAAAGCTTCAATGAACTGCTGGTAAACACGTTGACCTTGCATCTGTGCTAAACGAGGTTTCAGACTTTCTGACATCTCAGCACTTAGCGCAGGGGCACTGTTCACTTTAACAAGCTCTACAATGGCAACGTCACCGCTCACGGTCGCAATCACATCTACGCGCTTTTCAGCTTCGGTAGATAACGTAAACAGTTTATCAACGATACTGCGGTTTAGTGTACTACCACTTCTCGCTACGGCTTCAGCACTTTCCCAGTTAAGAGACTTTTCTGCTAATGTTGCATCTACACTTTCGCCTTGCTGAAGCGATTCAACAACACTTGTAGCCCAGCTTTCAGCAGCTTCTTGTGCTTTCTGTGCTTTCACTGTTGACACAATTCCATCACGAACTTCATCTAGGGCTTGAGTACGCTGTGGCAAGTGCTCTACAACACGCACAACAACTACCGTTTCATCATCTAGTTCGATAATGTCACTGTTCACGCCTTCATCGATAAGTTCAGAAGAAAACGCGACTTCAGTCAGTGCAGGTGAGCTCATATTTACTGGCACAGTGTTACGGCTAAACAAACCTGTTTCTTGTACCGGTAAGTCAACGGCGTTAGCAACATCTTCTAGTGTATCAGGCACTTCAAATGCAATTTCAGCCATGGTGTTTTGCAGCTCGAAGAATTCTTCTAATGCTTTATCGGTAAGCAATGTCTCGCGGATTTCTGCTTCTACGTCTTCAAATGCTTGAACTTGCGCTTCTTTAAGTTCAGTCAATTTAATGATGTGAAAACCGAATTCAGTTTCTACAACGTCGGTATAGTCTCCCACATTCGCTAAACTAAATACCGCTTCATCAAACGCATCGTCCATCATTCCAGGAGTAATAAAATCTAGATCACCACCATTTTCAGCTGAAAAGGTGTCATCTGAATTATTTTCAGCTAACTCAGCAAAATCAGCACCGTCGTTCAGTTGGTCTAATAGTGCTTGAGTTTTCGCTTTTGCTGCATCAGCATCATCACCTGACTCGATAAGAATATGTGAAACTCGACGCTCTTCTTCTTTGCCATAACCGCTAAGGTTATTGTCATAGTAAGTGCGAACGGCTTCGTCATCGACGCTTACGCGGCTTTTAACGTCTTCTACTGTCAGTGATACATAGGCAAGCTTAATTTGCTCTTCGGTATCAAATGCAGTGATGTTAGCGTTGTAATATTCGGCAATATCATCTTCTGTTACTTCCACCGACTCGGCGAATGAAGCAGAGTCAATCATCACGTATTTAGCGTCACGCGTTTGAAGCTGTAATGCATTCGCACGTTCAGCTTCTCCAGGTAACGCAAACTCAGAATTGGTTAACGCTGCAGCCAATTGATTTTGTGTCATTTGAATGCGTAAATAATCACGGAAGTCAGCAACCTGAAAGCCGTTTTGACGCAAAATAGTTTGGAAACGGTCGTTGTCGAATTGACCACCGAACTGAAACTCTGGCATTTGTACGATAGTTTCACGAATTTGAGCATCGCTAACGCGTAAGCCCATTTCCTGTGCTTGTTGCTGAATGAGTTTTTCAGCAATAAGTCTATCTAGTACGTTACGACGAAAGTCACTTAAATACTGTTCGCTTGAAAACAACTGGGCAATGCTTTCGCCAAATTGTGATTCCATTTGTGCCCGTTGGTTCTGATAACCGCGTTCTAATTCCTGAGCAGAAATTTCTTCGCCATTAACTGTTGCTACTGCCGTAGTACCTGAAGACGTCAGGTAGCTTCCTACACCAGCAAACACGAAACTCAATACGATTAGGGCAATAATTGCCATTGCCCATGGGCCTTGAGAACCTTCTCTGATTCTTTCTAGCATGATTGTTCTTCAACTCCGTTGCTTACTACACTTGCCCTTTAGCGTTGGATAATACCTACGCTAACATCATGGCAAAAAATAAGCGGTGATTATAACCTAATACCTGTGAAGATAAACGGCTTAACAAAAACTAATCCTTCTATTGTCCAATAAAACCGCAGCGTGATGCGCAATGCACTGTCGCGCTATAGGTGAGATAAAGAAAATAGTGGGAAATGATAAATTCGGCGTTACAAATAAAAAAGGCGATGGCATAAGCCATCGCCTTTTTCTTGCAAGTTTTGCTTAGTTACAAGCGTCTTTCAGAGCTTTACCAGCTTTGAAAGATGGAACTTTCGCCGCTGAAATCTGAATAGTCTCACCAGTTTGTGGATTACGACCACTACGAGCAGAGCGCTCACGTACTGAGAAAGTACCGAAACCGACTAGTGCCACTTGGTCACCGTCTTTAAGTGCTGCAGTTACTGAGTCAGTGAATGCATCTAGAGCGCGGCCGGCAGCTGCTTTTGAAATATCTGCGCCAGCAGCAATTTGGTCGATAAGTTGAGACTTGTTCACTATTATGATCCCCTTCGATTGTTATTATACTGTTTGTCCAAAA
>OJHG01000771.1_pt1 | contig 12583 bp, 11 predicted proteins | sample 1594761 | NCBI WGS metagenome assembly OJHG01 (sample SAMN05416786, study PRJEB24817) | seawater metagenome | isolation source: Sea water | place: Canada:Atlantic | collected 2013-07 | reverse complement strand
TAAGCCCTTTTAAACTCTCGCTGAGTCATCACTTATTAACGTGGAATGGTATTACACACGCTCTAACTTCATAGGGTAACTTTGGTTGGCATTCCACTGGCCGATGTATAGGTTTTCGTCTTCATCGACGCACAAGCCATGACAATGATTAAACACATCCCATGTGCTTTGCATGGGCTGCAACTGACCATTGATATACTCCGGCGCTGTGCCGCCAAGATTCGCCACCACACGATTGTGTTTATCAAACACACTGATAAACCCAGAATCATCTTGATTTTTGCCTTCAATATGCGACCAACATACAGGCGCGTAGAAATGCTCACCTTTGAATATTGGACCACCAATATACGCGCCATTCGCATCAATCGTACCTATATATTCACCCGTCATAGAGAATCGCTTCAAGCAGTGGGCGCCTCGCGAACTCACAATCAACTCAGGTGCACCGCTTCGCGTGTCAATGCCAATACCATGAGTATTCGATAGATTATAATTAAGGTCAGAATTATCGTGGCCGCCCCAGCAGCGAATAAATTGTCCTTGAGAGTTGTATTGCAATAAATAATCTGAGCCGTAACCGTCTGTAACGTACATATTCCCTTTTTCACTGATGGCAATGTCCGTTGGTCTAAAAGGTTGATCCGGCCGGTATACACCATACGTTTGAGGATGCCCGATACTGAAAAGTAAGCGTCCCGACATGTCTAGCTTTGCAATAAACCCTGATTGCGCCACAACGCGATTATACGGTGAATCCCATGCTTCAGTTGAATGCCCATCCCATAAACGGTTTTTCACCCACCCGCTATCGATAAGATACATAAAGTCCTCACCGTTTTCGTTGACAATCTTCACGCTGTGTCCACCTGGCATATGCGTGCTAAAAGTATCAAGTAACTTACCGTCGCGGTTGTAAATCACGATATTATTGCGCGGGTCGTCGGTGATCATGACGACCCTGCCCTTGGCATCAATATCCAGCCCATGGCAATTTTCCACAGGTGTCTGATTGGGATCAAGCCGTCCCCAATGCGCATTTACCCGATAGGTAATTTTACCTTGGCCGACAATCATCCCATGGGGATCGCGCATTGTTTTAGGTAACACCCACCCTGACGGCAACGCACTAGAAGTATCTTGTTCGCTATGTTGCTTAGTATTTTGCTGCGTAGCGTCTAAAACAGACATTCAAGATACCTTAGCTTCGTCTGTTTCTTGCCAATTTAGAATGGCGTCATCCCCTACTGGGCTAAAGGGGTAAAATTTGGCTTCATTCTCTTGAAATGACTGATTACTGACCGCGTTATAAGCGCAAATCATTGACCAGCGGGGTTCTGCCGCGCGGTTTTGATTTGACTTATGTAACAGATTGCAGTGGAAGAACAATACATCCCCTGGCTCAAGTTCCACATTAACCAATTCGTGAAACTTCATCGCTTCTTCGACAAAATCAAGTGCTGCCCCTTTTTGATCACCGGTTTTATTGTGATCTAAGCGTCCTAAATGATGAGACCCTTTTAATACCTGCAAACAGCCGTTTTCAACTGTGGCGCGATTGATAGCCACCATACAACTGATGGCTTTTGGATAAAGCATGTAATTGTCACGATGCCAATAACCAAAATCTTGATGCCATTCCCATGCGCCGCCCACAAAGGGCTCTTTCATCATTATCTTGGTGCTGGTGTGATAAATCGGCTCGCCGATAAGCGTTTCACATACCTCAGATAAACGACGACTACGAGAAAACATGCTGTATAAGTCGTTACCTGTTTCTTGCCACAAACAGACTTTACTGACTGCTCCGCCTGAATCTTTTTTGTGCCAAGCGCGATCATTTAAAGAGTCATCGTTAAACGCTTTTTCTTGTAAACGAGCGATTTCTTGTGCTGTGTAATAGCCGCGAGCGATGACGTATCCGTCTCGGTGAAAGTCTGCGATTTGCTGGTCAGTTAATGTGATCTTGCTCATAGATTTGTCCTCTTGTTAATCAAACCCGTAGTAAATTGTTAACAATATTGACGCAAATTTGCTTTACACGCAAGTTGATATTCATATAAAAATACAATATTTATATACAAATATAAATTTATTATTAAAAATCAATGTCATGCTCGTTTAGCCAGCAGATAAAAATGTTAATCCATGTGGCTTTGCTAGGCATTAGGCCCATCAATAGGTATTATCAGAATGAAGAAACTATGGAGTGATGTTCATTGAGTGACAAGCCAACGACCAAATATGCGGTACCGGCCCTCGATAAAGGGTTAGACATCCTTGAATATTTGGCCAGTCAAGAGTTACCTCGCTCGCAAAGTGAGATTGCCCAAGGTTTGGGGCGAAGCCCAAATGAAATATTCCGAGTATTGGTCGGCTTAGAAGCCAGAGGCTATTTACTCCGTGATGAGACCTCAGGGCGATACCGGATTTCATTCAAGTTATATAATTTGTCTCGCAGCATTTCACCGATTGAACAAATGCGGCAATGCGCTTTGCCTTACATGGAAGATCTCGCCGTCAAAATCGGGCAGTCTTGCTACTTGTGTATGTTGTATCAAAGTCAAACTATGGTCATTATTCAAGCACGCAGTCACAGCCCAGTTTTTCTGCACATTACTGAGGGCTCGTTGTTTTCAACCCGCACGTCTACCTCTGGCAAGGTGTTGTTGGCCAACAGTAACCCATCCGTGCAAGCTATGTTGCTAGAGCATGATAGCGGTTATGCTGATTTGAATAAGAAACAGCAACTGAGCGTAAACAAAGAACTAACACAGATTAGAGAAAACGGCCTATGCGTGCAGCCCAATAGCTTAATCGATGGCGTTACAGACGTGGCTACCCTGATTGGCCAGCCTGAAGGTAAGGTTATTGCCGCGCTTGCAGTATCATCGCTGCAAACCCAGTTAGGTAAACAAGTCGAGCAAGACAGTTTAATTAACCAGTTACAAGAGACTGCCCAGATCATCACGGAACAATTGGGCTGCTAATTTCAACGCGTTGTTGTATTTCTGCGCTTATGTGCATGTTTGAAAACGCATGGCGGGCGCATTAGCCAGTGCTATTTTTAACCTTTGCTATCATTAATCAGCACTAACATTAAGCAAGACTAATAAAGCACTAATGTTTGCTGATACATCTTTTGCTGGCGCAAACCTGCTTGCTGTTCGCACATTAGAGACAACAGTTCTTGCCATGGCTTCGGGCAGGCTTTCAATAAATTAGCTGCAAATTTACGCTGTTCATCTGGGTAGTGTTGTTTGACTAGATTACTGACGAGCCAGTCTTCGCTGGGCAATAAAAGCTGTGAATAGCCACCGGATACCGCAATTCGCAAACCTGCCAAATCGAAATCACCAAAGTATATACACGGTTTATGTGGACGTATTTGCTGCCACTGTTTCAATAGCGCACTGGCCCCGGCGCTGTAAACACTGTCGCCGCGATAGATGACCAATAACTTTTCAAGCTGTTGATGCATTGCCTTTTCAAAGATATGCCAATCATTAAAGCTATCGCGATTTTCTATCATCAGTAAATTTTCGAAATCAGCCAAGTTTACCCGAGCAATATCTAGCTCTACATTGACTTGGCAACTGGCGTAAAACTGCTGAGCAAAGACGCGAAGCGTTTCAGTAGCGATATGTTCTGGGGTTGTATCAGTAAGTGCACAAAGCACCAAGGATTGAGTCGGTTTAATAACACCTTGCTTTTCATCTGTACTTTTTGCTGCCGCGCTTTGGCGTGTATCTTGGCTAAAGTCGGCAAAGATATCCTCACCCAAACTCAATGAATAGGTATCGCGGATGGCATCGATGCCTGAGCGCGTAAAACGATAGCGCTTTTGATGCTTCAACCACTGACCTGGCTGAATATACTCCTGCTCGCACCACCTAAGAATGTGCATCACAGTGGCAATCTTGCTGGTGTAGGTTTGCTCATCATGCAACAAGGCAAAATACTGCTCTTTGAGCAGTGACTTTGCCTTTGGCGTTAACGCATCAGGCATGCGCCCTAACCTACCGCCTGAAAATCACCGAAGAAACGCATCCCCAATTTAACATCTTGAATAATATGCAAATGGTTAAACGGGCTTTTTCGCGCACTGTCTTTTTCTAGCATAAAGCTTTGTTTATTTTGTTGTGGTAAACCTTCGAATTCAGCAACGATTTGGAACAACCACATCTCGGCTTCCCATGGCAGCGCGTTTTCAGCTAGGTAATCGACTCCACTGACCGCCTCAGTACTTTCGATCACGTGTAAAAAGAAATCTTCTACGTCTTTGGCCAGTTGCTTTTGCTCCGTCGCGACTAAGTCTTGCACTGCGGTAGCAAAACCTTGGGTTTGCGTTTCAGATTGTGACGCTGGTACTAAGTCTCTCGGTATGGCTCTAGCAAGCTCAGCTAATGCATAGCTGTCTTGTGGTCTGTCTAAGGCGACAAACCCTTGGGCACTGATCCCGTGCGCTTGGTTGATGACCCCGGGTACGTTAGAGCGATTTGGGTAATCACCGACTTTGAAATTCGGATGTTGGCGCAGAAACGCACTCATACGGTTTACCAACAAAGCTCGCTCTTGTTGGTGGCGAAAACGCGCCATCAATAACACTAAGCGCTTCTGTACTTCTAATAATGAACCTGAATGCTCTGATATGCGCGCTTGTAATTGACTCACCAATAGCTTTCGCAAAGCGCCATCACTGCCCGCTAGCTGAATCAGATCTTCAAAGCTAATGATTTTGAAGCCATCTAGTATGCGTCTTAGTTGTCGCTGGGCTAACTCGATTTCAAGGATCTTGTCGTCCAAGCTACTCACAAAACCAAACTCAGTATTTAATCTGTGCCACAAGCTTTCTATGGCATCGCCAAACTGGCCGGTCATGTCATGCACTCGCTCAGTCAGCAACTGCATATGATGCTCGCTGGCAGCATAATCGCCTTTTTGTCTGGCGGTTTGCAGTGATTGCACCCGTGTGTGAATTAAATCTAAATGCTCACCTACATCCGAGTTGATTTGCCGTTTGCGCTCATCTTGGGTCAAGCCGGCAATTAATTCGTTTACATTGGGGCGTAAACTAAGAGGTTGCTGCTCATCTGGGCGCCACAATATTCGCCCACTAATTAATTTCTCAAGGGCTTGGTGGCTAAAACTGCTTTCGTCGACATGGCCCTGCAAATACCCTTGCATGAGTGCATCGGCATGTTTACCAAACAGCTCTAAGCGCTCTTTACCTAATTGAAATAACGGATTGCTCTGGGCGCTGCTTTTGCCTTCATGTAGCGTACTCAAAACATGGCCTCTTGTTCTGGGGTATGCTCATCAATGGGCACGTTTTCTTCATCTTTAATAAAACGCACAAGCTCAATAAGCTGCTCGACTTTACCAGTCACTATGTAAAACAAACGGTCTTTGTGTGGCTGATATAAATAGCCTAATTCTTTAATACGCTTAAAAACCTGCTTGATCTGCATGTCAGATTTATCACTGGTCGACTTAAACAGCTTATCACTTGAAAGCTGCCCCAAGCGTTGAATAAGAGACTGGTTGTCCACCACTTTTGATTCGAAATCTTGCAACTTGATGGTATCGCCAGCGCTTAAGGCTCCGTCGCGCCCCATGGCTTCTTGCACCAGTTGCATCCATTCAAGCATGGGCAACAATGATTGCACCGTGGTGTTAAATTGTTGGCTGAGTTGCTGACGCGCTTGTTGATTCAAATCACAGTAGGCCAAAAAGTAAACCGCTCCGTCTTCACTTTTCGCCACCCGACGATTTAACGGGCGTAAAAAGTGATTGAGATCCTCTACCAATTGTTCATTTTGCAGCTTATGAAAACTGTGTTCGTCTGTTACTGCACAGATAAACTCGCCTTCTAGCAAACGCTCGAGTAATGGGCCATTTTCTATCATGCTGTCACCTGTGATTGATCGTTGTTGGCGCTGTCGTCTGCGTTGTCTTTTGCACTGTCCTTTGCACTTTGCGCAGAGTGATGGTCTGAACGACTGTTTTGTTGCAAACGCTCGGCAATACGACTGAGTTTAGGTTCAATTTTTTCAAGGCGTTGGCGCTGCTTATCAATCAAATAGCGATGCTTAAAGAGCATTAATACATCTGATTCAGGATTTGGAAACGCCCCTAAAATGTGAATGTGGTTGGTATCACAGGCCGCAAAAAGCTTTTCAACGTTGTGATACGCCAAAGTGCCTATTTCATCGATTGGCCAATGAATATCAATATTCGCCTGATTACGCAGTAAGCGGGTAAAGGCCAATAAGAACTTACATAAAATCAGATAGGCCATACCGTGACTAGATGACTCAAGTAATTGCCTGTCATTTTTTATCACCAGATCTGAGCCGCCTTCGTTTAAGTGCAGCTCTAAGCGTAATAATGACTCAATGCTGTAATTCGCATCATTTGGCAATACTTCAACCACATCCGCTAGCGTATCGAGATAGGACTCGCTCGGTAAAAACGCATCAGATTTATTCCAGTTGTCATACTGCTGAGCGAAGCGTTTAAGGGGTGTCCAGAAATTCAGTTCATCCACCGTAGAGATAATTTTCACTTCAGAGCGAGCAATTCCGTCTAGGGTTAAATCGTCGGATACTTCGTCCGTTAGGCGCTTACTTTGCAGTGATATCTTGCGGTTGATATCGCTAAAAACGGTAAAGAATTTATTTAAGTCGCCACCTATGGTTTCCCCTTGCTCAACGATTTGGCGCTGGCGTGAGGCTAAAATACTCAACAAGCGTTGCAGTATAGGCAAGCGATCACGCACATTGGCATCTTCATCGAGCACACTAAAGGCTTGTAGCATGGTATCTAAAAAGTCTTTGCCGGCGTCTTTGCCTAAATTAGCTTCGAACTCGGTGAGTGCTTCTTTGAGCTTTTTCTCGCCGCGACTGCGACTCTCTAGAGCCTCGGTACAGCGGCTTATGCGCTCTGCTTGGTCCCCTAAGTTGATGTCACTGTCAGCATTGGCTTTAAAGGAAAACGTGATATTAGCCAGTTGCCTAACCATAGGTTCAATTTCAGTAATCAAGGCAGCGCAGGCGCTCAAGCGCTTTTCAACTGCTGTAAGAGCTTGGCTTAGTTCGCTACGCTTGTTTTGGTACTGGCGCTGTAGCGTACTTTGTTGTTGCGCTAATTGTTGAGCCGTTGCTTTAAGTTCGCCTTCTTGCTCCAGCAAAACTGGGCGCTGTGTTAACCAATCTGACTGCATAAACGCTTTGTATTCGTTTAACTCTTCGCGGCGACTACTAACACTTTGAATATGCGTTTTAAGACGTTCAGTCTTTTGTTTTAATTCCTTGAGTGTATTGGGATCTATGTCTTTGTTGGCTAACTCTTGGTTGAACGCATCTTCTAGCTGTTTAATTTGTTCGCGGTTTTGCTGGCGCTTTTGTTCGACTTGCTTTTCCAGTGCATCAATTTGCTCATCAAGCACGGCTAGCTCGTCTTGCCAACCAGATTTAAATTCGAGCAATTGCTCGTCGAAGTCAGACTTGAGCACGGCAATCGCTTCCGCTTTTTGCTGGGTAATTTTTTGCTTTTCTTCGAGTAAGCTATTTAATGCATCTTGTGCTTGCTTGCGGCGTTTTTCTAACGCGGTTTTAAGTTCGTCTGCGTAGCGTTGTTTGGCATTTTGTGCGTAGCTAACTTCCTGCTCGGCTTGTTCAAACGCGCGATTGCGCTCAGCAACCATTTCACGTTGTAACTGCGCTTCTTGATGTCGTTGGTCTAGTTCCGATTCGGCGTGTTTTTGCTCTTTTTCAGCGGCTAATACGTGCTTAGTCGCTTGTTCAAGTGCGACCCTGAGTGCAGTTTCATCTTGAGCATATGCAGGCGCATCAATAACAGAGGTATCAATTTGTACGCCTAATAAGTGCTGTTCGTCACCGTTTTGTACCAGTTGAGGCGAAAGATCTTTACGCTCCAGCAAAGGCTCAACAATCAGTTTGCCTATGCTGTGTTCCCAGCCGGGTTTGTTGTCTCGTAAAAACTGGCGCAGGCTGTCCTGCTCAGGTGAAAGCTGTTTATGTAATTGTTGTAAGCGGTCTTTGCCCTGACGAGTAGCAAGTCGAGCGCTATGCAATGCTTTGTCAGCTTCATCACGTTTATGCTGGCTTTGTTGATAAAGCGCTTCCGCTTGTTTTTTGGCACTTGAGCTTTGTTGCCAAGCGCGCTGAGCCAGCTCTAAACGCTTGTCAGCTAAAGCGCCGTTTTCTATTTCTTCATCTGTGGCAGAGGCATGCTTAGCTTGATGTTCTTGGCGCACAATACTGCGCTCAATGTCCATCAGTTGCTGTTCAAACGCGACTGATTGTTGCTCTTTACGCTGTTCGAACTGGTTTCTGAGGGCACTTTCTTTATCGTGGTGCGTTTGGCGAACATTTTCTTTTTGCTGGCGGATCACTTTGACGCTGTCTTGATTCTTTCGTGATAGACGCTCTAGGGATTCAGATAATTTGAACTTCTGTTGTTCAAGCTGGCTTTGCAGGTCTTTGTGTTGCTCAATCAGTAAGTTGTAATGCTCGAGCGTTTGTTCGTATTCTTCACGGGTGAGTGGCAATGCATCCATGTCTTTTTGCAACTGCTCTATATCTGAGTCTTGGTACTTTTCGTACTGTTGCTGCAGGTGATCTAAGCGTGACGATTTTGCAGACAGCTGCTCATTTGTTTCACTGATACGGCTATTAAGCTCCCCTTCCGCTTGTTCAAATAACTCTTTTTCTGAACGTTGCTGGGCTTTATAGCTGTTTTTCTGTTCTTGACCGTCCGCTTTCTCTGTCGTCAGGGTGTTTAAATCCTTTTCGAGCAGTGGCTTTAGCATCAGTAATTGCTGCTCTATAACATTGAGCTGTTCAGTTTGGCTTTGAATTTTTTCGTAATCACCCTGCATACTTTGCAAACGCATGGTCTGGCGCATTTGGGTGATCCACTCTCGAGCCTTAGTGTTTTTCACTGTGGTGGTGGGTTGCACCAAACCATCTTCTTCGAAAATAGCCGCCAACATAGTGCGCAGAGTATCCATCTTGCCTTCTTTGGCATGCACCGCACTGACGAGCTTTTCCATATGGCGAATTCGATGAGCACTAGAAACTAAACTATAGCGCGCTGCCAACTGCCGTAATTTAGTGTTTTCACGGCCTGCGCCACCTACACTTGCATCATTTTGAATAATGCTGCGAAATTCACTGGTAGCTTGAATTTTATGTGAGAAGTCTATTTGTAATTGTCTGAGTTGTTTTATCCACTGCTCTGGCAACATGGCCTGAGCTTCGCCGTTTTCCATTTCGACTAGAATTTGCTCGCTCTTATAAGGCGCGTAAATAAAACGATACTGCACCCCATCGCTGCCTTTACGCGTTAACACCACTTGGCATTCTTGACCGTCTTCGCGCTGATATTCGTAAATTAAGTAACTATTGGCATGCGGCAAATAGAATTCATCGAATTTTTTACGGGTTTTAGGCACTACCTTGCTTGGCAGTTCACCGTAAAAAACGGGGATCAAACGTTGCAATGTGGTTTTACCCGATGCATTGGTGCCACAGATATTACTGTGACCCGATACGTCAAGTTCAACAAAACCAGGAAGGTGACAATTAATAAGAATGATGCGGTGTAACCCAGGCATAGACGTCCTTTACTCAGGGGTAGAAAACATAAACCAAACACGTTGGCTAACTTCGTAACCTTAAATTTTACCTAGATTTAAGCCACTTGAATACCACGAATATCAAGTGTTAAACAAACCCTCTATTTCTCTATCTTTAAAGCCCCCACCAAAGACGAATAATTTTGTTAAATTCACCGAAAACATCCACTACTTCACGACAAGTACGATCTAACAGATCAGTGAAGCATTCGCTGTAAAGGCTTCCATTAACTTACACGGACACCCATGATAATATTTTTACACTCCGTAATTAGTTCCCCAATACACATACTTTCACCAGCAATTAATGATGCATAATTCAAAGAAAGTAACTTATATAGACATCCAGAATTAATTTCGTTTGGCTTATATGCTAACCTGAAAAAAATGCATCAAAAGCAAATAATTGAAGGTATTGATTCCATTTGGGATGTGGGTGCAAATCGTGGTCAATTTGCTTTTATGGCCCATAAAGTATGGCCGGAGTTGCCAATATTTAGTTTTGAACCGGATCCTGTTAGTTATGAAAGTCTTAAGGAAACATTTTCTCGGTTCAGTATTGAAGGTAAAACGTATCATCTAGCGTTAAGTGATAATTCAAGTCCAAAAGAACTTCTGCGTTACGCCGATGCAGTCAATAACTCTCTATTAAAGCGTCATACTGAGGACCCCACATCAGAGTCAGTTGAAGTATCTTGTTCTAAACTTGATGAAATAGCGGACATAAACAAATTTAATGCTGCTTTTTTAAAGCTGGATGTTCAAGGCTATGAAGCAAGTGTTTTAAAAGGCAGTGAATTCTTCTTATCAAAATGTCGATATGTACAGATTGAGGTTGCCTTTAGCCCAGCTTATTCAGGTGCTGCAGATATTGGTGAAATGCTCACGTTGATGAAAAGTTATGGTTTTGAATGTATACAGATTCTTGATCTGCTGAGAGATAAATCAAAGCAAAACCAGATACTAGAAATGGATTTGTTGTTCAGCAGAATAGGTAACTAACAAAAATGAAATTAACCATCGTTGTTCCTTCATTTAATTATGCTCAATTTTTAGAAGCTTGCCTGAATAGTATTCAACAACAGAATTATACTAATTTTGAAGTGTTGATAGCTGATGGTGGTTCAACTGATAAATCAATAGAAATTATTCAGCATTATTGTGAAACAGATTCTCGTTTTAAATTGGTTAGTACAGAGGATAATGGGCAGGCGGATGCGATTCAAAAGGCCTTCGTTCATGCAACAGGTGAGGTGTTTGGTTTTTTAAATGCAGACGATACATATTTGGCCAAAGATAGTTTCACTGAAATTGTAAGATCCTTTGAACAATATCCAAATATTGGTTTAGTAAGCTTTAGAGGTTATTACATTGATGCTCAGGGTAAATGGATCAAGCCCATTAATTATCGTTATCATCCGTTTGATGGCTTCCATTGGATGAAGTTTCGGACCGCTGTTTTACAACCTGCTACGTTCTGGAAGCGTGAGGTTTATGAGCAAACAAATTGGCCAGTTACTTTTAACTTTGTTTTTGATGTCGTATTTTTTTACCAAGCTTTTCAAAAGTATTCATGGTTAGAGATGACTAAGCCTATTGCAGGGTATCGATTACATGGTGAAAATAAGTCAATGTTTGTTAAATCTAGCCGAATAATCGAATTAGCCGCTTTTGAAGAGCTGAAGTTCGGTCAAAAAAGCTTCCGAGCTAAATATCTTAAAGGGATAGCAAAATTGGCTGCTGTTTTTGAGGGGCGGGGAAAAATAGGCCAAATCCTGAACTATTGGTTATATACAGTAGTTAACGGAGTTGCGTTTATTAGCTGTTACCGATTGCCAAGTATCTAAATAAATGCTGAAAATATCCATAATCACTGTTTGTTATAACGCTGCTCATACCTTACCCGACACTATTCGTTCTGTTGCTGAACAAGATTATCCTGAGATAGAACATATCATTGTGGATGGAGGCTCAACAGATGGAACGGTAAATATTATTGAAAAATCTCTAAGTGTTACCCGTTTCGTTTCTGAGCCAGATAAAGGTATCTATGATGCAATGAATAAAGGGATTGCTATGGCAACAGGTGATGTTATCGGCACTTTGAATGCTGATGATTTTTATGCGACGCCTTCAGCGATTGATACAGTGGCAAAGTCTTTCTTAGACACTCAGATAGATGCTTGCTTTGCTGATCTTGTTTATGTCGATACGAATGATACCAGCCAGATTATAAGATATTGGAAGTCTAATCCCTTTCAGCCGGGAGCCTTCAAATTGGGTTGGATGCCAGCACACCCGACTTTTTTTGTTAGAAGCAACATATATAAAAAATATGGAGTATTTGATTTGCGTTATCGGCTTGCTGCAGATATGCAGCTATTATTCCGACTATTAGAAAAACATAAAATTAATACAGTTTATTTACCAAACGTATTAATAAAAATGCGAATGGGCGGCGCGACAAACAAAAGTATTAAAAATATTTTTGAACAAAATAGAGAAATTCTCAGCGTTTTGGATGACTATTATGAACATAGTAGCCGTTTAAAATTCTTTTTTAACAAACTCGTTGATAGGGTTAAGCAATTTTTTCTAAGGCCAAAAAAACTTTAATGTTATGTAATCAAGATTATATGGAATTACCAAAAGTAACTGTCTTAATGGCAACTTTTAATGGAATACGCTGGGTCAAAGAACAAATCGAAAGTATTAAGTTACAAAAGTCTGTTCATGTTAATTTAGTTATTTCCGATGATGGTTCGACGGATGGAACCTATGAATGGTTAGAAGAGCTGGCAAGAACGAATGAAAACATTGAGTTACATTGCAATAACAGTTCTACTCGAGGAGCTGCCGGTAACTTCTATCACTGTCTCTTATACACATCTCCGAGCCCACGAGACTCCTGAGCATCTC
>OJHG01000764.1_pt1 | contig 12652 bp, 13 predicted proteins | sample 1594761 | NCBI WGS metagenome assembly OJHG01 (sample SAMN05416786, study PRJEB24817) | seawater metagenome | isolation source: Sea water | place: Canada:Atlantic | collected 2013-07 | reverse complement strand
TGCTCAGGAGTCTCGTGGGCTCGGAGATGTGTATAAGAGACAGGTCCTACCGGTCGATGACGCATGTTTGAATTCCGTGCTTCAACGACTGGATAATAATTTCGATCAATAACATCATTAAGGTTCTTGGTTACTTTGTAGGTAACGTCAAACAACTTCTGATGATCAAATGCACCATCTTCTCCTATAAACATGGGCAGCGCTATAGAAGCCAAATTACAAACCGCTACTTCATCCTCAGCGGTGTATTCTATGATCTCTGTACATAAATTTGACGAGCGAATGGTTCCAAGATTCTGCTGGTTCGACTTCAGATTAGCAGCATCTTTGTATAACATATAAGGCGTGCCAGTTTCGATCTGACATTCCATTATTTTAGACCAAACCTCGCGAGCTTTAACAGTGCGTCTACCCTTACCTAAGCCTTCATATTTAAGGTAGAGGTCCACAAATTCTTGTCCATGGCAATCGAAGAGTCCTGGACACTCGTTTGGACACATTAAGGTCCAATCTTCGTTTTTCTCCACGCGTTCCATGAATAAATCCGGAATCCACATTGCATAAAATAAATCACGCGCACGCATTTCTTCTTTTCCGTGGTTTTTTTTCAGGTCCAAAAATTCGAAAATGTCAGAATGCCATGGTTCAACATATATAGCAAAAGAACCTTTACGCTTACCTCCGCCTTGATCCACATAACGTGCTGTGTCATTAAAGACTCGCAACATAGGAACAATCCCATTTGAAGTACCGTTGGTCCCTCCGATGTAAGAACCTGTACCACGAATATTGTGAATGCTCAGGCCAATTCCTCCAGCACTTTGAGAAATTTTAGCCGTTTGTTTTAGTGTATCATAGATACCATCGATACTATCATCCTGCATAGTGAGCAGGAAGCAAGAAGACATTTGCGGCTTGGGTGTACCAGCATTAAATAGTGTTGGCGTCGCGTGAGTCATGTATTTTTTACTCATGAGCTCATAGGTCTCTAAAGCCGCTGGTAAATCGTCTTTATGAATTCCAATACTGACACGCATCAACATATGCTGAGGGCGCTCTACAATCTTACCGTACATGCGCAGTAAGTAAGATCTTTCTAGGGTCTTAAACCCAAAATAATCATAAGAGAAATCTCTATCATAAATGACTTGAGAATCTAAATATTCCGCATTGGCACTGATGACCTCATAGACATCATCAGCAATTAATGGTGCGGGTTTATTGCTTTCAGGGTTCACGTAATTATAGAGATCCGTGACCGTTTCTGAAAAACTCTTTTTTGTGCTTTTATGTAAGTTACTTACGGCAATGCGCGCTGCCAAATTTGCGTAATCAGGATGTTTTATGGTCAATGAAGCAGCAGTCTCAGCGGCTAAATTATCCAACTCAGATGTGGTAACACCGTCATAAACGCCATCCACGACTCTTTTTGCTACAGCTACTGGATCCACATAATCACTCAGTCCATAGCAGAGCTTCTCAATTCTAGCCGTTATTTTATCAAATTTTACGGTTTCTTTTTTACCGTCTCGTTTTAATACGCGCATAATAGTTGTGTAAGTGCTTTACTTGGGTAAGTAAGTGTTTTTTAGAAATTCATTGAATCAAATGAATTGTCAATGTTGTGATCTTCTTGTGCTTCACCAACACCAGCTTTCTTGTATTCTGAAACTCTCTTCTCAAAGAAATTTGTCTTTCCTTCTAGTGAAATCATATCCATGAAATCGAAAGGATTGGCCGTTCCATAAACCTTGGGACAATTCAATGTATCCAGAAGATGATCTGTCACGAATTCTAAGTATTCCGACATCAGCTTAGAATTCATCCCAATCAATTTTACTGGCAAAGACTCTGTTATAAACTCTCTTTCAATATCCAAAGCCTCCACTATGATCTGGGTAATTCGCTCAACCGGAACCTTATTAATGAGGTGTTCGTTGTGCAAGTGACAAGCGAAGTCACGGTGCAATCCTTCATCCCTAGAAATGAATTCATTTGAGGTGGCCAGGCCAGGCATTATACCTCTTTTCTTAAGCCAAAAAATAGAACAAAACGCACCTGAAAAGAAAATCCCTTCAACAGCTGCGAAAGCAATCAATCGTTCCGCGAATGAATCTGACTCTATCCACTTCAATGCCCAATCCGCTTTTTTCTTAATTGCTGGAAACAACTCCAACGCGTTAAATAATTCATCTTTTTCCGCATCATCATCAACCAAGGTATCGATCAACAAAGAGTACATTTCACTATGAATGTTTTCCATCATGATCTGAAAACCATAGAAAAATTTGGCTTCAGAATACTGAACTTCATTCACGAAATTCTCGGCTAAATTTTCATTTACGATTCCGTCAGATGCAGCAAAAAACGCAAGTATGTGCTTGACAAAATATCTTTCGTCATCATTTAATTTGGTTTTCCAGTCCGTAACATCTTGGTGAAGGTCAATCTCTTCTGCAATCCAAAATGATGCTTCTTGTTTTTTATACCAGTCCCATATATCACTATGCTGAATAGGGAAAATAACGAATCTGTTTTTATTTTTTGAAAGGATGGGTTCCTGCTGCATGTTGTAATTTTTTGTCGTTGTCAAGCCGCATTAAAAAACATTAATGAGCTTATTTCTAGTTAATTAGCTTGTTTTTATGTAGCGGAGTAGGCATTAGGCCGTTGACATTAATGCCAACGGCCTATACAAACATGGCCATCATTTTAATGGATACCAAGTAGGTCAATTTGGGTTTTTCCCACAGTTATTAACAACTCTTTTTTGAGACAACTCAAGTCTATTGTAGGCCTGCAAAGGAATAGGACTTTTGACATGTGATTATGTCATGGATGGATCTGTCTGGACAATCTATTAATCGATCAACGCAGCCGCTTTTTCAACCTCTGTATAGAAGTCTGGACCGTATTTTCTAATGAGCGGTTCTTTCAAAAATTTATAGACTGGGACTTTTAATTCCTCACCCAGTGCACATGCTGCAGTACAAATAGACCAACGGTCATAATTGAGCGCCTCAAAAGAAGCGTATTTGGTAATTCGAATGGGATATAAGTGACATGATAAAGGCTTTTTCCAATCTATCGCTCCGTCATTATGAGCTTGTTCAATACCACATTTCGCGGTACCGTCCATCTCGAAAATGGTATATGCGCATTCCTTTCCATTGATTAGCGGAGTTTCTTTTTCGCCAGAACCGTCTACACTTGTTCCCTGATTTTCAATCGCTTTTCTGCCTGCATCAGTCAAATATGGTGCTACTTTAGAATAGATGCCCTCGAGAATAGCTACTTCTTCTTGCTCCACAGGTGCACCCGCGTTACCCTGCACACAACACGCGCCTTTGCATGCGGAGAGATTACACACAAATTCCTTTTTGAAGAGCTCTGAAACAAGTAGTTTATTATCAATTTCTATCATAAGACAAAACTAACGAAGTAACCGCGTCTAAAAATCGAACAATCCGCTTAATTTTGCCTAAAACGAATAGTATGAACTTTAACTACAACGACTCCCTCAGTGCATTTTTGATTTTGTTCGCTGTCATTGATATTTTGGGAAATATTCCTATCATCGTGAGTTTGCGAAAAAAAGTTGGCAATGTCCAGAGCGAAAAAGCAACCTTGGTAGCCGGCATTATCATGATCGTGTTTTTGTTCTTAGGAGAGAGCATCCTGACCCTACTTGGTGTAGATGTAGAAAGCTTCGCCATTGCAGGTAGTTTCGTACTGTTTTTTCTTGCCCTAGAAATGATTCTTGGAATTACGTTATACAAGGAAGAGAGCCCCAGTTCAGCCTCAATTGTTCCCATTGCGTTCCCATTAATTGCGGGTGCAGGAACTATGACCTCACTCGTTTCACTAAGAGCTGAGTTTGCTAATATTAATATTATCATCGCAATCATTGCTAACATGATTGTTGTTTATTTTGTACTCAAAAATACCGAACGCATTGAACGAATACTAGGAGCTGGTGGCTTGAGTATTCTTCGCAAAGTTTTCGGTGTTATCTTGCTAGCCATTGCCGTGAAGCTCTTCTTCACCAATCTAATCCCAATGTTTGAAAAACATTAAGAACTGTATTTCATGTCAGACGACCAGTTTAAAAACGTCATTTCCCATTCCAAAGAGTATGGATTTATTTTTCAAAGCAGCGAAATCTACGATGGATTAAGTGCCGTTTATGATTACGGTCAAAACGGAGTGCTTTTAAAAAACAATATAAAAGCTTATTGGTGGGGAGCAATGGTGCAGATGCACGAAAACATTGTCGGTATTGATACTGCGATTTTCGTTCACCCAACCGCTTGGAAAGCGTCCGGTCATGTGGATGCCTTTAGCGACCCTCTTATTGATAATAAGGACAGTAAGAAGCGTTACCGTGCAGACGTTTTGATCGAAGATCACGTTGAAAAAATCCGCCTGAAGATTCAAAAAGAAGTAACAAAGGCGACCAAAAGATTTGGGGAAAGTTTTGATAAAGACCAATTCCTGTCTACCAATCCCAGGGTGGTTGGCTATCAAGAAAAAATAGACACCATCATGAAGCGCTTTGTGTCAGCAATGGAGTCGGAGGATTTAGCTGATGTCAAGCAACTTATTGAAGATCAGGAGATCAAATGTCCTGTTAGTGGTTCTATGAATTGGACCGATGTTCGTCAATTCAACCTCATGTTTGGTACACAGATGGGTTCTGTCGCAGAGGGTGCCACCACACTATACCTTCGTCCAGAAACCGCCCAAGGAATTTTTTTAAACTACCTCAATGTCCAAAAATCTGGACGCATGAAAATCCCTTTTGGGATTGCACAAATAGGAAAGGCCTTTAGAAATGAAATCGTAGCGCGTCAGTTTATATTTAGAATGCGCGAATTTGAGCAAATGGAGATGCAGTTTTTCGTTTGCCCTGGTACAGAAATGGAATGGTATGAGAACTGGAAAACGAAACGCTTAGCTTGGCACAAAAGCTTAGGTTTTGATGATAGCAACTACCGTTTCCATGACCATGATAAATTGGCTCATTATGCCAATGCCGCAGCAGATATCGAATTTAATTTTCCTTTCGGCTTCAAGGAATTAGAAGGCATTCACAGCAGAACCGATTTTGACTTAAAACAACATGAAGAATTCAGTGGTAAGAAACTTCAATATTTCGACCCGGAATTGGGAGAAAACTATGTGCCTTTCGTTGTTGAAACTTCCATAGGTCTAGATAGAATGTTCTTAGCGATCATGTCCCAAAGTTTACAAAACGAGACGTTAAAAGACGGATCTCTCAGGACTGTCCTTAAAATCCCCGCGTTCTTAGCTCCTTACAAGGTTGCTGTTCTGCCCTTGCTTAAAAAAGATGGTCTGCCGGAGAAAGCACTTGAAGTAGTTCGTAAAATCAAGTTCGATCATATGGTTCAATATGATGAGAAAGACGCTATTGGAAAACGCTACCGTCGCCAAGATGCGATTGGCACTCCACTTTGTGTTACCGTTGACCATCAAACTCTTGAGGATCAAACCGTCACGGTTAGATTCAGAGACACCATGGAGCAAATCCGTATTTCTATAGACGAATTGGCTCCTCTTGTAAATGAAAAAGTATCACTTGGTCAACAACTTTATAAAATTTCGTGATAAATACTATGTAACCAATTGGTTTTCATATAATTTCACTGCTTATTAACCAATCATTCGCGAAAATGAAAAAATTAAACTTGTTTGCTGCTGTTACAGTAGCTGTAGCCATGACTGCATGTGCTGCTCCAGCTGAAGAAGCTGCAACTACAACAGAAGAAGTTCTTGTTGAAGAAGTTATGACGGAAGAAGTTATGACGGAAGAAGAATTGATGGACTCAACTACAGAGGTTATTGTGATTAATTCAGAAGAAGCTGTAGAAGAAGAGGTTATGGAAGAAGATCACGAAGGTCACGACCACTAGTCTTTTTAAAGAAACAAAAAGCCCCTTACTTTCATGAGAGTAAGGGGCTTTTTTATGGGTTCTTATTTTGAATTTACTGAAGCTTACGAGCTGCTAAATCATATACTTGGAGGAGAGCGCCATCTCGCTTTAACAACAAGGACCGGTAGGCATCGAAACCCCATTGATTTTTAGCTAATGCTATTTTCAAAAGTGACTCCAGCTCCTTAAGGTCTCCCTGAGAAATATCCTCTACAGCGATTCCATACCCTCCATAATCTAAGAAATCTGCTAGTGTCAGAGGGTCTACTTTGAACTGTGTGCTGAAATCCTCCCATAGCATGGCATTGTATGCTGCCCTGTTACGATCGATGTAATCGAACGCAAAAGCATCCATAGTTCCAAAAGAAAAAGTCCAGAAGTAGGAAAGTGAATCTTTGCTTAAAGTAACATCCGGCTCAATTCCTCCACCTGTGGTTAACACCCGTCCAGTATCACTCAAGAAGATACCTTCGTTTACTACTTCATTTTCTTTGTACGGTTTCTGAATAGATCGACCGGAGGGAGTGTAATAGTAGGCAACTGTCATTCTCACTTTTGAGCCATCGCTCAACATCTTATCCTCCTGCACAAGACCTTTACCGAAAGACGTATTCCCATAAACCGAAGCACGATCATGGTCTTGTAAGGCGCCGGTAAAAACTTCAGAAGCACTTGCTGAGCCCTCGTTGATCAGAATGTGCACAGGTAAATCCTCAAATGTATGTCCGTCCGTGGCTTTGGAGGTAGACGTCCTGCCGTCTTTATACTGCGTTGTCACAATGTTTTGACCTTCCCTCAGGAATTCATCAGCCATCGAAACAGATTCATGAAGATAGCCTCCGGGATTATCTCTCAAATCGATAATAAGTGATCGCATACCACGATCATCAAGGTCTTTTAATGTGGTCATGAATTCCTCATGTGTAGTTTCAGAGAAACGGTCCACTTTCACATATCCAATACCATTATTAACAGGCAAAGAATAGACACTTTGAATGGGAATTAGATCTCGTTGCACAGAAACTGTTAGTACCGAATCTCCTCGCTTGATACTCAAATCAACATAACTTTTCCTGGGACCTTTTATTCGGGATGTAATCTCTTGATTGGTCAATAAGGGACCAATTAACGTATCCCCATCAATAGCAAAAATACGATCACCATTTTCTATACCGTAGTTTGATGCAGGGCCGTTATCAATGACATACAGAAATACTAAAGTGTCTCGGTATATCATAAACTCCACGCCAATCCCAGTAAATCCACCTTGCATACGTTCGGCAATTTCTGCTCCATCTTCGAGAGGAATATAGGTACTATGAGGATCGAGACTTGAAAGAATACCATCTATGGCTTGCTCCGTCAAATCTTCAATATCCAATGTATCGACGTACTCCAACTCTAGATAATTAAAAAACTCCTCTAGCTTACTACCGCTGGGCTTCGAGTTTGGCGTAAAATTCCCTCCAAGCCAAATCCCCGCTAAAAGAAAAAGAGTAACCCAGATGACTACATGCTCTTTTTTCAAACTACCTTCATTTGCAGGACCTCGACTCCGGCCTTAATCAGAAAATCTAAACCGCTGCGATCTTTATATTCATTCATGTAAACCAATCGCTTGATGCCTGCTTGAAAAACCAATTTACTACATTCTTTACATGGACTTAGTGTAAGATAAAGAGTAGCTCCATAGGCACTCGCTGTACTACCAGCAACCTTGGTTATCGCATTAGCCTCTGCATGTAGCACATACCATTTGGTATAATTATCATCGTCTTCGCACGGATTTTCAAATCCAGTCGGTGTACCGTTAAATCCATCCGAAATAATCATGCGATCCTTAACTACTAGAGCACCTACTTTTTTACGATGGCAATGGCTCAACTGGGCCCATTCCGTCGCCATTTTCAAGTAAGCGATATCATAACGTTCTTGCTTTGTCATCTCTCAAAAATACTTTGAACAGAAAAATTCAGGAAAATGAATCCCATCATTACTACCATGACCAGATCCTATTTCTTCCGATTATCTTCGCTTTGCCTATTATTGGAATTAACAATATTCCATATCGTTAAACCCATGTAAAGAGCGAATATCAATCCACCCACTACAAAAAATCCGATACTCATGTCGTTCTTCTTTGTCTGATAGCAATCGCAAATAACAAGATGGTCCCTGGCCAGTGTGCAGAATATTGCGCCTCTTCGGTCATGCCCATTAAACCGTATCCAACAGAATACAAAAGCATTAGAAAGGCTAGGATCACAGGGTACCACTTAAGAATGATGTGTTTCATTTGAATTTATTTTGTCATTATTAATGTATAACAGACAATGTACAAGTAATGTTGGACGGTGAGGTAAGAAAACAGTAGAAATGATTATCACACCACAAAAAAAGCCTTCAGTAATGAAGAGCTATTTGAACTTAAATGTGTCATTGGTGGTGGCTAAATAATATCCTTTGGCTTATATATTTTTAATTCTACTGTTTTCTCTGATTTACTCTCCATTATCATTTTTTCAGCTAAAACGGAAACTAATAAAGGTTGTAGCGATTTTAGAATTCCAATTTTATTTAACCGTTTAAAAACATCGATCCCTGTTTTTTCGGTTGCTCTCATTAATTCTGGTTGTCTAATTAAAGCTGGAGGCTGGAAAATTTGAATTTTCTCAAACTTCAGTTTCTTAACCGACGCTTCGAGTGCTCCCTTAATTTTAGGGTAGAAAAAAAAGGATTTTTCATCTGCACCTGTGGATGAAACTAATGAATAATGAGTAACTCCATTATCTGCTGCCATTTTAGCAAATTCATACTGATAGGTATAGTCTACTAAATATTGTTGTTGTTTACTTCCCGCTTCTTTTAGCGTAGTTCCAAGTGCCGAAAACAATATGTCCCCTTTGATCAAATCTTGGTAGTCAATAAGTCTGGAAAAATTAATTTCGTGTACGATTAATTTATCATGCTCAATATTTGGTTTTCTTCTAACAAAAATAGAGACCTTACTAAAGGTAGTATCCTCTAATAGCAGTCTGACAATTTCTTGACCAGTAGCTCCAGTAGCTCCTAATACAATGGCATGAAGGTTTTTGATGGTGTAGTTTTTATTTGTTTAAATATATGGAACATCTATTTCCTTAGTTGGAGCATTCCATGAATCTATTTATAATTTCTACAATAAACGTCTGCTCCGCTACAACCAGTGCCGTTTAATGCTTCGAAAGTATGAAGACCCGGTAAAGCCAATGCAGGAGGGACCTTCAAAGGCATAAAAAAAGCCCCACAAAACTGTGAGGCTTTAGTACCCGGGGCGGGAATCGAACCCGCACTCCCGAAGGAACTGGATTTTGAATCCAGCGCGTCTACCAATTCCGCCACCCGGGCTTCTTGTGGAATTGGACGGCAAAAATAGGGGTGTTTTCCTATTCTCCTAACATTTTATAAAAGAATTTTAAACCAAGCTAAAAAGGGCACTCAGTTTATCGTTCTTTTACTTACATTTGCACCCCTCTTCGGAGGGGCGTAAACTGCAATAACAACACAGATTAATAGCACAAATGCAACCTGAAGCTAAAATTTTCGCCGGTCGTCACACCATGGAGCTCGCAACTAGAATTGCTGCGAAATATGGTGTTGCTATGGGGAATGTTATGATTACAGAGTTCAGTGATGGTGAGTTTTGTCCTTCATTTGAGGAAACGGTTCGTGGCAATAGAGTATTTCTAATTCAGAGTACGAATCCACCTGCTGATAATTTACTTGAGTTGTTAATGATGTGCGATGCTGCTAAGCGCGCTTCTGCTAAACATATTACGGCTGTTATTCCTTATTTCGGTTTGGCACGTCAAGACAGAAAAGATAAACCACGAGTACCGATAGGTGCCAAACTTGCCGCTAAGATGCTTATGGCTGCAGGAGCAACACGTATCATGACCATGGACCTTCATGCTGATCAAATTCAAGGCTTCTTTGAAGTACCTGTAGATCACTTGTTCAGTTCAGCTCTTTTCATTAAAGATATCGATACACTTAACTTAACAGATTTGTGTATTGCATCACCTGATATGGGAGGAGCAAAAAGAGCACATGCGTATGGATCTAAACTTCAAGCGGAAGTTGTGATTTGTTACAAGCAAAGAAAAGAAGCAAACGTCATTGATAAAATGACGGTTATTGGAGATGTCGAAGGTAAAAATGTGATCTTAGTAGATGACATGGTTGATACTGGAGGCACTCTTTGTAAGGCTGCTGAAATGCTTAAGGAAAAAGGCGCTAAAACAGTTAGAGCTTATTGTACCCACGGCGTATTAAGTGGACCTGCACATGAGCGTATTGCGAACAGCGCACTAGAGGAGTTGGTTATAGCTGACACAATTCCTCAAACACAAGAGAACCCCAAGATCCGCGTGATCTCCGTCGCTGAAATGTTTGCACAAGTGATGACTAATGTTCATCACCACGAAAGCATTTCAGGGCACTTTATAATGTAATATTGAGAAAACTAGATCAGATGAAATCTGTTGAAATTCAAGGAAATTTAAGAACCGAATTAGGTTCAAAGTACGCTCAACTTGAGCGTAAAGCTGGAAACGTACCATGTGTTGTTTATGGAGGTGATGCACCTATCCATTTTTCTGCACCTGTACTAACGTTCAGAGGATTAGTATACACAGCTGACGCAAAAATCGCAAAAATCACTATTGGTGGTTCAACGATCGAAGCTGTAATACAAGACATGCAGTTCCATCCAGTCACTGACGCATTAATGCACATTGATTTCATTCAATTAATTGAAGGAAAGCCGGTAACCATGGGGATTCCTGTAGTTGTTAAAGGTCAATCTAAAGGTGTATTGAACGGTGGTAAGATGAAGATGATCATGCGCAAGCTATCAATACGCTCCATTCCTGGATCGTTTCCTGAAAGTATTGAGCTAGATGTTACTCCTTTGACTATTGGACAATCTATCCGTGTAAGTGATGTTAGTGCTGAGGGATGTGAAATCCTGAACGCTGGCACTGCTGTTATCTTAACTGTCAAAAACTCTCGTGGCGCTGTCAAAGAAGATGGCGAAGACGAAGACGAGGGCGAAGCTGAAGCTGAAGTAGCAGCAGAGTAATCTGTTTTTACCGTTATGAAAAAGTTCCTCATTGTTGGATTAGGAAATCCTGGAGCAGCGTATGCAAATACGCGTCATAACGTTGGATTTTTAACATTGGACGCCTTTGCTAAGGCGTCCAATGTTGTTTTTGAACCAGGGAGATATGCGATGATCGCAGAGACCCGTATCAAAGGCAAAACTTTTCGCCTCATCAAGCCCACCACTTTCATGAACCTAAGCGGAAAAGCTGTGCGGTATTGGATGAGTGAAGAAAACATTCCTTTAGAGAATATCATAGTTGTTCTTGATGATCTTGCCCTTCCTTATGGTGCTATTCGACTCAAGGGAAAAGGATCCGACGCAGGACATAACGGCCTTAAGGATATCGAAGCCAAACTTGGACGAAATGATTATGCTAGACTTCGTTTCGGCATAGGTAATGACTTCTCCAAAGGCCAGCAAGTTGATTACGTTTTAGGAGAGTGGAGCAAAGAGGAATCATTAGACTTGTCGCTTTTGATTGACCATTGCGTTAAAGCCTGCGAAACCTTTGCGTTGGCCGGATTAAATACGGCGATGAATCATTTCAATAAGAAATGACGAAGTCAGATCAAATTCTAGATTTTTACCGTAGCATTTCTTTTGACTTAAATACGCTGGATCACGACTTAAATGTTTTGAATCCTTTCAGCCCAGCCTCGTTTGAGCAGACCACTGTCCTTGATAAATTTTATCACAAATTCTATGGGGATCACGAACCGCGTAATCTCATCCTTGGTATTAACCCAGGTAGATTAGGAGCTGGAGCCACGGGAATTCCTTTTACGGACACAAAGAGACTGAATCTATGTGGTATTGAGATGACTGAGCTTACAACCCATGAGCCAAGCTCTGTCTTCGTTTATGAGGCCATAGATGCCTACGGGGGACCCACTGTGTTTTACAACAAGTTTCTAATCGGCTCGGTTTGTCCGTTGGGGTTTGTCGTTAAAAAAGACAATAGCTGGATTAACTTCAACTACTACGATAGGGCTTCATTCGTTAAAAAACTAACTCCTTTTTTACTGGAACAAATAAAAAAACAGTTGGCTCTAGCTGGCCTTAATGAGCGGATTATTGTTTTTGGGACTGGAAAGAATCTGAAATTTCTAGAACACCTCAACAAGGAGCACGCCTTTACTCCTGAACTCATAGCTCTTGAGCATCCGAGATATATTATGCAATACAAGTACAAGGATCGGGAGAGGTATATAAGTAAATACCTAGAGGCGCTTTCCTTATAGATAAGAGCAAAAAAAGCCACCCTTAATGGGTGGCTTTTTTTAATTATACATGCCAGTTCAATTACATCATTCCCATGCCGCCGCCCATGCCCGCTGGAGGCATAGCTGGTTCGTCTTTAGGTATTTCCGTTATCGTAACTTCAGTAGTTAATAATAGTCCTGCGACAGACGCTGCGTTTTCAAGCGCCACACGAGTTACTTTAGTTGGGTCAATAACCCCTGCCTCATACATGTTTTCATAAACATCTGTTTTCGCATTGAAACCTGTCTCTTATACACATCTCCGAGCCCACGAGACTCCTGAGCATCTC
>OJHG01000762.1_pt1 | contig 12693 bp, 10 predicted proteins | sample 1594761 | NCBI WGS metagenome assembly OJHG01 (sample SAMN05416786, study PRJEB24817) | seawater metagenome | isolation source: Sea water | place: Canada:Atlantic | collected 2013-07 | reverse complement strand
TTGGGTTTTCTCCCATGACAAAATGAAGTATTCCTTCGTTCATCAATTCGTTATGAGTGATGAATGTTCTGTTAAATCCTTCCCCATTTAAGGTTGCAGATTGTATGTAAATATTTTTATTAGAAACATTTGATGCTTTGATTACAAAATTTTTAGTCTCAGAAACTTTGATTGTAACTTCATCAAAAATAGGGCTACCAATCTGGTATTTTCCCGAAACAGGGTTGTAGGGATACAGACCCATCGAACTAAAAACATACCAAGCAGACATTTGTCCACAATCTTCATTACCACTCAAGCCACTAGATGAAGTATTGTATTGTGTCTTTAAAATTTCTCTTACCCAATATTGAGTACGCCATGGTTTTTTTGCATGATTAAACATATAGGCTATATGATGACTAGGTTCATTACCATGGGCATATTGACCTACTAGACCAGAGATATCGCTAGATATATTGTCTCCTATAATTTCCGAAGACTCTGTAAAAAGTTGTTCAAGTTTATCTGTAAATTTCTCATTCCCACCATGTAACCCTATGAGGTCTTCAACATTATGCAATACAAACCAACTGTGTTGCCAAGCATTGCCTTCAGTATAATCGGCATTAACTCTATGAGCAGAATGTTTTGGATCAAAAGGCTCTCGCCATGCAGAACCGTCTTCAGATTTTCCTCGCATAAATCCAGTATCTTCATCAAACAGTTTCTGATAGGCCGAAGAACGATTCATAAAATACTCATAATCCTTATTTTTCCCTAAAACTTTTGCTATTTGTGCGACACACCAATCATTGTATGCGAATTCTAATGTAATGGTCACAGACTCTTCAGCTAAATTATAAGGAATATAACCAAACTTTTTATACTGTTTCAATCCTCTATCATCTTGCATCATCGTAGTCTTCATGGCCTCATAGGCTAGCGCTATGTCAAACCCTTTTACACCCTTTAAATATGCTTCTGCAATAACAGGTATTGAATGATAACCAGTCATTGTATTTGTTTCATTTCCATATAGTGTCCAAACTGGTAGAATTTTTTTGTCTTCGTAATATAATAACATTGAATTAACCATATCAGATACTTTATCTGGTTGAAGAATCGTTAATAAAGGATGCTCAGCTCTAAAAGTATCCCAGAGTGACAAAGTAGAGTATGCTGTAAAACCATTTGTTTTTACAATACTGTCATTTTCTTTTCTCAGTTCACCGTTGGCGTCACTAAAAGTAACTGGCGCTATTTGAGTGTGATATAATGCTGTGTAAAATATAGTTTTTAAAGAGTCGTTCGCAGTAGTAACTTTAATTTTTGATAAATTTTCACGCCATAATTTTGCTGCTTTATTTTTTATAGAATCAAAATTAAAATTTCCCTTATACTCGCTAACATTGGCACGTGCATTTTCTACACTAACTGAGGAAACACCTACTTTAACTTGAAGTTTCTCTTTTTTTAAATCATTAAAAAATAATTGAACCGAAGTATTTGGTGACTCTGCTATATTCCCATCTACATAATTTTTATTGCTTGCTAACTCATAATCTTTTATGGATTTAGAAAACTTAATAACAAAGAAAACCCTTTGATTACTAGCCCAGCCCTTACTGTTTCGATAGCCTGTTACGGTAAATTTATCTTCTATATTTATTTGTGTGTTTATTGCTTTATCCCAGTTTATATTAAACCCCAAATCTAATATAACAGATTGAAGATCTTCTTCTTTGAACGTATATTGATGAAAAGCTGTTCTAAGCGCTGATGTAAGTTCTGCCTTTATATGATGATCTTTCAGAAACACACTATAATAACCTGCTTTGGCAACTTCGTCAGTATGGGAATAGGATGATTTGTAAGGGATATCATCTCTAGTTATTATATTCTTTGTTAAATCAACTTTTTTATTAATCGGCATTAAACGTATGTCTGCTAAATCACCAATTCCTGTTCCGCTTAAGTGTAAATGACTAAATCCAATGGTAATAGAGTCAGAATAGTGATATCCTGAGCACCAATCCCATTCAGATATTCCGTTATCTGGGCTAACCTGTAACATCCCAAAAGGAACAGTAGCTCCGGGATACGTATGACCATGGCCTCCTGTACCTATAAATGGGTCTACAAAATTCACACTAGAAGAAATTATTTTATCTTTATTACAAGAAACTATGAATATTGCTAGTAGAATTATTATGTATATATTCGTTTTTTTTAACATCAATTTTTTGATTTAATCAAGTAAAAATTAAGAAAATAGTCTGAATAAAAAATAATTTTAGACGAACAACAAACAAATAGAGTTAAAACGATAAATGGCCTTAAGATGAATTCCAAAAAGATCTATCAAATTACAATAAAACATCATGTCTTTTTTTGGCTTTTTTACTTTTTATTCAACACGTTTAGGTGGGGAATGTATTTTGATGATTTTAGCTATTCTTTTCAAACAAATTTAATAGGCTTTCCAATACATATGGCTCTGTGTTATACAAATATATATGTTTTAATGCCTAGTTTTTTATACAGTCGTAAATATTCAATATTTGTCCTATTGCTTTTGGCGTCTATTTTTACAATGGTATTGATCAAATTTAACCTAACCTATTATCTAGTAAGTCAAAATGTTTGGCCTGAAGGACCAGAAGTAATTAATACTATCACTGTAAGTTATGCTATAGACATGATGATTGGTGAACTTTATGTTGTAACATTTGTGACAGCTATTAAAGTAACCATGGACTGGATTAAAGAGCATAAAAGAGTAACAGACCTTGAAAAGGTTCAACTAGAAACAGAACTTCTATTTTTACGAAGTCAGATCTCACCACACTTTTTTTTTAATACGTTGAATAACATTTATTCATTAGCAATTGAAAAATCGGATAAAACTGCAAAAATTGTTTTAAGACTTTCTGAATTGATGCGTTACTTGTTGTACGAAACAAAAAGCAAGCGTCAGAGTCTAGAAAAAGAGATTATCTGCATTCAAAACTATTTAGAATTAGAACGAGTTAGGCATGAAGATTTATTAGAAGTAAATATGAACATTTCGGGTAATATTAATGATAAAAAAATAGCGCCTATAATTTTACTTTCATTTGTAGAAAATGCCTTCAAACACGGAGTAAATAAAAATATTGGTAATGTAAAAATTAATATTAACTTTATTGTTGATGGAGATTTTCTCTACTTTAGTATCGATAATCCTATTCCAAAAGCTACAGAACATAAACAACAAGTTATTTCTTCTAGTGGAATTGGCCTGGTAAATGTTACTAAAAGACTCGCTTTGGGATACAAGCCAAACGAATATGATTTAAAAGTTGAGAGCGATGAAAGCTTGCATACTGTTACCCTTAAAATTAAAATAAAATGAGTTTTAAATGTCTAATTATAGATGATGAACCCCTAGCTATCAATGTTATTAAAAACTACTTAGAAGAATTTAGTTCTATTGAAATTACAACTACATTCTCTAATGCTATTGAAGGCTTGGAATTTTTGAAAAGCAATGACATAGATTTAATTTTTTTAGACATCAATATGCCACTGTTAGATGGATTAAATTTTATCAAAAGCTTGGCAACAAAACCTGCAATTATTATAACCACAGCATATAAAGAATATGCACTAGAAACCTATGAATTAAGTGTGCTAGACTACCTATTAAAACCCATCTCTTTTCCTCGCTTTACAATAGCTATAAACCGATTTTTAGAAAAGCACACCAACAACACTCGCACTCAAAAAAAACTCAATGATAGGGCCCATATTTTTGTAAAAATAGATAAAAAGAAAATGAAGAAAATCTACTTAGATGAAATCTTAGTAATTGAATCATTACGTGACTATTTAAAAATAAGTACCTCCACCGATCGATATATTATTCATCAAACTTTATCCTCGTTTACAGAACAGCTCCCCTCAGATAATTTTATCCGTATCCATAGATCTTACACTGTTGCTATTAATAAAATTGACGTCATAGAAGGGAATAGCATCAAAATTGAAGATATAATGTATGTGATTGGTCGCACTTATATTGATGATGTTAAAAAGAAGATTTTAGGCTAACATAAACTAAAGTCATTTAGTTAAAAAACAATGTTTAATATAAGCGGTGCTTTTTAAAACTGAAAAATGTGTTTCTCTTTTGCATTCTACTAATTTCTTGAAAAACTTATTTACCTCTTAAACTTGTAAGAAAGTTTTTACCCTTGGTTGAAAAGAAGTAATTTTGAACAAATATTTTCTATGAGTACGATTAGAATTACCAAGCAGTTTAATTTTGAAACTGGACACGCCCTTTATGGATATGATGGAAAGTGTAAAAATGTTCATGGTCACAGTTATAAACTTTATGTAACAGTTCTAGGAACTCCTATAGCTGATTCTTCTCATGTAAAATACGGAATGGTCATTGATTTTTCTGATTTAAAAAAAATAGTAAAAGAAGAAATTGTAGATCTATTTGATCATGCCACTGTTTTCAACAAAAACACCCCACATCTAGAGCTAGCAAAAATATTAAGTGATAGAGGTCATGATGTTATATTAGTAGACTACCAGCCTACCAGTGAAATGATGGTGATTGATTTTGCTGAAAAAATTAACAGAAGACTTCCAAAAAATATCAACTTATTTTCAATAAAATTGCAAGAAACGGAAACCTCTTTTGCAGAGTGGTTTGCCAGTGAAAATTAATTTTAATTAAAAATAAACATCTCCTACAATAAAGATGATTATTTAAAAGTTATATTTGAAAAAAACAATCTTTATGAAAACATTTAAGTTTATTTTATTCGCACTTATTGCCACAACAATACTAAGTTGTGCAGAAAACACTAGTGACCCTGAACTTGATTTGTCTAATGAAAATATAGCAGGTGCTTATAATATCTCTAGTTTAGTCATAGATACAGAAACTAGCGCAACAACATCTGGAATTACTGTTACAGTAGCAAATACTAGTAGTATTGGTGATACATTTCAAGTTAATTTAATTTTCAATGAAGATGGCACCTATACTTCTTCTGGACAATTTAGAATTGTTTCAACCATCACACCAATTGGACAAAACCCTATAACAGATTCTGAAATTATTGTATTTAGTGATGCTGGATCTTATTCTACAAATGCAGTAGATAATACCATAAGTTTTATGGCTGCTCCTAATGCATTAATAGAAGGTACTTTTAACGTCGTTATTTTTAATGAGACTACTGTTTCACTTAATCAAGAAGCTGAAGAGACTATAGGAGAGTTAACGTCTTCAATAAATATGAATATCAGCATAGAAAGACAATAAAGGACTAATTATATCTTTCTCTTTCTTTACGAATAAAAAAAGTTATTTTCCATTATAGCTGTTCATCGTATTGTTAATACCGTCTGTCCCAAAAGACACAATGGCTTTTGTTGCCAGTGGAATTCTTTCTATAAGCTGACTTTCTTCTTCTTTTGTCCAAGAACCGAGAACAAAATCTGCCTGACGCCCCTTTGCATAGTTCCCTCCAACCCCAAAGCGAAAACGAGTATATTGCTGTGTATTTAATTTCTCTTGAATATCTTTTAGACCATTATGACCACCAGCACTTCCTTTTGTTTTTATTCTTACAGATCCAAAATCTAGATGTACATCATCGGTTACAACAAAAACATTTTCTAACTGTATTTTTTCTTGAGTCATCCAATATGACACCGCTTTACCACTTAAATTCATGTAGGTACTTGGTTTTAGTAAAATAAAGGTTCTTCCTTTGTGTCTAAAACGAGTAATATCACCAAGTTTTTCTGTTTCAAACTTAACCTCTTGGTCTTTAGCAAGGGCATCTAAAATTTGAAAACCTATATTATGCCGTGTATTTTTGTAAGTATCTCCAATATTTCCAAGACCAACAATTAAAAATTTTTTCATAACCACTTGTTTTCTTTCTATTTGTTTATTAGAAAAGAGTTTAAAAATATTCATATTGTAAAAATAAAGAAAATAAAAAAAGCGTTACACATGTGTAACGCTTTTCTAATTTATCTACTCTCGTACCTCTTTTATTCTTAAAATAGCAGTTTGTTATTCCGCTGCAGCTTCTGTTGCTTCTGTTGTTGCTTCTTCTGCACCTTCTGCTACTTCATCATCTACTGCGTTACGAGATGTTCTAACCTGAACAACTACAGTGTTATCTGGGTGCATGAATGTATAGTCATCGTTAAAAATTTGAGTAACAAATAATTTACTTCCAATCTTTAATTCTGAGATATCAGCAGTCACATAATCTGGCAATTTAGCAGGTATTGCTTTAATTTTTAATTTACGATTTGTAAAACGCAAAGAACCTCCATTTAAAACTCCAGGAGATGTTCCTGTTAGTTTTACCGGAATATTCATAGCTACTTCTTTATCATCAAATAACTGATAAAAATCTATGTGTAAGATTCTATCTGTTACTGGATGAAATTGGATATCTTGTAAGATAGCCGAAAGTTTCTGCCCGTCTAGTTCAATCATTGCAGTATATACATTTGGGGTATATACCAATTTCTTAAATAATTTTTCTTCTGCTGAAAAATGAACTGGTTTATCTCCTCCGTATATAACGCAAGGAACCATACCAGCATTACGTAAGGCTTTCGTTGCTACTTTACCTACGCTTTCTCTTTTTGATCCTTTGATTGTAATTGATTTCATTACTTTTTTTACTTAAAATTTAGTTACATTAAAAATTGGTCACTTATCGATGTATTGTCCTGAACTTTCCTCATAACATCAGCGAATAAGGGGGCGCAAGTTACAACTTTTATTTTAGAAATCTTCTTCTTTAATGGAATGGTGTCAGACACAATTAGCTCTGTTAATTTAGAGTTTTGAATCTTATCATACGCGTCTCCAGAGAGGATTGGATGCGTACAAATTGCACGTACACTTATAGCGCCTCTTTCTATCATTAAATTGGCAGCTCTAGATAGTGTGCCTCCAGTGTCAATCATGTCATCTACTAAAATAACATTCTTGCCTTTTACATTACCTATTAGCTCCATATGACCAATAACATTTGCTTTCTTGCGCTGCTTGTAACAAATAACAACGTCAGACATTAAGTATTTAGAATAGGCATAGGCTCTTTTAGAGCCTCCCATATCTGGAGATGCAATTGTTAAATTATCTAATTTTAAATCGTTGATATACGACATAAAAATAGTAGAGGCATATAAGTGATCTACTGGTTTTTCAAAAAATCCTTGAATCTGATCTGCATGTAAGTCCATGGTCATAATTCTAGTAGCTCCTCCTGCTTGTAATAAATTGGCCACTAACTTGGCGCCGATAGCAACTCTAGGTTGGTCTTTTCTGTCTTGACGAGCCCAACCAAAGTAGGGCATTACTGCGGTAATATGTCTTGCAGAAGCTCTTTTTGCAGCATCTAACATTAACAACATCTCCATTAAATTATCAGCTGTGGGAAATGTAGATCCAATAATAAAAACCCTTCTTCCTCTTACAGATTCCTCAAAAGCAGGTTGGAATTCTCCATCACTAAACTTTGTTGTTTTAACTTTTCCCAAAGGCACTCCATATTCTTTTGAAATCTTTTCAGCTAATACCATACTTTGCGAACAAGCAAAGAGTTTTGGAGATAATTCTTTTTTTGACATTTAATTATGTGTTAATCAGATTAGTTTTTTGGGGCTTAAAACAAAAGTAAAATTATTTGACGAGTTTTTAAGATTAAATCCCACAATCATAAAATATTTTTTAAATTTGCAACTTATCATATTGCTCGAGTGGCGGAACTGGTAGACGCGCTGGATTCAAAATCCAGTTTTTTCGGAAGTGCGGGTTCGATTCCCGCCTCGAGTACAAATTATGAAAAAATTACTCTTACTTTCTGCCCTTTTAATCATCGGTTGTGCAGGTGATAATGACAACAACGATAGCAATTCAGAAAATCCATTTAGCGGAGAATGGTCTGGAGTCTATAATAAAACAAATAGTGAAGATGGAGTAAGTTCAGGAGCATGGCAAGGAACGGTTACTCAGAATAACTTTAATGGTGAGTATGTGAGTTCGGAAAGTAACGAAACCGATGCATATTCAGGACTTGTTTCGCCTGATGGAGATACATCATTTACGACAGGAAGTACGACAGACGGTGCTATTTTTGGTGGGGTAATGTATGGGAATACAGCTTCTGGAGTTTTTGTGAATAATTCCTCTACCCCTCCAGATTATGGCACTTGGAAGGGGACTAAGACAATTCCAGACAACAACTATGTGTTTAATGAATTTGTTGGAACATGGCGTTTGCTATCTGAGTCACAAGATGGTTTTGATTTATTTTTGTCGGAGTGTCAACTTAAATCTACTATAGTTGTTTCTCCTACACTTCTTCTTATAAATGACTTCAATGACAGTTCTACTTGCGGATTTGACTCGTGCAGTATCTATAGCTTAGAAACATGGAATGTTTTGTATGATTCTGGCTCTACTGCAATAATTAGTCAAACAAGTGATATAAATTTTTGTGGAGGAGAAGTTAATGACACAGACACTAACTTACTACTAACAATCAATTTTCAAGTTATTGGAAATAGAATAAATGTCAGTTACGATTACCCGAGTTCAGATGACTCAATCTTGTTTGTTCAGAAAACATACGAAAGGATTTAAAAAACTATATCGTTAAAATTAATGCATTAAGTCTTAATTACAAGCGCTGACTAAAAACTCTCAACTTCTCTAAATGTTGAAAGAAATAGTTCAATAATTGGACTACTTTGTGTACGAATAAATAAAAAGCAATCAAAAGGATAAAGCTTGCTTTTTTGTTTTGGCGAATTGTTGATTTTCAAAGCAATGCTTTGGAAAAGGGGAGATATCCTAGGATTAAAATTTGTTTCTTTTTCTATTTGCCATAAATGTTTTTTTGATACATTGAATGTAGAGTTAAACTTAATTCTGAAACGATGCTCTCAAACTCTTTTTGATGTACAACATTTATGTTTTCAGATTTATTTTTTCTGTGATCATAGAGCATCCTGACAACAGTTGAATAATCCTTTGGTTTTAAAAATTCAGTGTAACTGAAATCTTTTGTTTTTAAGGTAAATCCGTTTCCTTTTTTGATAAAAACATGTTTTTTTCCTTCCAAATTTGGGTTGTTTAAAATAGACACCAAACTCGTTCCGTCTAATTGTTTCTTGGGAACTTCTATTCCACAGATTTCTGCCAATGTAGGGTAAACGTCCACTAATGCTGTTAGGGCATTTGTTGTTCCTTTGGCTTTAGAGAATGGATTGTAAATAATTAGAGGCACCTGAGTAGAGGTGTTATAATTTGTAAACTTTGCCCATTGTGTATGTTCTTGTAAATTGTAGCCATGATCAGACACAAAAACAACAACTGTGTTTTTATCTAATTCTTGCTTCTTTAGCTCGTTTAAAATTTCACCAATTAGTGCATCTGTGTAAGATACTGTTGCATAATACCCATGAATTAAATCAATTGCCAAACTATCGGAAACCTGACCTTGTTTAGGGATATTAGAATAGGAACGCATTTCAGGCCAATTAGTAATACTCATCTTTGGTGCATCTACAGGGATATAATTATAGTTTTCTGGTTGCATAATGGTATTTCTATCGTATAAATCCCAATACTTTTTTGGTGCATTAAAAGGTAAATGTGGACTAATAAAACCAGCGCTTAGAAAGAAAGGTTTGTCACTTTTTTTTAGTTTTTTAATATCTTTAATCACTTTCTCCGTTAACAACCCATCTATATAGGTGAAATCTGAAACGTCTGCACTTTCGTATGAAGGTCCTGTGTCTGTGATTTTATAGTTGGAAATATTAGTGGGGTTTTGATAGTCTTTCCACAACGATTGCCAATAATCAGTTGGCGCTAAGCCTTTGTTATTTTTATCAAATGCATATGGGCGCCAAACTTCATTCCAATCAGTCTCTCTATCATCTAAATGATGATAAATTTTTCCATTAGAAATGGTGGTATACCCGTTATTTTTAAATAACTGAGGAAGGGTAACTGCATCCGGTGTCTCCTGTTCAACAAATGTTTTATAATCTAAAAACCTGTTTTTTGTTGGCAACATTCCTGTTAACATACTAGCTCGAGATGCTCCACAAACTGGCACGTTACAATAAGCATTTGTAAACTTTATTCCTTTTGCTGCCAAGGCATCAATATTTGGTGAGTGTATGTGTGTTGCACCAAAACTTGCTAATTCAGGTCGTAAGTCATCTATATAAAACAATAGAACGTTTGGCTTTTGAGGCATCAGTTCTAGTTCCATGTGTTTACAGTTTAAGAAAATAAAAAAAGGTAAGAATAATAGTTTTCTCATTATTTATGAAATATATATTTTCAAATTTAATGAAAATGTTTTTAGTTGTTCCTCTCCAGCGTTCACTTTTCAGTGTCTTGAAAACAAAAATGTGATAGATACTTTAAAATGTAAAAAAACCACAATAACTTTTTTTAGATTATTGTGGCTTTCTTTAACCACCAGCTTAGGTAGTAGTATTTAAATTGATCCCTTATTAAAAAGCTCTAATTGGGATAACTCTAACGGCATTGCCTTTATTATTATTAACGGGAGAAGTACCAGTGTTGAAGCTTCTTTGTTTTGCTTTATTACCATTATGCTGTGAAGAGCTCCAGTAATTATTAGATCGGATACCGCCCCAATCAGACCATCCACCACTGGCGGGATACTTTTCAATAAAGTAACTAACCAATGCATCTTGCTCTAATGTAGATGGTAAAAACCAATCATTAAAACCTCCACCGTTATATGCTCTTGCAAAACCTGCGGCACTAGCTGTTCCTGAGTTAGAATATTCATTTATAATATTAGTTGTATTTGTAGCACCTGTACCTATAGCTGTAGAGGTTGAAATGGAAGCACAACCACCACACCAACCCCCAGCATTCCAAGGTTTTGTAGTGGTATAATTACTATTGGCGTAGATTAAACCGGTGTCATTTACTCCATCTCCATCTAAATCTGTTGGTGAAGGGGCAAGATAAAAAACAATACCACCTTCGTAAGAATCACCTACCTCTACAACTATTTCGTTAACATCTGTGATAGAGAAGGTAACTGTAGTAGCATTACTTGTTCCTGCTGCATCTGTAGCTGTTACTGTAAAAGAGTATGAATTCTTAGTCTCGTAATCTGGATTTGATGTTAATGTAACAACACCTCCTGCATTCACTGAAAGTAAAGCAGCATCGGTTCCTGCAATGGCATAACTAGCAATAGTTCCTCCATCATTGGCAGTAGCAGCAATTGTATAAATCGTTTGACCAGCTCCACTATTCTCTGCTTTATTTGTTCCTGTAGTCCCTGATGTAATTGTAGGTACGACTTCATCAACATTGGTAATAGCAAATGTAACTGTAGTCGCAGCACTTGTGTTTCCGGCTGCATCTGTAGCGGTAACTGCGAAAGAGTATGAATTCTTAGTCTCGTAATCTGGATCTGCTGTTAATATAACAACGCCTGATCCTGCATTCACTGAAAGTAAAGCAGCATCGGTTCCTGCAATGGCATAACTACCAACACCATTAGCATCACTCGCTGTAATGGTATAGATGGTTTGACCAGCTTCAATATTCTCCTGTAAATTTATTCCTGTTTCTGGTGAAGTAATCACAGGTGCAGTTGTATCATCAACAACAATTGTTTTTGAAAACACATTCCAATTAGAACCATCAAATATCATAAGTGATCCGTTATTGTAATCTGTTACATAAACTTGCAGACCTTCTGCAGCATTAGATATCAATTTTCTTTCTGCATTAGACATTCTAGGCAGCAAAAAACCACCGGTTGTACTAGTTATGTCAAAAGCCGAAGAGGGTTCTGGAGATAGTGTTCCTATTGCATGTTGAGCTGAGATGTTCGTAGCAATAAAGAACAATCCCATAGATAGGATTATTTTGTTCATTTTGTTATTATTATTGTTATTACCGTAATTGAGCGGCATAAAATTAGTGTATAAATAGGAGGTAACTTTTAAAATTCGTCAAGTAGTCATTTTTAATCGGTGATTAGACTTAAATTAAAGATGAGTTGTCAAAAGCAATTAATTTACTGTATTTGGTTACTCCAATAAACAAATCAAATGAACAAAATTTGATAACATCATTGTTTTAATATACTTTAACTTTAGCGCTTAAGAATATTACTGGACCTCGTATAGTTCTAATGTGAAACCTGAGGATGAAGAAATTGTTGCTAAATCAACTAATAATTATTTCAGTTCCCTAAACTCTAAAGCTAAAGGTTGATGATGCGTCTAATTTTGCAACAGGATTTAAAAATTTTCATTCTAAGAATAATCCTGAAGACAAGAGGGTTACACTTGGTCGATTTCGTTTAATCAGAAGTCCTTTAGGAGAATCTGAATATGTACTTACTAGGGTTAACGACTTTAAAACAGCAGTTATGTTCCATTACACAGAGAATCTAGCCCTGCAGCTAAACAAGCATGAGCAACGTATATGAAAGAAATAGATGGTATTGTTAAATTAATTAGAACTTCCACCAGAGTAATGGTTGGTAAGTGGTAAAAAATTATTTATGAATAGATAAAAAACCTTCAATAAATTTAGAGGTTTTTTAATATACAATATTAATCTGTCTCTTATACACATCTCCGAGCCCACGAGAC
>OJHG01000760.1_pt1 | contig 12727 bp, 10 predicted proteins | sample 1594761 | NCBI WGS metagenome assembly OJHG01 (sample SAMN05416786, study PRJEB24817) | seawater metagenome | isolation source: Sea water | place: Canada:Atlantic | collected 2013-07 | reverse complement strand
CGAGATGCTCAGGAGTCTCGTGGGCTCGGAGATGTGTATAAGAGACAGGGTGAGTATGATACCGGAAGTGGGTGTACCCCGCAGGCTGAGCCAACATGTGCATCAACTGGTTTTATTTTTGTGGCGTCATTGGACAGCTGCCAAAAATCAGAGAGCTTTGCAAAAGATTATGAGTGTGATGTAGGTGATGTCGTCGGTGATGAGTGTCGAGAGATAGAGCCGGTAAATTGCCCTTCAGGTTATACCGATCCCGATAATGATGGAGTGTGCACTGAGAGAACGGTAGTACCTGCAGAGTCTGCTTGTGATAATGGTGGTGAGCCTCCTTCGTGCGAGGAAATCACCGAATACGAAGCAACTTGCCCTAGTGGTTATGTTTCTCATGACAATGAAACCTGCTCAAGTACGAGTGAAACGGTAGAGCAACCTTCTTGCGCATCGGGACTGATTTACGACCATTCTAGTAATATTTGTACAGACTTAACCCAGACCGCGCCAACGGAAAGTTGTGATAATGATGCTGATAACGACCCCAGCAATGGTTGTACAAGTGTTGATACCGACGATAGTAAGATATCGTGTGATACTGGATGGTCGTTTAACTCAGATTCCAACAAATGTGAGATAACCGCCGATAAAACGTGTAACGACGGTGGAATACTCACCTCTGAAGGTAAATGTGTCAGTGATAGAGGCTTTTTCCAGTTCTGTGACGAGGATAAATATCCACCTGCTTCTGTGTTTTTAACTGATGATGACACATGCCATTATGTTCACGCTACAAATGACGCCAATTTAATTTCGGATTTAACCGATCAAGGCTTCAACTGTGAACCAATTTCAGGCGGCCTTTATGAAGTTTGTGATCTTTACGATGCACAAGACACCGGCTGTAGCTTTGATGTAATCGACTCCAAATGCGTGGAGGTATATCCAGATGCAGAATGCCCGTCTTCCTTTACGTCAATTGACGGCACGGATAGTTGCTATCGTGAAGCAACTCCGACTTGTGATGATGGTTTCGATTGGAACGGTTCCACCTGTGAAAATGAGTATGACAACGGCACGTATACGCAAACCTGTCCTACTGGTGAAAACCTAGTAGATGGTATGTGTGTACAGCCAGATGAAGCCTATAGCTGCTCAGATGGATATTCCCTAGTTGATGATTTTGCGGGTGCCAATAATGACCGATGTGTATTAACTGAGGTCGATTATCAAAGCAAAGAGTGTAACTCTGGTGGTGCACTGCAACCTGATGGGATGTGCCGTACTGTTGATACGGGTAATCAGTATTACTACTGTGATACGGGAACCTTGGAGGAAGACCAGTGTGCATTTTACGATGATACGCCTGGCTGCGATACGGCCAATGGATTTGTTTTTCATTCCGCTACAAACGATTGTCGAAAATACAGCTCAGCAGATTTAGAAAGTTGTCCTGTTGATTGGACAGATAATGGGGCTTCATGCTCTAGGGAGCTTTCAGAACCCCCAGTTTGTGCAACTGGCTATTATTACGAAGCATCGACAGATAAATGTCAGCTAATTTCTGACAATCCCTACGAATATGATTGCGGAACGGGAACCCATATTGGTGGAGGGCTCTGTGAGGAGGATGTCATTGTAAGCCCAGAATGTTTGCCGGGGTATACATTCTTCGGGTCTACTAATAGCTGTCGTGCTGATTCTGGTATCGCACAGACATATTCATGTCCAGTGGCGACGCCATCTTATACGTTAGACGGCCAATCGTGTTCAAGGGAAATACCAAATCCCCCATACTGCCCTGAAGGTAGCTATAATTCAGCCCGAGGAACTTGCACGTTTAATCACCATGAGCACAACCCTAACTGTGAATCGCCTTTCGTAGATGCGAATGGTCAGTGTGAGCACTATATGCCGGAACCACCGATTTGTTCGGCGGCAAGTCCTAACTATAACCCTGTGCACAAATCATGTGATGGTGTTAAAGAAGACTATAACTTTGAGTGTAATGTGGCCAATGGGTTTACACCTGTTGATGGCGACATTACGACCTGTGAAAAAACCACATATGAAACTCACCAGTGCCCACTTGCCACACAAGTGCTAGATACATCGGATGATAATTGTAAAACGTACCAGTACGATACTCCGAGCGACCAATGTGAGCAGTTAGGGTTTGGTTCTACCCGTTCAGGCACAAACTGTGAGACCTACTATGACCAAGGTTTCGTAACATGTCCTAGCGGCTTTAGGGTGGACTATGACCTATCTAAAAATAATTTGGTATGTCATTTAGAAGAAACACAAGCCAGCACTCAGTTCTGCCCATTTAATTATATTAATGACGGTGGTGTATGTGTGGAAGTCAGTACCAACGACGTAGATTACTCTTGTCCGCAAGAGTGGTCGTTAATACCGACTTCCGATGGATTTGAGTGCCAACGATTTACAGGTGATGTTTATCCATCCTATGAGTGTACTGATCCCTCTAGCCCACTGTTTGATACTGAGGCTTGTCGCACCGAAGATTCAGTAGTGGTAGGCGATATTGAATACACCTGCCAAGGAAGTGGGTATGTATATAACGAAGAGGACCATGTTTGTCGATTACCGGCAGAAGGCTATGCAGTGAACGAGTATTGTGCGGATCCAACATTTACACTTGTTCCACTAGACCCAAGCGAAATAGAACCCAATGGGAAAGAGTATAAATGTGTAAACACTTACCTTGACACGGTTGAACCACTTTTATCATGTCCAGATGCATCTCCAGCATTTGAATTGAGATTAACGGGTAACTGCGTAAGGTCAGAGCCCACCACGAGTTTGAAAACCTGTGAAAGTGGTTATGACTTAAGTGATGATGGCACAATTTGCACAAGAGATGTGGTAGAAATAACACCACCAGATATCACCTGCTCTGAGCCTTATTCGGCGACGATAACAGGGGAGTGCGTATTGACAACAACGACAACGGCAAGTCAAACATGTGACCCTGTTGATGATGCTACTGGTGAATGCTCAATGGAAATTGACGGTTCTATCGGTGGTGATCAATACGGTGTATTCAATACGCCTATGTCATTAGCTGGTGGCACACCATTTGAAATCTCTATGATGGCGTCATGTCTTGAACCTGGTAAACCTTGTGTGTTATTGGGAAATAGTGACACATCTGGTGATGCAATTTATATCCCGCCATCGGCTGTAACGCTCAACTTGATAGTTGATGGCATTGCCTATCAATACCCTTTAGATGGTCTTTCAATTGAACAAGATAATCATTATCAGATCCTAAGAGACACTGATAATGAGGTTTCAGTTTCGGTAAATGGCACTTTACTGGATGCTCAGTTAATCCCATCGACGTTCAGTTTTGATTGGGCTTTCCGCCATAACGGATTGGGAAATCACTCTAAGGTTCTATTTAATAGTGCTGCTATTGCTGATTACAGTGACTCTCCACAGCGAGGACACGTTTACTCAATGTCCTGCGACGGTGGCAGTAACATCATTGAAGACATTAATTTAGACAATGACATTACTATTATTAATATGCCATCTGGCGGAGGGACTTTGACGCCGTTTACCGGAGATGCTTACGGAAACAATGCACCCCCTCTGCCTATAACAGAGAGTGAATGGAATTTGGTCAGCGGTGTTTGTGAGCGAATTTCCGTAATTGATGAGGTTCCACCTACGCTCACATGCGACGGCGAGGAAAATGCTGATGGTGAATGCCTGTCACCGGTTTCATACCCGCCCACACCAACCTGTGATACTGAAGCCGGCTTTGAATACAATTCACTCACATTTAGCTGTGAGAGAACCACTGTCATTGAAGAGGCGCCTGAGTCGTATTCTTGCGATGAATCATCACACGTTATTTACGACGGCATGTGCCAATATTCTGAAGGTATTCTGCCAGAGGGAGAGGGATGCGCAGAAGGTTATGAATATGATGAAGTGGCATCGAGCTGTAGTATCTATCAAATTGTCACGGAAGAAGCCGTCTTATGTGAGGACGGTGATGAACAGCGATTCAACCTGTGTTTTGAACGTCAATACATCGAGCCCAATTTAGAATGCCCTACTAATTCAGTTGATATCGGCGGGGGCCAATGTGAAGGCACATTTATAGATAGAGTAAATCCTAACGTGACCTGTAGCGTTGGCAATGTTGTAGGTTCAGAGTGCGTTGAGACTGACGTTCAGGCCGCGGACGTCAGTTGCAGTGATTCTTCTTACGAGTTATTAAATAACGTTTGTTATAAAGACATTATTCTAACAACTACGCCGCCAAGTTTGACGTGCTTACCTAACCACACACTCGAAGAAGATGGTCTATGCCATTTTGAAAGCAGCACTGAGCCCTTCGTGGAGTGCCCTGATGTTGATTATACCTATAACAGCTCAACCAGCTTGTGTGAGAAGATTGATACTCAAAATTATCACCCAGATTTGGGTTGTCCAGATGATGGTCTAGATTGGGTTTCTTCATCATCAAGTAGCTGCGAACGAGTGACGTCGTCAATAGCGGTTACTAGGGAGTGTGAAGACCCTGCAGCTGATGACAGTGGTGAGCAATGTTTCTTCGAAAGAGAGGAAACCCACGAACCTGGTTTCTGTCAGTCTCCTTACATTCTAGAAGGTGGGCAGTGTAATTCTTACGAGTATGCGCAACCTGAAATATCTTGCCCAACTGCAGACAATATCAAACAGACTGCCAATGGATGTATGGAAATTATAAGGACTACACAAGCGCCGGTGACTGATTGTTGATGTGATGAATGGACGCAAGTTCGCCTTGCGTCCCCATCATTTGTCGCTAATATTAATACTGTTTTTTGTGTCTATTGACACTTCAGAGTTGGAATCTCTTTAAATTTTTCCGGCTGTTTTTGAACAGTGTCAGGCTTTTGCCTTTAAACCCTCAACCGCTTTGGTTAAGGTCATGTTTTACATGATTACCTACCTCACTGGGTGAAATTTTGCTTAGCCAAGATTTTTGTCCAGAGATTTTTCACACCCTAATTTCATTGTTTGCATCCGATGTTCTGATTTCAGTTCATTATTTGCGCTATGTTTTAGGGCTGAATTTTACCCCACTTTCGGGAGACTTTTTGTACTCCTGATGGGGTTCATTTGTGTCTCTCGATTAGCTTTATTTGGAGATACTAATGGCTAAATCTAAATACGGTCGCGCCTTTCTTAAGTTAACAAAGAAGTCTCGAGAAGAATTGTTAAAGCATTACCCACCTAGGTTTTCTCAGGTGCTTGCTGAACATATTACTCTGGAGTATGGGAACTTATCAGATACTGAATATCTTTTTTCTAAAGTTTCAGTTGTAGGCTACCAATCAACCTCTTATCTGGAAGTCCTGGTTGTTGCTATCGATAATGATTGCACAAGACATTTCGATAAAGAGTTATTGCACATAACACTTTCTACTGACTCAGGAATTTCTCCTGTTTGCAGTAACTACGTGTTAAATGCGAAACACTATGAATCCAAACCTGAATTGGAATTGGACGTAGAGTTTCAAACAAAGTTGTTTAACTTTTAAATTTTAAAACCCCACTTTCGGGAGACTTTTTGTACTCCTATTGGGGTTTCATTGTCTCTCGAATTTTACTTAAATTTTGGAGATTGTGATGCTCAATGATCAAGACCTCGACCTAATGATAGACGAAATAATGTCTGACCTTTTGGATGTGAAAGTAGAGAGTGTTATTTGCTCTTCACAATGTTATTCACAAAAGCCTGGTATACGCATTTTTCCGATATGCATAGAGAGTCGTTTATATGCACTGGAAACAAAATTACGTGCTCATTTAGACGCATATTGTATTCAGTGTTCGCAAGTAGACCATGTTTCGCTGTACACCATTTCTTTAGGTGAACGTGATGAAATTATGGAGCAATGTTTCACTATCATTTCTGAGTTTGATAAACGCGTTATTGAAATTTTCAAGCAGTACCGTGAAATTTTAACGCCACACTTTACTCGGGAACAATGGTGTAAACAAAACACACTTTCTGTCACTGAACAGAAAATAAACTTTTAATTTTTAACTACCCCACTTTCGGGAGACTTTTTGTACTCCTATTGGGGTCATTGTCTCTCGAATTTATTAATTATTTGGAGATGATGATGAAAAAATTTACTACAGGTGAAGCTACTGGAACTTACATTGCTACAGATACGTTAACTGAGCAAGATATCGTAGATATGGCGAATTTGATTTCTCGTCGTAAGTTTTTTAAAGGCCGCACATTCAGTGATGTTTCAAGCGTAACCAGTTTTCTACAGTGCTTATTACAAGACGAACACCAAGAGATTTTTGGAATGATTTGTCTTGATACACAGCATCGTCTAATTGGTAGATTTGAAATATTTAAAGGAACGATTAACTCAGCTGCAGTTTATCCACGTGAAATTATTAAAACTGTCCTGGAGCAAAATGCAGGTGCGGTAATTCTGTTTCACAACCATCCAAGCGGTCTCTCTGAGCCAAGTCAAGCTGATATTCGACTTACCAGTGAGATTAAAAACGCTTTGAGTACTATCGATGTCGCTCTTCTAGACCATATTGTTGTTGGCAGAGAAGACACGTCGTCATTAGCACAGCTTGGCAGAATGTAAGGGTGATTATGATGAAAAATTCTTACATTGAACTTAAGTTAAAAAACCAGGTGTTAATCCGTCAACGTTCTCGTCATTCGATGAACAATAAGATTAAACAATTAGGTTTAACGACTTTAATCAAACAAGGCAAATTTCACTTTGTTGAAATTATTGCCACTTCCTTACCGAAAAAAGTGGGCTCCATTTTTGAAGGTAATCTTAACTAAATAGATTGCACTTATCGCCATAGGAATCAGCTTGCTGATTTTTGTTGTTGAGTGCTTTTTAAAATACCCCTGACTGAGGATATTCGTTTCTATCCTCACAGGATAGTGCCGTCTCTCCTCAGTTTATAAATACTTTGGAGAAAATGATGGACACTAAAAGCTATGAAGATGGTGTTAAGAAAGGCTTAGCTGATTTTCGTAAAGAAAAGAAAGCTGATTACATCCTACATGTGACTGACTTTGATGAATTTAAGGCATTAGATTCTAAGTCATCAAATAAACGTCAAATTGCATTATCCACAATGCCGATTTTCGATGACGGATTGCAGTCAAGAAATGGAATGGTTACCGCTTATAAATGGGGTGATGATGAAGTATCTATATTGCTGGACGGTCTCTTTATAAGAGGTGTTCAAGTTGTCGAAAATGAAGCGTTAGATAAAGGTGAAGATGAGCATGCATTATTAGCTCTATTCGCTAGCGATCTGTTCGATAAGTATTGCGAAAATGGTGGTATAGATAGTTCCTACGCTCGTTGGGGATTAGCTAAAAAAATCGCATACAAACCTTTAAATGAAGCAAATGCAAAGATTATTGATGCATTTTTAGATCTTAACCCATAACAATTTTACCCCTTTTTAGGGAGACTTATTCGCTCTCCTTACAAAGGATTGTTGTGTTTGTCTCCCTTTACTAATTATTTGGAGATATATCATGACTACTGCCCAATCATTACCAGTTACACCTTCTGCAGCTGTTCAACCTACTGCTGTTCAACCTGCTAAAATTGGTGTTGCTCCGGTTAATGCTAATACAATTTTCCCTAAGGCCCCTCAAGATTTGAAAGTGCTAACTTACAAAGCGATGGGAGAGTTTTCGGAAAAAATACCTGCACCACTTAACTACATACCGAATATGGATGTCTTTGAAGTTGTTCTATCGTGGTTTTCAAATCGCGCGGTTCAACCTCTTTGGCTGCATGGTCCTACTGGTTCAGGTAAATCTGAGCTATTGCTTTTTATGGCAAATAAGTTAGGCGTGCCGGTAAGTATAATTAGTGGTTCTTTAGATACTCGTGGTGAAACTTTGTTCGTAAGAACGGAGTCTCGAGGTGAAGATGGAGGTACAACGCTTGTTCAGGTACCTACTGATATCATAAAACGTTATCGTGATGGTGGTCTTATCATTATTGATGAGATTGATAAGTTTGATAGTCCTGTGCAGTCTGCATTGCATCCCTTGTGTGATTATAAGGAGTTGTATGTTGAAGGCATTGGTTTAATCAAACCCCACAAATTCACGAAAGTCGCTGCTACCGCTAATACTGTTGGTGAAGGTGGCTCTATGCATTACACCAATTCTGTGGTTGTTGATGCAGCACTCCGTTCGCGTTTTTGCTTTATCGAATTACCTTATCCACCAGCGCAATTAGAATTTGACATTGTTTCAAGTCATTTTCCAGCGTTAGACGGTGAGTTAATAAAGTCACTAATAAAAGTTGGTGATCATGTTCGAAAAGCATTTGATGGAGGAGCTCTAACGATGCCGTTCTCTACGAGAACAATTGTATCGTGGTGCCATTCTATGAAAATTATGCGTTCAAAATCTTTGCGTAGTTCTTTTCAGTTTTCTTACGCGTCGTCGCTTCCAAGTGATGAACGTTTGGCTGCTGAAGATTTATTGCATGCAGAGCTTGATGATGACATTGATTTACCTCTACCAGAGTTAATCAAAGCCCTTCATCATAATTAATAAAAACTAACCCTTAACATTGGGAGACTTTATTGACTCCTAATGGGGTGTCGTAAGTGTCTCCCTTGTTTAATTACCCTTTGGAGAAACTTATGTCTATAAATTCAAAAAAATCTAAAAAAACCATTTTGTCTGGTTTGATGGCTAGTTCGTTATTTGGACTCGCATCTACCCAGCAAAACTTTATGTTTGCGATATTCGTTGTCAGCTTGATTCTTTCGATTAAGTTGCTCGATAAATTAGAGCTCATTAAGTCTGTTCACGATTTAGTGATCAGCATGGTGCTAACCTTGATCTTTCAAATGATACAAACTCCTGAATCAGACCCCTACATGTTTGCATTTCAGGTGTTAAGTTTGAAGTTCTTGCTTTTGGTCTTATATGTCTGGGAAATCGTACTTGTTCTTAGAGGTCCTCCGTGATCAGTGGCATTTTTGTTGTAAAATGACATTATAATTTTATGCTGATATACTGGTCACAAAGTGTACAAAGAGAATAGTATGAGTTTTCTAGATACAATTTTACAATCTGGTCTCATGATACCCTTTGCATTCCTTACAGCTTGCGTGATTCTTGCTGTTGGATGTTACTTTAAAGGGTATTTTGACCAAAACTAATTGGTGCTAATTACTTAGCGTCATACCTACAATTACCTACCCCATTGGGAGACATTTTACTGCTCCCTTAGGGAAGTTGTATTTATCTCCCTTTTTTATATTTGGAGATAAATTATGGCTTCTGTTAAATCTATTACCCCCTCAGATATTACCGGTCAATTTGCCATGCTGCGCTTTGACTGTGCTATTTGCGAAAACACACGTACTTCTGACGAACTTTCTGTTGAGCTGCAAGGTACGCTCATTAAAGAAGGTACTGACAGTATTAAAGTACATGTTTTTCCAAAGTCTGTTGGTGGAAAACTTCGTGCAAAAAGAGAAAAACTACGCACTTTTTTGCAAGCCAATTGTTTGCAGTTAGGTAATGAAGGTTTTCTTGTTAAGCGTTCGGCTGTTGACGACGTCATTGAAAGATGTAACGTGATAATTCAGGAATTTAATGATCTGTTGATGAGTTATTACAACGATTATGACGACCTCCTCACTACACACTTACAATCTTTACACATTGATCTGTATCGAGTAGCCAGTGCTTTGTCTTACTCAAAGTCTGAATGGTTTGGTAGAAACAGTATTGGCATGCTGCCTGTTTTGATGATGCAAGGCCTTACAGAAGATGATAACGCTCGTTTGGTTGATGAAATTGCTTCGGCATCTTTATCAGATATAAAACGAACTGTTAATCAAATCTATAAGGAATTTTTCGTTAAAGATGGAAAGCTAGTCAGTTTTGTTACGACTACACCGCTACACAAACTCACCAAGTTAAGCGATAAGGTAAAACAAATCGCTTTAGGTCAAGAAGGGCTTGGGAATATTGCTGGATATATACGCGATGTTCAAAATGCTATTCCTGCACCAACGGGTGAGAAAAACAACATTATTGAGGGTCACGGTTTTTCAATGCTGTTGAATCTAATCATGTTACTTAAAGATGAAGAAACGTTGCGCGAATGTGCTAATGATTCTCGGAAATTACCTGACATAGATATAGATGATAACTGGTTTGCTGATGTTGAGACTGATACTGAAGCAGATGTAACCATTGATACCCCCTCGTCCATTACCCCTCAAATCGATAATGCACCCGTCATGGAAGATATGTTTGTCACCGCTGACGAGTTCGATTTCGATTAATTACCCCTACTTTGGGAGATATAACTATTTCCCTTAGGGATTGGTTTATCTCCCATATACTACTTTGGAGATTACCATGGGTGTTTCAAATACACTTCAATTAAGACGTACTAGAAAACGTCTCGATAACATTGCGTTATTAGTTGGTCAGCTTGCCTCTGTCAAAGTGAGATTTACGACAAGTGGCCTAGCTTCAACTGATGGAAAAACTATTAGCATTCGTGTTGGTGACTTTTCTGATGATCATTTTGTGAATATGGCGATAGGTTTGGCATTTCATGAAGGTGGTCACGTAAAGCACACCGATTTCGATGCTACTAGAAACCTCAATGGCAGTTGGTTTCGTGTTTATAACGCAGTTGAAGACGTTCGTATGGAAGGTCTTGTACAACGTGATTTTAAGGGTGCAAAGAAGTACTTGCACTATGTGAACAAAGATTTATTTGCAGGCAAAACAGTGAATCAATATACCTCACCGTTTAGTCTCGTAAATGATTACATTGTGTATCGTGGGTTCACTTTGTTTACCGGTAATGTAGTTGTCCGGCCAAACATGTTGAAAGTGCGACAACAATTGTTTGACATGCTAGGTGAAACTAACGCGTTGGAGGTTGAATCGATAATTGATGAAATACCTAATGCAAAAGACACCTACGATAGCCTGAAAATCACTCAAAAGTTGCGAGACTTCTTGCAACAAATTGAACCTGAAAAACCTGAAAAACCTGAAAAACCTGATTCTGATGATTCTGATGAAGGTGGCCCGGGACAAAATAATGAGAATACTGAAAGTGCTGGGGATAATTCTGATGGCGCATCGGATGAACAATCTGATGAGGAGTCAAGTGATTCACAAACCAGTACTGACGATAGTAACTCAGATACACCTCAAGAGACTTCACAAGAGACTTCAGCAAATGATGACGTTGATGAACCTTTTGAGGATGGTGATGATTCGAGTAGCGCTGATTCTTCTGATAAAGCGTCTAGCGATTCAAAACCAACTATTAATCAATTCGAAAATAACCCATTTGAGGATGAAAATATTGATGACAGCGAATGTATGCAAGATGTACACGAAGCAGTTCGTCAAAAAATCAATGAATTATCTGATCAATTCGCTACGGATAACCCAGATGAATATCGGGAAAACCTAGAATATTCAGCTAATTTAATTGGTAATATTGATCACTCTCCTAGTGGGTATGATAGACAGCATGAGTTTGATTCAGTGAAGGGCCAAATTAATCAGATTAAATTGATTATGAAGCGTGCTTTAATAGATCAAGCTCGTGTTCGCCGTAACTATGTGCGTGATGGGGGTGTGTTAGATGGTCAACGAGTATTAGACTTAGTGACTAACCCTAATACTGCATGCATTTTCAGAAATGAAAAACGTGCAAAAGCCCCCTCTGCAGCAGTCAGTATCATAGTCGACGCTTCTTGGAGTATGGAATATGTCGATGATGTAAAAGACGTTCCCCCATTTCGTGTAGCTAATCAAGCCGCTTATGCTATGGCATCTGCTCTTGATAGCCTCCCTAATGTGGAGTGTGAAGTACGTCATATGGTAGACAATAAATCGTTGTTAACAAAACGCTTTGCTTGTCCAATAGACCTTAATCAATTTGCAGTTAAACCTTGCGGATATACTCCTACTGCGCCATTGGTTAAAGGCTCTGTTGCTAGCTTGTGTGCTCACCGGTTTGATAAAAAACTGGTTATTGTTATCACTGATGGTCAACCTGACTGTGTAGATAGCTTGCGATTAGCCGTGTCTGACGCGCAAATTGCAGGTATTGGTGTCAAAGGTATTGGTATTAAATGCCCAACCTATGGCATTGATGACGGCGTCATTATCAATGATATCCGAGAGCTTCATGCAGAATTATCGCATGCTGTTCGTGATGGTATTTTTGATTAAAAATCCTTTTTTAAGACTTTGAATTTCAAAGTCTTTTTTTTTGCCTTTTTTTTAGTTCAAACAAACATTAGCAATTTACTTCATCAAAACTGAGCATTAGCACACTTATTAATACACCTAACACGTTGTCAAAAACCATATATGAAGGAGACAGCTCAATGTCGGACATTTCCACAGATTACATAAGCAAAGAGCTACTAGTAAAAGCAATGGCAGGTTTGGGAACATTAGTGGAACAAGCCTTACTTCATCCTTATGAGACCATGTCTTCATCGGTTGAAGATGATCTAGTTCTGATGAATCCCAATAATAGTGATGAACGCATTGCATTTAACCACAAAAATGGCATTTGGCAGCAAGCGCAGATAGACAGTAACTGTGCTGGTACCTGGACTACATCGGTATCTGTCTCTTATACACATCTGACGCTGCCGACGAATAGAGAGGTGTAGA
>OJHG01000756.1_pt1 | contig 12758 bp, 10 predicted proteins | sample 1594761 | NCBI WGS metagenome assembly OJHG01 (sample SAMN05416786, study PRJEB24817) | seawater metagenome | isolation source: Sea water | place: Canada:Atlantic | collected 2013-07 | reverse complement strand
CGAGATGCTCAGGAGTCTCGTGGGCTCGGAGATGTGTATAAGAGACAGTTTTCAGCTGGCCCGGATAAGGCGGATACCCCTGAGACTCAGCCTGACATCGATTCAGCGCCCGCACATCGGGCTTAACCTGATCCAGAGGCTGACTATCGAAAAGCGGCACCAACGAGGCTTGCGAACACCCGGTAACCAACACCAACAATATTCCCTTCAGTAGTCGCACAGTGATGTCTCCACTTTCATCGCCTCAGCTACCGGTTGTTCAAACTCCAGCAGCACGGATAACAGATTGCTTTGGCGCCCCGGTGGATCCAGACGCAACATAAAGCGACCGGTATCCAAACGAGCAGGGCGTCGAATGCGGATTTTCTCGCGCTGACCATTATCGTAATACGCTAGCACATAAAATTCCTTGAGGTTATTGGCCGAGAAATTCATGTCCAGCAACAGATGGGACTTGCCCGCCGTAACACGCCGATGTTGCCCGGCATTCGCCAAAACCTCGGCCCTCTCGTCCGCTTCGGATATTGGCAAGGTCACCGTATCATTAGCCAACAGAGTTTTATCCGTACACCCACCAGACGCTTCTGGCAGTAATTGTCGCCAGATTGACTGGTCGTCTATGGCATAACTCACCGGCAGCTCCCAGATCAGATAACGGAACTGACCATTTTGATAGGCCTCTGAAAGCAGCACATCTTCCAGTGAGCCGGTGGCACCACCACCGGTCATAGCAAAATTCACAACATCACGACTCAGGTATTGCTGCAAAAAACCCTGGAAATTGTAGTTCTTATAGCGATCATCACGGTTATCGGAATTACTGGTGCCCACCAGAGCGATGGCTGGCGTCGCCACATCACCGAACAGGGTATCGGCACTATCCATTCCCTCTTTCGGCACCGTGACGCTGCCGCGAACCCACTGATAGTTATACGCATTGCCGCAGACGACTTTGACCGCCACATTCATGGTGCCCATCTTGCGCAGCAAAATACCCGGCCGGGTTTCAAACGTCATCTCGGCAAGTTGATCGATACCGGGGTCCGCCAACATCGCCTTCGCCACCTGTCTGGCGCTCACTTGCGCACCATAGGGTGTCCAGTGGTGATCACGACGGAAAAAATATTCCTGCTCGTGCTTGCCGGTTAGCACTGCCTCCATGTCAACAACCATTGCCCCTAGCGAGCGTAATGTTTGCGCCTTTTCCAAGAAAGACTGCCGCGCGGCAGCCCTCGAGTAGCGCTCTTTCCAAGGCGATACCAGAGCATCCGCGTGCATCAGACCACGGGTCGGCTGCAACATCACCACCAACCTGACACCTCGCCGCTCCAGTCGCTCCACCAGTTCAGCAAACGCCTGCCGACTGGCCGCATCCAGAGGGAACGATTGCTGCAAATCCACTTCGGTACGAAAAAACCAGTAAGGCTCACCGGCGACCAGCTGCCGCATACTGGCCATGACACCTTCAGCGTAGATATCAGGGTCGGACAGAGCGGCACAGGTGAACGGGGGTTTCAAGAAAGCGCCATGCATAACATCACGCTCTTCTATTTGCCGGCCAGAAACTTCGCCGTCTCCATTATCCCCTTCGGCTACCGAGCACACACCTGCCAGCCCGAGACATAAGCACAGGACTAGCCATGTTGCACAATCAGGGAGTCGCAGTTGCCACATGGGTTTCCTCCAATCGCGCCTGACTGCCACCACTGCCCTGAGTCACCAGCACGGTATAGACCCGACCGCGCTGCAACACCACCTCCTCCAACGGTAGCTCGACGCCACTGTCGAGAACCACCTTCAAGGACACTTTCACCCCGTTTATTTGTCGCTCATCACTGCTGCCTGCCGGCAGTGGTCCGATCACGTTCACCGCACCGTTGCTGGTCTGCAGCGTGGCCGGCTGGGTTGACAGGTTGTACATTACCAGTAGCGCTTTCAGCCGACTGGAAAAATAAGTGTCCTGGTGCGGCACCAACGAAGTGCCATCAAACACCAGTGTCTGCACCGATCGCTTGGCGAAGTCGAACGCAAACTGCTTGCCGTTAACTTGCAGCTGAGCGGCGCCCCCAGGGCGGTAGAGATAGTCTCCCGCTTGCCCAGGAGACAAAGACTGACGCCAGTCATCCATCGCCAAGGCCACCTGTTCATCGGTCACATTAATGACCCGTATAAAGGCTGAGTTCGGCGGTGCAGCCATTTCATACAGCCCTTCGTTAGCGTCCTGAGCTGCCCACCCCGGCAAACTCAGCAGCACGGTCAGAATCATTAGCCATACACGCATGACGTTCCACCTCTACAATCGGTTCCATTGGTTGAATCAGCGCCCGTTCAGGCACCTCCCAGATCACATACTTCACACGCTCATCCCTGGCTGCAGGGCTGTTGATAAACTCATGCATCGCCGAAAATGGGCCCTGAGCCTCCAGCGCATAGACCAACACATCCGCCCCCAGCTCTTGCCGAAGAAATCCGGGGAAGTGCCATTCATCCATAGCGCTGTAGCTAGTCCCCACTAGGGCCACCGGCGGCATGTTATCGCCAAGTAGAGCGTCTGCATCCTGAGCCTGATCAACCGCTGAGGTCTCGTAACGGATCAGCGGCTCCTGACGCTGCGGCCCAACACCGTTACTGGTAGGCAAGTAGCGAAGCAGATCACCCTCATAGGCCCCCACGGCGACTTCCCGGGTCTGGTAATGATGCGCCGGCGACAGCGACAGCCTTGAGGCCACCCCGGCGGCCACTACCTCGGCCCCGCGCGGGCTCCAGTGAGTATCCGTGCGCATGAAGACAGCATCCTCGGCAGCGGCATGCTGCATTAACGACAGAGTCGTCGAGCCAGGTGATGCCGGACTCACCCAGATAGGAAGTGATGCGTTGGTACAAAGAATCCATTCCCGGCGACACGGCTCGATTACTCCTCTGCACATACAACCGTCTCTTCGCCGGTACCGGCACCATCAACACCTGCTTACCCAATTGCTCAAGGGCACACACCGTCAGCGCCAACTCGTTCAGGTTCCTCGTTAACCGCTGCTCACTGAGGCTGTCGTAATAATACTCTTCACGGGTAAAAAGCCAGTCATCCTCTCCCACCAATACGCCGGGCCGTCCTGCATGAAAAAACAGAAAACTTGCATCGGCCCATAGGGAAATAGACGGCTCGCGCAACACAAAAACCTCATCCACATGCTTCTCCAGCTTGCGCACCAGTTCGCCCTTGCGAAACTGATCCCAAGCCGCAGTTTCCGTCCCAAAGAAATGCGCTACCGGGTAGAGGAGTGAGGCCAAACCAGAGAAAATAGTCGCCAGGAAGAGCCAGCCATTGATCAAGGAAGCTTTTTTCATAGGAATCATGGCAACCCCCTGTCAAAACTGAAAATAAAGAAAGGGAGAGAACGACTCGGCAGACAATCGCGTCACCGCAAGCGCAAAACCACACCACAGAATAGGGACGCGCCAACCGCTCACATCCTGGTATACATTGCTCTTGTCGATCCCAAGGTAGAAACGCTTGTTGTAATACGCACTGGCCCGCTCCCAGAACATCGCCACCACACAAAAGAACAGCGTCATGGGGGAGACCCACAAGGAAAGATTGTGCAGGCTGCCCCAGCCATTCATGCCGAGCAGGCCTGACATTATCCGCCAAGCATCATCTATATTACCGGCGAGGAACAACGGCCAAATAAACCACAGGAAAGCCATTGTGCGATAGTTCTTCCAGAGCGAGTAAGGGGTCGACAGGGTGGTTACTGTGCCTATCCACCGCTCCAGAACCATCATCCCACCCAACGAAGCTCCCCATATCACAAAAGACAAATCTGCCCCGTGCCACAGCCCTGCCAAAGTCAGGGTGGTAAACGTGGCGACCGCCACGGACCACCCCAAGGATCTCTTCAGGGGGCGGTAGAGATAATCACGCAGCCATTGAGTCAGGGTAATGTGCCAGCGTCGCCAGAACTCGGTGACACTTTGGCAGGTATAGGGCTGATTAAAGTTCTCCTGAAACTTGAAGCCCATCATCATGCCCAGCCCGATAGCCATGTCCGAATAACCGGAAAAATCGAAATATAGTTGCAGGCTGGATATCACCACACCAAACACACTATCCACAAAACCCGGATCAGGGGCGGCCATGAGATACGTTGCCACTGGCGCGATGCTGTCAGCAATCAATACTTTCTTGATAAATCCCAGCAGGAAACGACTGGCCCCCAAAGAAAATAACGCCATGGAATGGGTGCGTTTCTCGAACTGTCGCTCAAGATTTCGGTAACGCAGAATCGGCCCAGCAATAAGCTGAGGAAAAAAGGAAATGAACGCGGCGAAGTTGATAAAGCTGCGCGTGGGTTTGGCATCCCCCCGGTACACATCTACCAAGTAGGCCAACGCCTGAAAAGTATAAAAAGAAATCCCCAACGGCAGAATAATCGTCTCAAGAAAGAAGGGGTTAAGCCCCACTGACAGCATTAACGTGCTGATACTTTCCACACCAAAGTTGGCATACTTGAAATACCCTAGTGCAGCCAGGTCTCCAGTAACCCCGAGCAACAACCAGTAAAAACAACGAGGGTGATCCCGGTATTTCTGTATCAGCAGAGCAAAGGCATAATTCCACAGCGTAATTGCCACAAAAAGCAGTAGAAAATCCGGCCGCCACCAAGCATAAAAAAGATAGCTTCCTAGCAGGATAGTCCAGTTTCGCCAGCGCGTCGGTGTTATGTAATACGCCGCCAAAAACAGCGGCAGAAAGAGAAAGACAAAAAGATTAGACGAGAAAACCACCGTCACCACCTCCCTGCGACAACAAACAGGAGCTGGTGATTTTTATCCGGCCGTTGGTAAGCTTCCCCCATGTAGAACACTGAGTAGCTCAAGCGGGCAGACACTTGCATCTGCCGCCGCTCTGACAATGCCAAGGGAAAAGACTGCCAACCTAGCGCCACATTCACTACATTGCCCAAACGATCTTCCCCATCCACGAGAGGATTATTGATAGGGCTGTTGACGGTCACAGAGTTATTCAGCCGCCGTACGGTGCCCGTCAGCACTTCCATTTCTGCTCGGGGCCATAATTGCTGCCGGTACCAGGCCGCTGCATAGGCCAAGTTATTCATCTCATAATCAAGCAAATCACCGAGTACGCCAGTGGAAAGCTCTGCCACACCAGAGCGGCGATTACTTTGTACCCGGCTCTGGAAATAGCCATCGTTCACGCTAAGGCTCGGCTCATCCGTTGTCGCTGCCCGCACACCCAATACCGGGCGCCAGTCGAGGCTATCTATCCGACTGTAGAGCTCCCCCTGAACCAAATAGCCCAGTAGCCGGTTTTCTCTGTCGACACGATTCCCATCGCCATCAATGGCATAACTCTTCAAATCCCCCTGCTGAAAGAGGGCGTTTACGGTGTATCCCACTGCAGTGGCCTCGCCCCCTTCGCCGTGCAATCTCACCCCACCCCAGTACCCCGTGAAATCCCGCGCATCCATGAGGCCCTCCAGCCTATCCTCTGGATCCCCGGAGGTATCATCCTGATAGTGCAACTGCAAATCCCACCAGTGCCCCGGCCTCCACTGATGACCCACTCCAGCGAGCATTCGGACGATACCATCATCGCGAGGGTCTAGGTCGGAGCCATCAGATCGCCAAGTCGTCAGCTGCTGCCCGACAGCCAAATTTGCGCGCCAGAGAGTCGACCGATAATCCAGGTTCAGACTCTCCATCGGCAGATCCCAGATCACCCCTTCCTCATCTTTGTAAGACTGCCGCCCCAGCGCCAGTGACAAGGAAGGCGACCCAAACAGCATCCGACGGCGCACCCAAGCATCGCGCAGTTCAGCGTAATGCTCATCCTCACGGATACTATCCGTCTCGTCGGCCTGCAAACTGCTGGGGCGCCCCGTCGCCACCAATAACTTGGCGCGTAGCTGCGCATCCCAGCGATGCCATTCCGAATCGCCACTACGCCAGTAATACCGTGGTTCATAACGCAGCAGGCCATTGAGCTCTGTCTGATCATCGGTGTACGGCTTCAAATAATCTGGCGACTCTCCTGCAGTCAAATAGAGCCGTTGATCATAGGTATGAATGGGCAGCGGAGTCGCAGCGGCGACATTGCCCGCGAGAACAATCAGCAGCAAGCTGGCGGAATTAGAAAGACATCGCGACACTGAACTGCTCCTCCAGCCAGCGACGACGATGCTCAACCAAATTTTGTGCGGCCTGCTTTCCAGCAGGCAGAAGACTTTCAGGCAACGGCAGGTGTTCGCGGGTTTCATCCCGGGTCGTTCTCGGCAGCAATACCTTGCTGGCTTCCTTGTGCGCATAGGCCTTGACCGGGTCACGCATCACCCCTCGTCCATAAAGGTACAGAATGGACAGCGCCGCATCACCTTGAGCGAATCCAGCTTCTGCCGCGCGGGTGTAGTACATTATCGCCCTTTCCATATCGGCCTCCCCTAGAAAACCACTTTCATAAAGCGAACCCAAAGCCATTAACGCCTGGGTCATTCCCTGCTCAACAAGAATCTCGAGATCCCTACGGGCCCTCTCCGGCTTCAGGGAATACCACAAAGGTTCCAAGTCCCCCTCCGCCCGGTAGAAAGTGGCAACGGCTGGATCTTTTGGCATCAGGTTCGCCACTTTGTCCATGAAGACCTGATGGGAATAAAACTCCGGCCAAGACAGCATGTAACGCAGCTGCTCGGACAGGGCCGCAGGCTCCCCGTTGTCCGCCGCCCGCTGCAACCATCGCATTACTGATGGATCATGTTCGTCAGATGTCGTATTGGCCTTGAGCAACGTCGCCACCCGCAGGCAGTAGGCTCCGCCCAGTGACACATCCCCTTCTAAGTTCCGCATCATCTCGACAAACCGTTCCTGCTTACCATTTTTCCAATGCATATCCTGAAGATATTCCACTGCACGGGGGTCACGATGCAGGGCACGGGCGTAAATCCGCTCCGCCTCATCAAACTCGCCCCGGTGCTGGGCATACCGTCCCGCGTAGGTGTCGAAGTAACAGTCGACAACACAGCTACGGCGGTACAGGTGCAGCCATCGCTGCCACTGTTCGTCCGTCGCCGCGCCGGGATATAGTGCAGCGATGCTCAGCGCCAACCGCAGATGCTCCGGGTTCTCCTGAGGACGCAAAGGCACGAGCAATTCACGGGCACGGGCTTCCCCTAAGGCCAGACTGCCTTGATAACGTTTGAACAGGCGAAGACTTGCGGGGCCGGCCCGATAATCCTGTTGTTGCCAGGCGCGCTGATACCATTGCAAGGCTTCGCTGGGATCCGCATTCTGCTGCCCCGCCAGTAGCTTGCCGTATTCCACTTGGGCTGCGGCATCACCCGCTTCGGCCAGCTGACGTAGCTGCTCTTGGGCTTCGGCAGTGTTGCCCTGAGAAAGCAGATACCGGGCGGTCACGGTATCTGCAGGCATCTGGCACCCGGCCAACGCTGCGGCCAAGCAGAGAATCAAAGTACGGGAAGCCATGCGGGATGCACCGTAACGTTGACAGGCTGATTATGGGAGGAGGATGGCAATTCACGCGCACCGGTAATTTGCATACGCAGCAAACCACTTTCCTCATCACGAACTAATTGGGAAATGATAGCGCTCTCGTCCGTTACGCCATCCAGATAGCGTACAGTCACCTCATCACCTATGGCCCCACCCAGTGTATGGGCACTACCATCGAACAGCGCAGTGATGGTGGCTGGACCGCCAGGATCGACCAGTTTCATCAGCACACTGTTTTTGTGAACGAACTCACCATCTCTTACAGGCAACTCGGTGATTTCACAGTCACAGGGGCTGTTCAATGTCACCTCAAAGACCGCCGCATCGACAAGAGCACGAATCTGTTTGGCATCTAGGCTATCCAGCACCACGCCATCATTAAGTCTTGAGACCAAACGGGAGGAGACGGTCAGCAGTGGCTGCCCCTGCTCTACTCGAGTTTCGCCTTCCGGCAGCAGAAGCCGCACATAACCATTCTCTGGCATCAACACCGTCTTGGCTGGCAGCGACACCCAGGCATCATCGGCACGCGTTACAAAGGCATGCTGATAAAGCTTCCAGGCCACAAACATGAAGGCCAGCAGACCGGCCACAAAGAACAGCACACTCCCGAACAAGGCGCGGACACGATCCCGCAGGGTGCGCGTCTTGCCCTGCTGGTTGTTCTTGCGGATCGCTGTATAGTTTTCACGCTTCATGTTGTCGATCACATCATCCAGCTCGGTGAGCTCACCCGCCAGATGGTTGCTGATCAACAAACGCAGCAAGTCGGTATTTTCCTGATCAATGACGGAGTACTGTCCTCCGACAAGCTGATTCTCATCCTGCCGGTAAATCACCTTGAAGCTCACGGGCATGGACAGGTTAGCGCGACCAAGACGAAATACGATCTCTCCGTGACACAAAGTGCCCGGTGCCAGGCTTACTTGGCCAGCAATGAACGACAGCCCTCCCAACGACACATCTTGCACCGAAAAGATGCCTTTCACCGGGCTTTGTATCTTCAGCCTCAAACTTCCCTGCAGCTTTACTCGTACATGCTGCCGCTCTTCTTGAGACTCATGCACCTGACGAACCTTATTCTCTTCCATGGTCTTCCCTTCTATAACAGAGCCACCCCCGAACCAGTCGCGCTGCATTTAGCTGCTGGTCAGCAGCACCATCAAACAAACAAACACACTTCCCGCCGCAAACAACATCGTTTTCGAACTTATGCGATTGAAGACTGCATCAAAGCCTGCATTCTGTACGGACAAAGTGGTTTTCTGCCTTGTCCAGCTTTGTCGATCGAGATGAAACAGCGCGAAAATTTTTACCAGCGACCCCACTATTTGGTTGTAATACAGCAGCACTGGATACAAAGGTCCTACCGGATGGCAGGTCAGCGTGAGTAGTGCTGCCACCAAGGTGCGCGAAAGCGCAATCCAAAACACATACACCGCAAACACCTGCCAGTGCTGCAGTGACGCCATCATCAGTGCTACTGTCAGGCCAACTAGGCAAGTCCACATACTGATGCGCTGGTCATAAAGCACAAAGGTCGCGAAGACACCCAGACGCCGCCAACCTAACTGAGTCGCACGAAGATTCTGCCGCAACGAATTGCCGTACCAACGAAACATCAACTGCAATGTCGCCGGCACAAAACGATGATGAGGCGGATGCTCCACCGTCAGGGTGTGAGCATCAGGCACATAAAAGGTATCCCAGCCCAGTGTCATCAGAGCGTTCCAGCTGGACTTGTCATCCCCGGTAAGAAAGCGGAATTTCCCTAGGCGCCAATGCACCAGATAATCCGATTCCACATCGGCGATAAACTCAGGGGAGGTTAGCACCGCAGCACGAAAGAACGACATGCGACCGGTCATGGTCAACACTCGGCGCGATAGCGCCATGGAACACATATTCAGATGTCGTTGTGCAAAGCGCATGGTGTGCCAATCACGCATCAGGCGACTGCCTCGCACCACACATTGCTCATTGGTGGTCAGGCCTCCCAAGTTTGGCATCAACCCGAAGAAGCACACCGAATCGCGCACACAATCTGGCGCCAGCATGGTGTCGCCATCAACCACGCCAACCACCGCATCCTTATCCGGCATAGTGCGACTCACCGCCCGGAATGCCAAAGCCAAACCATCCCGCTTGCCAGTGCCACGAGCCCGGCAAATGATCAGCTTGACACAACCCTGCTGATCAAACTCACGGTGACACTGGCGGATCAAGTTCTCATCTGCACGCTCAACAATGGATACCACCACAGTAGCCGGAGTCCCGCAGTTCACGGCTTCCCGAAAAACGCTCGCATACACATTCCACGTTGTGTCTGCAGGTATACGAAAGCTGGTAACCACAAGATAGATATGGCTTGGGGCATAGCTTTGCGGATCCCGCTCGATGCAGCGGCGCATGGCAGGAAAGGTTACTCGCATAAACCAAAGGCCACGCAACAAATGCAAGCCACCAATGGAGTAACGCCACAGGCCAATGGCACCGATCAGCAAGATGAATTTACTGTCGCCACTGTCCAAGTAGTCGGGATCAATGAGTAATGCCAGCCCCATCACCACGGATAGCCACAATAGCCATTCGCCCATGTTCTTCATAACAATTACCAGCAGATGCCCTGGCGATCTTCGCTGGACACTCCTGGCAGGTAACCACACAGGTCTATCAACAAACGGCCACTATTTACGGTATCTGCCACCGCCTTGAATGTGGGGGTAGCATGACCAAGCACAACGACTTCACTGCCATCCACCAGTTGATCCATGTCTTCGACTAAACACTCGAACAGCTCGCCATAACTATTCCAAAGCTGCTCGGCCACCGGGCTGTTCTTGCTGGCATAGTTGACATTGCTATCGTAGATAGCCAGGCGGTACCCCTCTGACAGCAGCTTTGCCGCAAGACTGATTAGCGGACTTTCCCGCAAATCATCAGTACCCGGCTTGAAGCTGAGACCCAGCAGACCAATCTTTTTCATGCCAGATTCACGAATCATGGCCATGGCCCGCTCTACTTGGTTATCGTTACTGGTAGACAGTGATGCCAACAGTGGTGACGTCAATGACTCCTTGTCACACCAAGCATTTAACGCCCGAACATCCTTGGGAAGACAGGAGCCACCATAAGCAAACCCGGGCTTCATGTAGTAGCTGGACAGATTCAGCTTGTTGTCCATACACACCACTTCCATGACCCGACGTCCATCGACACCCGCCTGCTTGGCGATATTGCCGATCTCATTAGCAAATGACACCTTGGTGGCATGCCAGGAATTACAGGCATATTTCACCAGTTCTGCTTCCTCAATAGTCATTTTTACCATAGGGGCATCTAGTCCCTGATAGAGTACAGCAAGGGCGTCGGAGGCTTCGTCGTCGATGCCGCCAACCACTGTCATCGGCGGATTGAAAAAGTCGTAGATGGCAGTGGACTCACGGAGAAACTCCGGGTTTACTGCCAGCATAAAATCGACCCCAGCCTTTTTACCCGAAGCCTTCTCTAGAATCGGTAGCAGATCGCCGCGCACCAGTCCTGGCAACACCGTGCTGCGGATCACCACAAGGTGAGTGTCATCTTTGTCTCGAAGCGCAAGGCCGATATCCTCACACACCGTTTTCAAATAACAGGTATTAAGAAAGCCGTTCTCATCGCTGGGCGTCCCTACGCAGATAAAGGACACCTGGCTGTCGAACACGGCCTGCCGGGCATCTGTAGTCGCGCTAATCCGACCTTCCGCTACCCCCTCAGACAACAACTCCGCGAGCTGCTCTTCGACAATCGGCGACTCTCCGCGCTGGACCTGACCCACCTTCCCCTCGCTGACATCCATGCCAATAACCGTGTGACCTTTCTTGGCAAAACATGCCGTGCAGACCGCGCCAACATAGCCCAGCCCAAAAATTGAGATAGTGGACATTCCCTTTCCCTAATAGTTAACGGCATCTCACAATGACCGTAAAGCAACTTGATCGGATGGAAGCCATCTAACGCTGGGCAAAGTAAAATGTGTAGAGGGGTAACACTAAAAGGGAACGGTCTTACTAAAAAGTTTTACGACCACTAATCCCAAGGGATAAAAAAATTGATTTGGCAATTAACCGAATGGCTAACCGCTTCCTTGCGGTAAAAAAACAGCTCTATTACGCTACGGCTTGTAGGGTAAAGCCTCTTGTCGCCAAAATTGGCACCAAAAGGGTTCGCCCTGATTAGAGTGAAATGAGAGAGCGCGAGCAACGCACCAATAACTAGCCTCGGTGTGTCTGATTCAGCTCCAGTCCGCGCCCCCGCGTAACGGCTACCAACCAGCCCGCCTCTTGATTAAAGGTGCCAGCACCCGCCGTATTCGAAACCGGAATTCATTTGGGTACCACCATTAACTTTTGAGGTGTTCGATGAGCAGCTCTGAGATGTTGTCCCTCAACCTATCCCGCCTCACGGAGTGACTGCGCAGCAACTAGACTAGATCCCTCGCCGGTCGACAAGGCGCGTGGATCAAGCGCTGGTGCCCCTCGTACCGCAAGAGGTATAACCAGTAGAGGCCCAGACCCACTGATCCCGGATCCGTATGGTCTATGTCACCAGCTCTAAGTGGTGATGAGAAAATTCGGCTGGGTGGCAATAGATCGTGCGAGGGAGGACAAAACCAATAAGCTACATGATGACAAGCCCGCGCGAAAACGAGTGAAGCAATGCCGGGACGTCCTCACAATCCGGAAAAATTGAAAAGGGATCGAAGATCAACGCTATTTTCTCGAAATTCCGTATAAACAAAAAAAGGCCGCCGAAGCGACCTTTTTCTGATTACCGGGTAACGAATTACTCGGTGATTTTGGCTACTACGCCGGCACCAACGGTACGGCCACCTTCGCGAATCGCGAAGCGCAGACCATCTTCCATGGCGATCGGAGCGATCAGCTCAACGTCCATTTGCACGTTATCGCCAGGCATTACCATTTCGGTACCTTCCGGCAGAGTACATGCACCCGTCACGTCAGTTGTACGGAAGTAGAACTGCGGACGGTAACCGTTGAAGAACGGGGTGTGACGGCCACCTTCGTCTTTGCTCAGGACATATACCTCAGCAACGAACTTGGTATGCGGGTTAATGGAGCCTGGCTTGGCCAATACCTGACCACGCTCAACTTCATCACGCTTAGTACCACGCAGCAAGACACCAACGTTCTCACCAGCACGACCTTCGTCCAGCAGCTTGCGGAACATCTCAA